>Ga0105239_10005454_pt1 | contig 14928 bp, 11 predicted proteins | sample KBSC44metaG_FD_92761 | JGI IMG/M metagenome (GOLD analysis project Ga0105239, IMG submission 92761) | Corn rhizosphere microbial communities from Kellogg Biological Station, Michigan, USA - KBS C4-4 metaG | ecosystem: Host-associated > Plants > Roots > Rhizosphere > Soil | place: Michigan, USA... | reverse complement strand
GCTGGTCGACCCAGCCGCCGTCGCCGACGTCCGCGATGTGGACCGGGCTGCCGTCGAGGGCGATGCCGTCGCCCTCCATCGAGACCCCGCGGGCCGAGTAGAGCCAGTCGACCCGGTACTGGCCGGGCAGGCCCGGCGCGGTGACCTTCTGGCCGCTGAACCACGCCTCAGGCACCGGGTAGTACTCGGTGATCACGACGCCGCGCAGCCACCCGGGTTTGCGGATGGCCGCGTCCGCCGGCCCCGCGAGCGCCCCGCAGACGAGCACAACCATGAATGTGGCAACCGTCTTCCGCACCTGGATCCCGTACCGATTCGCCGCGCGGGCGTGTCAGGCCTGCGTCAGCTCGCTTGTAGAACCCACGGCAGCGGCAATCCGCTCGGCGATGCGTTCGCCGGTGTATCCGACCTCCTCGTGCAGGAGGGCCGGCTTGCCGTGGGTCACGTAGCGATCGGGCAGCCCGACGCGAAGCATGCGCGGCACGGGGGCGCCGCTCTCGTTCAGCGTCTCCCACACCGCCGTGCCGAAGCCGCCCGACAGCACGCCCTCCTCGACGGTGACGAGCAGCTCGTGCTCGGCCGCGAGCTGGGCCGCCAGCCCGGCGTCGATCGGCTTGGCGAAACGGGCGTCGGCGACGGTGGTGGGGATGCCGCGCGCGGCCAGGAGGTCGGCCGCCTGCCGCCCCTTGTCCACGCCGCTGCCGTAGCCGAGGATGGCGATGTTCGCGCCCGGGTCCTCGCGCACGATCTCGCCGGTGCCGATCGCGACCCGCTTCGGCCGCTGCGGCAACTCGGCGCCGATCGCCTCGCCGCGCGGGTAGCGCAGGGCGATGGGCCCGTCGTCGTAGCACAGCGCCGTGTGCAGCAGGTGCACGAGCTGGGCCTCGTCGCGCGGAGCCATCAGCACGATGTTGGGCAGGCAGCGCAGGTAGGCAATGTCGAAGGCGCCGTGATGGGTCGGCCCGTCGTCGCCGACCAGCCCGGCGCGGTCCATGGCGAAGACCACGTTGAGCTCCTGCAGGCAGACGTCGTGGACGATCTGGTCGAACGCGCGCTGCAGGAAGGTGGAGTAGATCGCACACACCGGCTTGGCGCCCTGCAGCGAGAGCCCGGCGGCGAGCAGGACCGCGTTCTGCTCGGCGATGCCGACGTCGTAGTAGCGGTCGGGGTTGGCCTTCTGCAGCAGGTTGAGACCGGTGCCGGAGTTCATGGCCGCGGTGATGCCGACCACGCGTGGGTCGCGCTCGCACTCGCGCACCATGGCCTCGCCGAACACCTTGGTGTACTGCGGCGGCGCGGGCTTGGCCGCCTTCTTCGGCGCCGTCTTCTTCGCCGCCGCCGGCGCGCCGTTGGCGATCGACTTCGGCTTGGCCGCGTGCCACTTCTCCATGCCCTCGAGGCCGCCCTCCTCGGCCGGGGCAAACCCCTTGCCCTTGACCGTGGCGGCGTGGACCACGACCGGGCGCTCGGCCAGCAGCGCCTCGTTGAGCGCCTCGCGCAGGGCGGCCACGTCGTGGCCGTCGACGACGCCGATGTAGGCGAAGTCGAGCTCCTCCCACCACAGACCCGGCGCCCAGAAGGCCTTGATCGACTCCTTCAGCTGCGGGCCGAGGCGCTCGAACTTCGAGCCGATGCCGACCGGCAGTTTGGTCAGGCCGTCCTCGATGTCCTCGCGCGCCTTCCACAGGCGCGGGTGCAGACGGACGCGGTTGAAGTAGCGCGACAGCGCGCCGACGTTGGGCGCGATCGACATGCCGTTGTCGTTGAGCAGGACGACGAGCGGGGTGCCGAGCCCGCCGGCCAGGTGGACCGCCTCGAAGGCCACGCCGCCGGTCATGGCGCCGTCGCCGATGACCGAGACCACGCGGCCGTCGACGCCATGGCCCATGCGCATGGCCTCCTTGAGCCCGACGCCGTAGCCGACCGAGGTGGAGGCGTGGCCGGCGCCCATGATGTCGTGGACCGACTCGTTGCGGGAGCAGAACGGCGCGAGGCCGCCGTACTGGCGGATGGTGTTGAGCTCGTCGCGGCGGCCGGTGAGGACCTTGTGCGGGTAGGCCTGGTGGCCGACGTCCCAGAGGATCTTGTCCTTCGGCGACTCCAGCACGGAGTGCAGCGCAACGGCGATCTCGCAGGCGCCGAGGTTGGCGCCGAAGTGGCCGCCGATCTCGCCGACGGTGTCGATGATGTGGTCGCGGACCTCCTGGGCGACCTGCTGCAGCTCGTCCTCGGAGAGGTGGCGGAGGTCGTCGGGTCCGTCGATGCGATCCAGGAGCTTGGTCATGAGGTGCGGGTCACGATGAAGTCGGTGATCTGCTCGAGTTCCTGCGTTCCGTCGCCCTCGGCGGATGCCTGGGCCAGTGCGGCGCGCGCCTTGCGGTGCGAGTCCGCGGCCAGCTCGCGCGCCCGGTCCAGCCCGAATTCGCTGACGTAGGTGCGCTTACCGTGTCGTTCGTCGCTGCCGCTCGGCTTGCCCAGGGCGTCGTCGGTGCCCGTGACATCGAGAATGTCGTCGACGATCTGGAAGAGCACTCCGAGCTCGGCGGCGAAGGACCGGTAGGCAAGCGTAGCCGTTTGGTCGCGATCCACCAGCAACAGCACGCAGCCGACCGAAGCACCGATGAGCCGGCCGGTCTTCAGCTCGTGCAACCGGCGCAGGTCCGACGCGCCCTCGATGTCGATGTACTGGCCGCCGACCATGCCGCGCACGCCGGTGGCGTCGGCGAGCTCGCGCACGGACGCGAGCACCCGCCGCGGGTCCCCCTGCTGCTCCCCGAGCACGAGCGCGAACGCCTCGGCGTAGAGCCCGTCGCCGGCGAGGATCGCGACCCCCTCGCCGAACTGGCGGTGGTTGGTCGGCCGGCCCCGGCGCAGGTCGTCGTCGTCCATGGCCGGGAGGTCGTCGTGGATGAGCGAGTAGGTGTGGATGAGCTCGATCGCGGCCGCCAGCGGCAGCACGTCGGTCGGGTCGATGCCCAGTGCGCGTGCCGTGGCCAGCGCGAGCACGGGCCGGATGCGCTTGCCGCCCGCCAGCACCGAGTAGCGCATCGACTCCTCCAGGCCGGCGGTGTCGTCGGCGGTGGAGAAGCGCAGGTCGGCGAGGTAGCGCTCGATCTGGTCGCGCAGGTCGTCGGGGTAGGCGGCGCTCGCGCGGGGCTCGTGGAGAGAGCGAGGCATCGAAACCGCGATTCTGACGAAGTGGCCGTGTTTGGTCCCTCGTGAGGAAGCTCTGGCTCTTCGCTGCTCTGGCGGTCATGGTGCCGGCTGCGCCCGCTCTGGGCGCAGCCGGCCGGCCCGCCACCAGCGTGGCCAAGCCCTCCGGGAAGGCCCCGCTGCGCTACCGCGACCCGGTCTTCGACCAGGTCAGCGTCCGCCGCGACATCGCCTACTCCGGTAGCGAGGCGATGGACGTCTACGAGCCCGCCGGCGACCACGCGCACAACCGACCGGCCATGGTGTGGATCCACGGCGGCGGCTTCCGTGGCGGCACGCGGCACCAGGGCAACGTCGTCGGCCTGGCGCGCGCGTTTGCGCAGCGCGGCTACGTGGCGGCGTCGATCGATTACCGGCTGCTGGCCAAGGGCGTGGTCTGTGGCGGCACCGCTACCCCGCCGGCGCAGTGCGGGCCCGCGGCGCTGGCCGCGCGCGACGACGCGCTGGCCGCGGTGGGCTGGCTGCGCGCCCACGCGCGCGGGCTGCGCCTCGACCCGCACCGCATCGCCGTCGGCGGGACGTCGGCCGGCGCGGTGACCTCGTTGCTCGTGGCCACCGACGCGCCCGCCAAGGTCGGCGCCGCGGTGTCGATCTCGGGCTGGCTGCCGGGCGCGGGCGCCTACTCGCGCACCGACGCGCCCACCCTGTTCTTCCAGGGCACGGCCGACCCGGTCGTCCCCTACAGCGGCGCCCTGGCCACCGCCAACGCGATGGCCCGGGCGGGCGTGCCGGTCGTGTTCGAGGCGCTGCAGGGCGCCGGGCACGTGCCCTACCAGCAGTACCGGTTCCGCTTCGCCCAGCAGTCGGCCTACTTCGTCTTCAACGAGTTGGCTCTCTAGCCGTAGTTGTCGGTGTGGCAGGGAGAGCTGCCGCAGACGTCGTCGACCACCCCGTTGACGAGGAAGTCGGACTTCTGCTGGCGCGCGGCCGCCGTGCTGCGGGGGAACGCGTGCGGGTCGGCCCCGTCGCGGTTGGGGATGTTCAGCGTCGGCGCCACCGGCGTCTGCGGGCCGCCGTCCCAGTAGACGATGGCCGAGTCGGTGTACGGGAAGCTGGGGATGGTCGGGATGGCGTAGAGCGGGTGCTTGTCGAACGTCCGCCCGGGGTCGAACGTCGGCCGGTAGGCGTCGGCGCCGATCGTGCGCGCCTCGACGTCCGACATCGCGTTGGCCACCTGGTGGTCGCCCACGGCCACGTGCATGAGCACGGTGTGCGCCGGCGTGTTCGGCGGCGGGTCGGTCGTCACGTGCGTGGCCCAGCCGTCGGTCTCGCCGCGGTCCCACAGCATCTGCGCGACCGAGAGCAGCTCCATGCGCTGGTCCTCGTGCGGGTAGGCGGGCGCGAAGACGGCGTTGTAGGTGTCGAAGTCGGTCGAGCGCGGCAGCAGCGTCGCGTAGTCCATCGTGGCCACGCCGAGCACCCCGCGCCGCCAGTCCGGCGCCACCGCGGTGGCCAGGCCGCCCAGGATCGCGCCCTGGGAGTTGGAGTCGAAGTACAGGTTCGACGTGTCCAGCAGGGGACGCCCGCCGGCCGAGAAGGCCGGGTTGGCGGCGAAGCCCTGCGGGTGGGCGAGCAGGCGGCCGAGGTAGAGCGTGTCGAGGATGCCCTGCTGGAGCCGGTCGGCCAGCGACGGGAACTTCGAGAAGTCCTGCAGGATCTCCACCGCGTTGGGCACGTCCTCGGAGGCCATCCCGGCCCAGTCGGTGGCGCAGAAGGTGAAGTCGTGCTCCTGGCTCATCGACTTGACGTTGTCCTCCTCGATCTGCGTGTGGCTGCCGAGGAGGCCGTGGCCGTAGAGCGCGATGTGCGACGGCGTCCCGAGCGCCGCGCGCGGGATGTTGCACTGGAACGGCGCCTGGATGACGTTGCCCGGGAGCTGCGTCGGGGTGGCGTCCGGGTTGGAGGAGTCGTAGTGCATCCGCGCCCCGGGCGGGCAGCCGGGCTGGTCGAGGTAGCAGGGCACGGTGAAGGTGCCGCTGATCCGGCGCATGATGCGGTTGTCCTGGCCGGGCGTGGAGTCCTGGACGCTGGTGATCGTGTAGGCCGGCGGCGCGCCCTCGATGACCCCGTCGGCGAGGTTGCGGTCGCCGAGCTGCGCGAACGCGTCATCGCGCATGGCCAGCAGGCGCGCGGTCAGCGACTTGTCGCTGGCGACGGTGAAGTCCCAGGTCAGGAAGACGCGCTTCTGCTTGACCCCTGCCTTGTCCAGCGCCTTGCTGAGCGCGGGCGAGACCGTGTCCCACAGGCCCTCGGGCGCCTTGTCGCTCAGGTTGCGCAGGACGACGGCGTAGCGGCCGCCCGGCCGCAGGTTCTTGGCCGGGTGGATGATCAGGTTGGCGCTGGCGGCGCTGTCGGCGTTCGCGTCGAGCTCGCCCCACACGATCTGGCGCTTGCCGGTCTTCTCGTCGAGCAGGAGCAGCGGCTGGTCGCCGGCCTTGTAGCGCGCGAGGTCGTTGACCGGGACGATGCCCGACGCCTTGAACGCGGCTTGGCTGCGCAGCGACGGGACGTGGACGATGATCGGCTCGCCGGGCGAGAAGCCGTCGTTGCGGTTCCACTCGGCCGGGTCCAGCTTGGCCCCGTCCTTGTTGACCGGCAGCACGGCGGAGGTCAGCGCCACGCGGCGCCCGGTGGGCGTGCGCTTGTCGGCCTTGGTCTGCGTGGCGTCGTTGGGGAACGGGAGCAGGCAGCCCTTGGTGGGCACGCCGTCGCAGCGGGCGGCCAGGACCGTCGTGGGCAGGACGAGGGCGACGATGACGGCGGTCGCGGCAAGCGCGCAACACGCCAGGCGAGCGGACACGCGTGAGGGTCCTTTCCGTGGCGAGGGGCGGCGAAGGTACCAGCGCGCGAGCGCTCAGAGCAGCTCGGTCTGGCCCGGCGCGGCCTCGCCCTCGCCCTCGCGGGCACGCCGGTCGAGCTCGGCCGCGGCCTCGCCGGCCAGGCGGGCGCATTCGTCCACGCGCTCGGCCGCCTGCTCGGGGTCGAGGTCGCCGGCGCGCAGCTCGGCGGCCACGCGTTCCAGGCGGTCGGTCAGCTCGTCGAGATCAGCCATGGGCGGCGCGATTCTCCCGCTTTGCGCGCAGGATCGCGGCCAGGATGCCGTTGACGAAGCCCGGCGCGTCGGTGCCGCAGAACTTCTTCGCCGTCTCCACCGCCTCGTCGATCGCGCCCTCGGGCGGGATCGGCGTGTCCGCCGTCGTCACCTCGGGGTGCAGGAGCTCGAGCGTCGCCGTGCGCAGGATCGCGCGCTCGAGCGGAGCGATGCGGTCCAGGCTCCAGCCGGTTGCGTGGTCGGCGATGGCCTCGTCGAGCTCGTCCTGGAAGTCCAGCGTCGCGTGCGCGAGCCCGCGCGTGTAGGGACGGGCGTCGGCGGGGAAGAGCTCGTCCACCGGCCGTCCGGTGACGTCGTGCTGGTAGAGCGCGACGACCGCCGCGCGCCGCTGCTCGGTGAGCCGCATGATCTACGCGCGCGAGACGTACGCGCCCGACCGGGTGTCCACCCGCACGCGCTCGCCCTCGTTGATGAAGAGCGGCACCTGGACCACCGCGCCGGTCTCGAGCGTCGCCGGCTTGGTCCCACCGCCGGACGCCGTGTCGCCCTTGATCCCCGGCTCGGTCTGGCTGACCTCGAGCTCGACCGCGCTGGGCACGTTGATGTCGGTCGGCTGCTCGTCGATGAACAGCAGGTCGATTTCCTCACTTGGCCGGATCCAGCGCAGCGCGTCGCCGACCCCCTCCTGGGGAAGCGTGAGCTGGTCGAAGGACTGCGAGTCCATGAAGTGCGCGTCGGTGCCGTCGGCGTAGAGGAACTGCATCTTGCGCGACTCGGTGCGCACGGCCCGGAACTTCTCGCCGGCGCGGAAGGTCTTGTCGATCACGGCCCCGTCGGCGGCGCGGCGCAGCTTGGTGCGCACGAACGCCCCGCCCTTGCCGGGCTTGACGTGCTGGAACTCGAGCACCTTGAAGACGGTGCCGTCGACCTCGATGTGGTTGCCGTTCTTGAACTGGTTGGTGCTTAGGACCGCGCTCACCTTGCCTTCTGGCATGGCCAAATCCAAAGCGGGCTCGCGCCCCATGGACGGCTACATCAGGGTATCCAGACGACTCGGACGCGAAGGTCCCTGGCTACATCTCGCCCGATGTCCAGCGCGAGGCGATCAAGCGGTGGGCGGCCTACAAGGACGTTGAGGTCGACGAGTGGCATGTTGACGAGGACTGGTCCGGGGGAACGCATGAGCGCCCTGGCCTTGAGCGGGCGATCGAGCGGGCGACGGCCGGCGAGACCGGCGGGATTGTCTCGTGGAAGATCGATCGCTTCTCGCGCTACACGGAGGGCGGGCTGCGTGACCTGCGGCGGCTCGAGGAGGCCGGTGCGCGTCTGGCCTTCGTCGTCGAGGACATCGACACCTCGGGACCGATGGGGAAGTTCGTCTACACGGTCATGCTCGCGATGGGCGAGTACTTCCTGGACACGATCAAGGCTGGCTGGCGGGTGGCGAAGACCCGTGCGCACGAGCGTGGCGCGAAGATCGGCCCCACGCCGCTTGGTTACCGGCGCCTGCCCGACGGGACGCTGGAGCAGGAGCCCAGCGAGGCGCCGGTCGTGGCCGAGGCGTTCGAGCGGGCCGCCACCGGCTCGTTGGCTTCGGCGCTCGAGTTTCTCGAAGGACTCGAGCTCGTTCACCAGGCAGGCAAACGCAAGGACCGACCGCGCAGCTGGACCACGGGCACCGTGCGCCGGCTGCTCGCAAACCGCACCTATCTCGGGGAGGTCCGCTGGGGTGACCTACCGGTGACCAATGAGCCATCGCTACAGATTGTGGAGCGCTTAGTATGGGAGGCCGCCCAGCACGCCGTGGATGCGCCTCGCCGCCCGGCTCGGCACTACCCGCTATCGGGGCTGGCGCAGTGCGGGACGTGCGGTGAACGGATGGTCGGCGGGTCGGCGGGAGCCAACCAGCGCACCTATCGCTGCCGCGCAAGCCTGCGCCTGTGGAAGGGGCCACGCGGCCCGCGCCCGGTCAACGTGCTCGCCGACACCCTTGAGGCGCATGTACGGCGCGAGCTCGCGGCGATGTTCTCCGAGCGATGGGAGGGGCAAGAGGACTCCGCTGGTGCGGTTGCGGAGGGTGAGCTGGTGATGCATGAGGCCGAAGCGGAGCTCGATGCGTTCGTCACGGATGTCGAGGGCGCCGCCGCGCTGCGCCGGGCTGGGCGTTGCGACGGGGTCTGCGGGCGCGCATCAATGCGGTTGAGAATGCCCAGCGGCGGTATCGCGCGGCGGCAGGCCGAGCGGCGCGCGCGTCGGTTGTCGTCACTGCAGAGCTGGTCGAGTCGGCGACGCCGGAAGAGTTCGGTGAGCTAGCGCGAGGTGGGCTGGAGGCTGTGGTAGTCGGTCGCGGCCGCGGGCGGGTTCCCGAGCGGACGCGACTCGTCCCCCGAAACGACCCGCCAGGTGAGCTCGGGGCGCCGACGGCGGAGGATCCTCAGAGCGGCGGCGTTGAACCCGGATCGCGCCGCTGAAGGCACGGTGGGCGGTGCCGGCGATTCCTCGCCACGGCCCGAGGCGGCGATCCGCTGTCTGTTGCGCCGCGGCTGCGCGGGGGTGGTTGATGTTGAGCTGACGGTGCCCACGATCGTTCAACGTCTGGGCTGGTCGATCCCCTCAACGTTTCTCGGCGGTCGCCCGACGCATGTGCTGCTCCTTGTCTTCTAAGGGCGGGTCGCTCCCGCCCTGACTTGGCCGAGTGATCAGCGCCGGGCGGCGGTGGTGGTCAAGCGACGGAGTCGCGTACCGCGTAAGCGGTTGACCGGCGCCGTCGCCGGCGCCTGGACCACCTCGCGGATTGCAGATCGGGAGCGCTTCTCGCACCTTGTCCACTGGGGTCCACGTCCGACCGTTCCGGCCGACAAGGCGCCGCGCCAGGCCTAGCGCCCCTCCCGGATGGGCATCGCCGGCGCCGCGCTCCCAGGGGCCAACGCGCCGGCCAACCCGGGGGCGCGCAGGGGCAAGACCAGCGGTTTCTTACCTTCCTTGGCCTCTAAACCATACTTGGCGCTGCGTTAATAGCAGCTCTGATGAACGCCCGCGTGTGCTCGACACCGTCGGCCTTGACGCGGCGGCTTGAGATGACCAGGGCCAACATGGGCCGCACCTACCAACTCGCGATCATCGCATCGCTCGCTGCCGTGGGGCTCCTTGCGGCGCTGGCTCTCACCGACCTCGGCACGACCTTCAGTCCCGGCCATCGAGCCCACGTCGCGATCCAGACCTGCGGGGCGATTGTGCTCTGCTTGGCGGCCTTCCTGGTGTTCGAGCGCTTCCACGCGGACGCGCCTTCTCACGCTGCGAGGCTCGCGCCCGCGCCCCAACGACTTGCCGACGTCGTCCTCGCTCCTGCGCTCGGCCTCCTCGCTCTGACGACGCTGCTCTTCTCGGCCACCCCGGCGATCATCGGCGACAGCCCAGGGACGTTTGCGATCTGGGGACAGACGCTGGGCCAGATCGGCGGCATGGGCGCAGGTGCAGCGGCGGCATGGATTCCGACCCGATGCACCGTCCCGCGTCGCGTGACCGCTGCCCAGACGGCCGCTGCCGTCGCTGTCGGGCTCCTCGTCGTCGCACTGGCGGCCTTCGCCGCGAGCCGTTTGTTGGAGACGCCGGACTACCGGCCCTCCACGCTGCAGACCAGCTGGCTGCCCACCGAGATCATCCTCTTCCTCCTGATCGCGGTCGCGTTCGTAGGCTTCGCGCGTCGCGCCGAGCGCGACGGCGACCTGCTCATGAGAGGCTTGGCGGCCGCGGCCCCGTTCGGCGCCGGTGCGGTGATCACCTACGCCATCGGCCCGGCTTTGGGCGCGGGCTGGGTGATCGCCGACGAGCTCTTTCTGCTCGGCGCCTACGCCGCCATCCTCGGCGGTGCGTGGACGGAGTCGGCTGCGTACTGGAAGCGGTACGTCCACCTCGCGAGCGCCGAGGAGCGCCGCCGGCTCGCCCGCGACCTCCACGACGGGCTCGCGCAAGACCTCCTGTACATCGTCGTGCAAGCGCGCGGGCTGGTCGAGCGCCACCCCGACGCCGAAAGCCCGCGCGGCCTCTTGTACGCCTCCGAGCGCGCCCTGGACGAGTCGCGCGGAGCCATCGGAACGCTCACCTGCCCACCTGACGCGCCGCTCGCTCGCGTGCTCGGCAGCTCCGTCCGGGAGATCGCTCACCGCGCGGGCGCAAAGGCGTCCGTGCGGGTCGATGGCAAGCTCGAGCCGTCTGCCAGGGTGCGTGAGGCCGTGCTTCGCATCGCGCGCGAGGCGACGTGCAACGCGGCGCGTCACGGCCGTGCGTCGCACGTGCTCGTCACGTTGCAGGCCGGCGACGCCGTCCGCCTGACGGTCACCGACGATGGGGTCGGCTTCGATGCCGAGGCCGCGCTGCGCGATGGTCGCGGCTTCGGGCTGGAGAGCATGCGGGAGCGGGCACACACCGTTGGCGGCACGCTGTCCATCGGGTCCAGGCCCGGCCAGGGGACGGAGATCAACGCCATCCTTCCGCGCCAGGAGACGGCGATCAGCGCCACGCTGCCCCACCAGCGCTCGCAACTCACTCACGCCGACTGATCCATCCCCACCAGGGCACGCAGACACCACCAAATGCCGCATGAACCCCCGAGGAGGGGGGAACATCGCCGCCGGACGCGCAAGGGCGCCATCGCCCGGTGCGTTAGGTAGGTCGGCGCAGGTGATCGCGCGACGGAGATGCGCTCCGAGCGCTCATGCGGTCCTTGCTGACCATCACTCCCAACCTGGCCGGAGTCGCCTTGGACCCCACCCGCGCGAGCGGGCGAGGTACCGACTCCGGTCCGGTGGGGGAGGGTTCATCGGATTGGGAGCGCGTGGGCTCCGGCCGACTCCTGGGCCCGCTGCCGAGCACCGCCGGCACGGGCCCTGGGCAGGTTGCTGGCCCCGCTAGTCGGTCTGAGTACCGGTCAGCCTCACGCTCGTGACCGTGGTCTGGCTCTTGACCGTCCCGGTGAACGTGTTCTCGCCGTTATCCCCTTGTGTTTCCCGGTGCCGCTCACGAGACGGCCGAGTAGCAGCCAGGCCCGCTGGGTGGTGTCGGGCACCGCTTCCTGGGCCAGTGCGCAACTACTCCCTCGCCGGCTCCTTCCTCGCCATGCTGATATCACGATCCTTAGCGTGGCCATGGCGTGCCCTCGACGGCCGCGCTGGAGCGATCGAGGGCTATTGCCTGGCTCGGGAGTCCCCGGCGGGCGGGGTGCGCCCGCCGGGGTGTTGGGGTGTGGGTGGTTGGGTGGTGGTTTTAGTGGTCCTTTCTTCCGTTTTGCGGGTTCGTGCGGCCGGCGGGATTCGCGGCTTTGGGCCGGCGTTTGTAGCCCAGCGCGGCCTGGACGCTGGAGGGCCGCCAGCGTGCGCCGCCGCGCACCGTCGGTTCGCCTTGGGCGTTGAGGGCGTCGGCGATGGCCTGGAGGGTCATGCCGCTGGCGCGCATGGTCGTGATGCGCTCGACCAGTTCGGGTCGGTCGCTGACCGCGGGCCGACCCGTGGGGCCTCGTTGGCGGGCGGCGGCCAGGCCCTTGCGGGTGCGTTCGGACAGCCGCTCGCGTTCCCTAGCGCTGACCGCAGCCAGCGCTTTGGCGACGAGTTGCCCGCTGTCCGTATGGGTGTCGATCTCGAGGTCGACCACCACCAGCCGCACCCGAGCCCGCCCGAGCCGGTCGAGCAGTTCGCCGATTTCGGCCGCCGAGCGGGTCAGGCGCGCGAGCGCGGTGACGATCAGACAGTCGGCGTCGCCGCCTTCCAAGCGCGCCAGCGCATGGATCAGCCCCGGGCGCTCGAGCCCCTTGCCGTTGGCCGGTTCGGCTTCGCGGACACCGCCGACGAAGGCCCAGTCGCGGGCCGCGCAGACGGCCTCGATCGCCTCAGCTTGCAGGCCGGCCTCCGCTTCCAGCGGCCGGTCATCCGGCACGCTGACATAGCCCAAAGCGCGCACCCTGGGCTGCGGACCTGCGGCCGCGGGCCGGTCGGCCACCGCGGTTGCGGCCGGGGCGGCCTGGGCGGTGGCTCCGTTGTGGGCCGGGGCCCTCGGCCGCGGCCTCGGCGCGCGCTGGGGCGCGGGTCTGGGTTGCCGCCCCGCCGCCGAGGCGCGGACCGGCACCGGGGCCGGCGCCGGCGCGACCTCGGCCGCGATCGGCCCCGCGGTCCGGTGTCCAGTGGGGACGCCTCGCGCTCGCCGCTTGCCCCACTGCGCGCCGCCGACCAGCAGCAGCGCCAGGGCGATCACGGCGACGGCGACCAACACGGCGATCCCGACCGGGTCGGTGCCGTCTGTGGGCGTACCCCGACGCTGCGGGGTGGTCGCGCGGATCGGCGGCCGCTGCGCGCGCGGCCGCTGCGTGTGTCGCCGCGCCGGCTTTTCGGCCGGCCGCCGCGTCGGCACCGCCGCCGGCTTGTCGTGGCGTGCCAGTCGCTGTGTGGTGTGGGGGCCGGCGATGCCGTCGACCGCGAGCCCGTGCGCGTGCTGGAAGCGTCGCACCGCGGCCTCGGTCTGCGGGCCAAAGCGCCCGTCGACCGGGCCCGGACCGACGCCCACAGCGTGCAGCTGGCGCTGCAGCGCGCGGACCCGACTTGACCCGCCAGCCCGATCGGCGCCCGCGCCTCGCGCGAGCGGCACCGGCGCGTGCAGGGCGGGACGGGTGCGGGGGCCGACGATCCCGTCGACCACCAGGCCACGGGCAGCCTGGAACCTGCGGACCGCAGCCTCGGTCAAAGCGCCGAAGCGCCCATCGACCGGGCCGGGGTCGACGCCCACCGCGCGCAGACGGCGCTGCACGGAGCGCACCGGGGCCGACCCCTGCGCCCGGTCAAGCCCCGCGCCCCGGACCAGCAGCGCGTTGGTGCGACCGCTGTCGGAGGCCACCGCCGGCGCGGGCACGCACATGACCATGAGCGCCGACACCGCGACCGCCACCAACAGGACCTTCCCAACCCAGGAGCGTGTCCTCGCCGCACTCATGACGACCCACCGCCGCTGCGGCTGAGGAGCTCGGGGTCGTCGTCGACCACGGCAGACGTGGCCCACGTGTGCGAGGGGGATTGGCCCTCGCACAGGGGCTCGGACAGCCGCTCGCGCTCCCAGCGCGAGACTTCGATGATCAACCGTGCGGCAATCCGGCTCTCGCGCTCGCTGGTGTCCAACCCTTGGGCCACGGCCACCAGCCGGGCCTCGCGGCGCGCACACCAGTCGATGATCGGACCGAGCTCGGCCACCGACCGGGTCAGCCGCCGCAGCCCCGGAACGACCAGCCCGTGGGCGTCGCCGGCAGCGATCCGCTCCAGCGCGTAGCGCAGCCCCGGCCGCGCGTCAGACAACTTCGGACGCAGCGGTCCCCGGTCATCGTCGGCGTCGCTGACCATCTCCATCAACACCAGCCCGCGCCGGTCACACGCCCGAGCGATGACCCCGGTCTGCCGGGCCAACTCGTCGTCGGACTCCGCGCCGGCCCGGTCAGAGAACGTCGCGTACCCGATGACCGCAACACGCGCCGGCTCAGCCGACTGGGCGGGTGCGGGCTCCCCCCCGGCCGGGGGTGCGCTTGAACGTGCCCGGCGAGAATCCAACCAACCCCGCCACGGCGCGCACAGCGCCGCCGGCTCGGCCGGCCGCCGGCGGCCACGATGTGGCTGGGCGTCCCCCAGCCACAGCTCGTGCGGGCGCCACAGCGCCAGGGCCGCCACACAGGCCAGGCCAAGCGCGGCGAGCGCGAGAACAATCGAAAATGACATGAACAATTTCCTTTCGGTGCGAAAGCGAACGAATGTCGCCGCGGCCTAAGGGGCGCGGCGACGCTGAACCAGCCCGCGAGGAGCTAGCCCGGTCGCTCAAGCAGCGAAAGGAATCCCGCCGGCCCCAATCCAGCCGGCGAGAGGACCACACGCCGGCGCAGTGCCGGCGCGGTCAGAGCAAACAACACGATCAAAGCCACAAAGCCGCCAAAGCCGATTCCGCCGGCCCCAGAGGGCACCGCGGACAGGCCGCCCTGCCCGGGACCAGGAGCAGGACTCGGGGCCGGCGAGGAGCCCCCACCGGCCCCGGCGCCACCAGCCGACGCCGAAGCAGACACTGCCACCCCAGCCGCGCCGGCCGACGCCGCGAAGCCCTGTGCGAGCTGCAGCACGCGACTCGCGGCGATCGACGGGAGCGCCCGCATCAGCGACCCAGCACTGGCGGCGGGAAGCGCGTGCGCGCGGTCGGTGGTCGACCCGGTCACGCCGCCGACGCTCGTCGCCGACTGACCATTGGTCGCGGCCAACGATGATGCCCCCGACCCAGTTGCGGCGGGCGAAGAGGCGGGGGCGGTCGCGATCGTCGAACCGCCGCTGACCGCGCCGGGAGGCCCGGCGACGCCCGTCGGCCCCTTGATGCCCGTCGAACCCGAGACGGCCGAGCCCGAGGCGCTGGAAGTGCTGCCCGCGATCGGCCCCGTGGCCACGGGCCCGGTGGCGTTCGAGCCGACGATCCCGGTCGACCCCGTGACGGTGGTGCCGCCGATGCTGCCGGTGACCGTGGTGCCGGTCGAGCCGCCGATGGTGGTGCCGCCGAGGGTGCCGGTGACGGTGGTGCCGGTCGAGCCGCCGATGGTGGTGCCGCCGGTGCCGCCGAGGGTGCCGGTGACCGTGGTCCCGGTCGAGCCGCCGACCGTG
>Ga0105239_10005453_pt1 | contig 14929 bp, 8 predicted proteins | sample KBSC44metaG_FD_92761 | JGI IMG/M metagenome (GOLD analysis project Ga0105239, IMG submission 92761) | Corn rhizosphere microbial communities from Kellogg Biological Station, Michigan, USA - KBS C4-4 metaG | ecosystem: Host-associated > Plants > Roots > Rhizosphere > Soil | place: Michigan, USA... | reverse complement strand
TGAGATGCCGAAGATGGTCGCCCCGAAGAGCTGTGCACAGCCCGCGAGGAAGCCCAGTTCGTGGAGGTAGTGTGTGCGTAGGGCGCGGCCAGAGGGGAACCATTGCCACGCCTTGTTTGGTGGGTTCGTCGGCGAAGATGTGGATGGAGGGGACGGTGCAGTTTTGCCGTCGAGGATAGTCTTCGAGGAGGGCTTTCCAACGAAGTTACGCTTGTTTTGGTGGTGGTGCCGGCAGTGTTGTTTGTTGGGCGTGAAGCGGAGTCTAGGTACGACTTTTCCTGTTTCCTGTTCTTGTTCCTGTCCGTTTTCCAGGTCGGTGGTATGCTCATGCCCGTTTTCCAGGTCGTTGTTGCGCCCATGCTCGTCCAGGAGCTGTTCCACCGCCCAGCCGAAACACCCGGAGTTGTCTGCATTGATGGCTTCGAAGATCAAAAGAACAGACCCGAATTCAAAGAAGAGGATCGCGCCGATGAAAGCTGTAATACCTCCGCCGTAGAGGATCTCATTGGGGAATTCGGTCGAGGGAGCCACGACGGGTAGCCAGACGAAGAATCCGTTGATGACCCAGACGCAGCTTCCAAGGGTGAAGATGAACGCCACGAGCCAGGAGATGTCCCAGACTGGGAAGTAGGTGAACGTCCGCCAGATGTTGCGGAGAACCTCCCTCGGATGATTCGTGCGTCGTGGGGTCAGGAAGCGGGATTTCTTGGGATCTGAATCTGGTGAGGGTCTGCGCACGAGCAGGGCATGTCGACCCTTTCGATTGTCTCGAGATCGCCAAAGGAACTGGACATGACTGGCCGGATATGACTTTGAGCTACTGGCGCCATGGTCTGCATCTGACCTCTGGCTCCTAGGATCTTGAGGGTGATCATCGCCCTTTGTCGTCGTGATGGGATATTGATAGTGCGCCCTCGTGGGATTTAAGAAAGCAAAGGGACCCTCGGCGTGGTGAAGCGAGAGTTTCTCATTGTTCCGAAACGGCTCGCGCGAGGCCAGGAAGTGCTTGTTCCTCCTTGCCATGGTCGTCGTGGCACGCAGGGATGAATGATCTACCTCGACCTTGAAAGGTGATTCATGTTATAACGTGGCCAGAGATCGAGATTTCCTCTAAAACTTGAATTGGAGCGGAGTCCTTGTGGGCCGGACGGCATCTGGGGGAGCTGAAATGAAAATGCACAGCTGAGTGTGTTCTCGTAATTGAATGTTGTTTGCTCCCAAGTCAGGAATAAGGTTGATGACGCGAGGCCTGGTAAGCATTGGCCAATGCTTGGCCAATGCCTGGCAGTCGGTCCCACAACGCGTGCCTCCGTGGTACCAGCAACCATCAGTAGCCGTCTCCCCAACTGAGGCTTTGGGCAAAGCTACTTGAAGGAGAGCGTGCGTATCACCACCTATCAAGGAAATATTGCTGAACGGATTCGATTAATGTTATTCCAACGTTTAAGGCCACTCATTGGCATGTTGGTGGTAGTTCATTTCGCATTGTACGGTGAGCTATACAGCAGGAGGCGTACTAAATTGGGGCAAGCATATAGCGGGGAACCGCAGAAAAGTGGACGATGGAGCCCATGATCGCAGCGTAAGCCCCATTATGTGCTCCACAAAAGAAGAGTGCATACCCTTTTTGCTGGCAATGGGATATCCTTTTCTTCGGTCTGTTTATATTTTATACTCGCCCTCGTCTATGTAAAGATTTCATCAATTGTCAACCTGCTCTGTCTCAGTGCCAAGTGGGACGTTCGGTACAAATCCATTCATAACAACCTATGCAAGGGCAAGATCAGAGCATGACGTAGTGGAGTTCATCACCTCTGTTTCCCCCGCATCACTGGTTATTCCCCCTTTTATCTGGTGGTCGCGTCCATCTCAAGCGTCACAGATATGCACCAATTGGTGAAGCACCCCAGTCTGTTGCAACAGCATGAGGTCAGATCTGGCCATTTGTTTCGTCGGACGCAGTCTCCGTGGCTGAACAGATGCACCCAGCAGCAAAGCTCCCAAGCACCTGTTGGCTCCCAACCAGTCGCAGCTGCCTCGCGAAGGCAACTTCCATGGTTGCGCCACATGCTGCCTTCAAGACGTGTTTGAAAATCCCACAAACATTGTGACGTCAAGTAGAGACCACACTGGCTTTTCACACTCACACCACAGTTTTCATTTCATTTTCCCTCTTGCTCCTTACTGTCCGGAAAACTGCTTCCTTTTCCCATCCGTCTCTTCTTCTCCTTCATCGTCAATCACCCGGATTTCGCGATTGAGGACAATCCCTAACTATGAAGTTCTCTATATCCAAATTCCTCGTCGTTGCGCTTGCTTCGACCGAGGCTGTTGTTGCCAGCACCTGGTTCAGCAAAGCTAGTATGAGAGATTGTCCTCTGATGACCCCTTGAATGGAAGCTAATCTGAGATCCAGTTTACAATAAATGGCATGAGACAGAGCTTGAGCGCTGGCTTTCCGACCATGACATCCCCTATCCAACTCCAGCAGACCGAAAGGATCTTGAGACCCTGGTCAAAGATAACTGGCAAGCCAAAGTCGTCGACCCACTCGCCTCGACTGGCCAACAAGCAAGTGACAACTATGGTAATGTCAGAGATTGGATCTTCGACAGGTGAGAGAGCTTTCCCCGTTGATTCAATATCCTTCGCCTCGCTAACCATTGTCCAAGTTGGACTGAGTCAAACTTGAAGGCTTTCCTTGACCATCATAACATCCCTTCACCTCAGCCAAGAACCAGAGACTCTTACTTGACTGCTGCTCGCCAGAACTACGACGCCGCCGCCAAGAAGCTCGGTGAATATGCTCAGTACCCCGGAGATTGGTTGTATGCCTCATGGTCTGAATCTGATCTCAAAGAATTCCTGGATGCCCGCGGCTTCCCGGTTCCGCAGCCCACCACCCGTGACAGATTGATTGCTCACGTTCGTCGGAATGCCCGTCTATCCTCCATCGCCTTGTCTTCTGCGGCAGCTGCGGCTAGCTCCTCTTACTCAAGCGGCTCCGCTGCTGCCAGTAAATCTGCTGCCAGTGCGCAAGCTAGCCTTAGCGACGCCCTTTTCAATGCCTGGTCTGATAGCCAGTTGAAAGAATTCCTTGACAAGAATGGCGTACCAGTCCCCCAAGGCAGCAAGAAGAATGAATTGATTGCCCTGGCTCGGAAGCACAAGGCTCTGCTTGATAGTCAGGCGTCTTCCGCTTCTGGGTCTGCTGCTTCTGCTTTTGGTGCAGCCACATCATCTGCTGGCAACGAGTTTGCAAAAGCCTCAGATGATGCAGAACTCATGGCCGAAGACGCATTCAATACTGCTGTGAACACCTGGTCCAACTCCCGCCTAAAGGCGTACCTTGATTCTCGTGGAGTTCCAGTTCCTCAGGGTGGAAAGCGCGACGAGCTCCTCAAGCAAGTTCGATTGAACAAGCACAAGGCCGCCACTGGATGGTCTGCATGGACTTTCGACACATGGACTGTTGAAAATCTCCAGAAATACCTTGACGCTCATGGTAAGAAGGCCAAGAAGAACACCAAAGCAAGCCGTGATGATCTGGTCAAGCAGGCACAAGATGCTTATGCTTCGGCTTCAAAGAGCGGTGGTTCCCACTATGCCTCTGCCACCAACTACCTCGCCAAGCAGACAGACGCTGTAAAGGACACTTCATTCGACACCTGGTCCGACAGCGATTTGAAGTCTTATCTAGATAGTTATGGCATTCCCAACTACCAAGGCTCGACCATCAACCAACTCCGTGCTGAGGCCAAGAAGCAAGCCAATTATTTCCGCTACGGCACGTCAACACCTGCAGGTACAATGTTCGAACGCCTTAAGCAAGGTATTCAATATTACCTCGGTCAAGGTCAGAGCTCTGCGTCTTCAGCATATCCCTATGCATCGTCATCTGCAAGTTCCGCTGCCAGTGCCGCCTCCAAGAGTGCCTCCAGCGCAAAGGCTGAGTTGTAGTGCTTGGAGGTGAGACTAGGTTGGGCACCGTGGAAGATGATGTAATTGACACACACTTGCACGCTCCGTGACGCTGTGTTGCGGATATCATTCAATAGGGAGGAGCTTGGGCGTTGGCCAAACTACATCAAATGATACCGAAGTGAGGAAAGGCTCCGTGTTCTTGGTTCCTGATGCTAATGACTATGACCATTGTATCACAATGAGGGGATGACTATGTACCCATTAGAGCTTACATTAGCTACGATAGCAATGCCTGCAATGAATGAGAACAGAAAGTATGATTTGGTATATCTGTAGCTCCCTCTTTATTTGATTCGGCACCATTACTGCTGGCACGTTCGCTCTCGTGATATTTCGATCTTCGGTGTTGCACAAGAGGAGAGTCATCGTGTGATCGATCAATGGAAGTCTGTCTTTCTGAAGGCGATGAGCTTTCCCACGACCAAGTACTGCAGAGGAAGGATTAGTGCTTATCTCACACAAGGAAAGCATTGGAAATGATAGATCTGGAACATCCCAGGATCTCCGAGGCAAACCAATTCCGAGGCATGTATTGGACTCACCTTCTCGTCAAACCTCTCGATCCAGCCCTGCAGATTCTCCAACTGCTCGGGCTCAAGATCCTTGCAATCGTCGAGCGGGCCATCAAGGTTCTTGGTCAACATCTCCTGGTCGAAGCTCTGACAAGCCAGACCCCGCGTGGCATCGCGACCCGCGAAGTTCTCGTAGGGACCACCGGGGCCGTAGAAGTTGCGCCCGCTCGTCACGTCATACACTTTGCCCTTGACTGCGAGATACACCGGCGCTCCATCTTTGCCGTTGTTTGGGAGGAGAGTTCGTGGTGTGAATGTGCGGAAGACGATAGGCTTGGGGGCGTTCGGAATGGTCGGTGGTGCGGCGGGTTGGAGACGGTGGTAGAGGAAGGCTGTGACGATCGCGAGGAGGAGGATGTTTAGAGGGTTTGCGAGTTGCCAGCTGGTGAGGGTGAGGTATGGTTAGTGACTGATGTTTGGCTTGAGATGGAGGGAGGGGATGGAGACTGAATGGTCAAGAAAGGCCACTGACAAGGTCTCCCGCATGATCCTATTATTCTCTTCAATCTCTATCGTCATGTTAGTATTGTTGACCATCTCTCATGCAGGGCCTGGGAGCCGCAAGGCAAGAATCGATGCAAGCTGCCATACCTGGTGGTATTCCGCTCATTGTGACCTTGGAAGATTGTATGAGACTTGACTTGGTCCCGTCGAGGTTTGATACGTGATATGGGGAGGAAAGCTCTCAGTTATTCGTAGAGTCAGGGACGCTGTCAGTTCTAAGGTGCGTTCTGCCCTGTATAAGACAGAACTTCCGATAGATGCGGATGGAAATCGGAAGATGAGATTTCGGGCGGTGGGGATTGTCAAAACAAGGTATTACGGAGACTGGGCTTGAATAGAATAGATCGAAACAATAAGGCCGAGCAATAATCGGAAGGTGTGGGTGTGGGTGTGGTACTCGGAGAGACACAGAGAACGCGGGGCTGGTGTAAGGCACTTGAAGGAGCTCGGGGATCTGGTGGAGCGAATGTGCATTAGGTAAGCTGGAATTGGCCGAGGATTTGAGCGGATCGGGAGAGTGGCTTATTTATTTCCTTGGGCTAGCTATTTGCATAAATACCTAGGTAGCTAGGCAAGCATCAACTTACGGCTCATCGGCATCATTCCTGGATGTTGTACATATATGAAAGGTCATGAAAAGCGGTTTCACAAGAACTTTAGAACAGAAGCGTGCACATTGTCTTTAAGTGGACCTGGCACGTGACTACAATCACGAGGCTGAGGTTGACCTATGCCAAGACACGGAATTGCTTCGTATTTCGTATTAAGTTCACGGTTTGTGGTGGGTTCGTGGCTCCGGCGCGATGGTTCCTAAGTCGTTTTCGAGAGCCCTAAAAAAAGTTGTCGACATCATTGACTGTGAAAGTCGACAGCCTCCGCCTATTGTGCTGCTTTTGCCATCCCTCAGAGCCGGCGTCCATGGCCCCTAGCAGCACCATTCATATATCCCCCTAACCGGTCTTCGATGCGTCACCTCCATCTCTACCCTCCGTGACATGCGCAACTCCCTGGTGCGGGTGCAAGCCAGAACACCATCGCTCACTCACGGGAACATCCTTGCGCTCACGCATCATGGCTTGAAAGCGAATTCTGCATGCGCCTTAAGTATCAGGGGACGAAATGGACATAATGCCCTCCCAAGTCTCAAACGTCACCAACACAACTCCTCCCATCCTCCAAAGCAGACCTTATTCAAACAACAGAATCCTGAGCTCGCAAAGCAGAAAGTCTATCGCCCCCAATGGCCTGGCCGCTCTGACAGCACCTCACATCCACCTTCAAGTGTCTCAGAGAAGACGGCCCCGGTAACGCCTTCTGAAAATAAAAAATCACGCTACCCAACCGATCCTGAGTCCTGGGCTTCCAAACTTGACCAGTACTTGCCGAAAGAGCTAAGATCAAGTGGTAATCAGAGCAACCAGGCCTCGGGGTCTTCGCCTCAAGATGCTGCTGACATCAAGAGGAAGGTGATGAACATCCTCAATAATGCTCAGTCTTACTCTAACTTAGATATTCTTGAATATATGAGTCTCGACCAAAGCAGGTATAAAGCAGTCGTATATTTGGCCGATCTGCTTCTCAACCCCTTAGCGGTCTCCGCAGACAACGATTCGAAAGGCAGTTTGCTACCCTCAAACATTCGATGGCCAATCTCCTTCACTGAATACACATATGGTCCTATTCATCTAGACTCTTCATCCTACACATGGACGACGGGCACATCATGGTGGGAGGAACCCTTCAATGATGCAACAGCCGACCCGCAAAAGGAAAAGGTGATGAAAATCATCTTGCCTCTTCTGGCCAAGCTCACTATTGCAGCCTTCCAACTCCGCGAAATTGATGAAGAGGGTGAGGAGGGTGTCCTTCATCAGCTATCGGACGCAGAGGCAAGAACTCTAATGCGCACCGTCCATATCATCACTGCTCGACTGCATCACTTGGATCTTGTACCGCCAGAGATATACAATTATTCGCTGCCCACCGGGACAACCAACGTCCAAAGGCCGCCGATCTTGCATCTTCTATCTTCACGAATATTGTCTTCTCTCTCAGATTCTGTCTGGCGTGAACAGCAAGACGAAGCAATTGAAAAAGCCCTTCAACAAGGCATGAGCTATAAACAAATCTCACGAGATGTACCTGGTGGTCGCTTTCGACTCAAAGTCCGGGAGCTAGGTCCTGAAGTCTGGCTTGAATTTCTCCTTTGGTTTTGTGTGGAAGGTGGTTATGCTTCTGCCGGAGCTAAAATACTCAGTGCGCTACGATGCCAGAAGGACAGTCCTTGGTACGCCGTCCATTGGTGTTCAAACCATGGCCTTGAAACTCCCGTACCACAGGTAGACTGGGAAAAGGCTAGGACTCGCCTTGGTGGAACTGCAGGCAAATTGGAGGGCTATAGTCCGGAGGAGCCTCTTGCCCATATCCCCCGTCAGACTGTCAGCGCAGAGGTGGTTCTAGCCCTCATCGAGTGCTTATTCAACAATATTAATACTGGAATCAGAGGCAGTGGCATGTCTGCATCAAAGTTCCAAAGCTATCTACTGGAAGTTCTATCTTTCTTAGAACCTCATGCTCTAGGACCAGAATATTTCAACTACCTCACAGTACGGTTTTTACAAACAGGCACTAGCTTCATTAACGCTCAGCCTGATGGCTTACGGAGTTGGTATCATGCCATCTCACAGGCCCGATCTCTTGAAACCATCAAGCCCCCGACTGGTTATACAAGGAGCCTCAATCTCGAACGGATCGCTGCTCAAACTGAGCTCCAAGCTGGAGTCCTCCACCAGGCATTACAGGGATTTACTAATCAAAATAATGCCACCGAGGCGGTTAACTGTTTCACCGATATCCAACGTCATGTGGATAGCAGTAGGCTTGAGTCGATTGGCACTTTCCTTATGTCACCTTCTCAACAAAACAGTGGTAACAGTCTACTAGCTGTAAGTGATAAAAGTCGTCCTGATTTCCTTCAATCACATGGACAGCTGCCAACTTATAAAATGGCCGGATTTCTCAACATGGTGACAAATGCACAGCTGTTCGGTCTTGGCCAATGGCTTCTAAATTCAATTGATGTTGACGGCCCCTTGATACCAATGTCAGTCTACGGCGACTTGTGCATGAGGGTGTCCTTGAATAAGTATGCCGATGCTACGGGAAATAGCGATTTAATAAGGCAAGTAGTTTCTGCTCCACGACAGTGCGGCAAGGGACTATCTGTTAGTGCTCTGAGAGCTATCACCAATGCCCTGATTAGTGTCTCGGAATGGTCAAACGCATCCGCCGCCCTAACAGAATTGAAGCTTATGCCTGGTGGTGGATATAGCCCGAACATTGTGGCCAGGCTTGGAGCCAAGATCATTGAGATTGAGTCTCAGCTGAGAAGATTGAAACTTGACGAAGACCTCTCCGAGGCAATTACGCTGTTATCCGACATATTAGCAGGAGTCTTTGATGGTCCTCGATTCGATTTCATACTCTCAACTAGAAGAACTCTTTCCCAGCAAATTGGCTTTCTTTTGCGTCTTTTCGAGAATGTTCCGCCCGTTAAAGAAAGAGACATTATGCATATCCCGGATTCAGAACTAGGGAACCGTGGTCATCAGCCAGCAAGCCAATTGACGGACCTAGCTTCTAGGTTCAAGTCAAAGTTCCCTATTAGCAACGACGCAACTCTCGCCCCAGAGTCTTTCAACGAGGTTCTAGCCGCTATTGTCCAATGTAGAGGCGCTGTGGAAGGTGTCCGGATGTGGAACATGTTCTGCAAAGACCCAAGAACGTCAGCATCCTCTGAAAACACACCATTGCTGGATGAATACATTGCTTGGGAGTCCGGAGCGATAGATGGGGCGGACCCCCTTGAGCATAGGCTTCAAATGATGATCAGCCCTATACCGATACTTTCGGCCGGCTATGAAGAATCGTCGATGATTCCTGTTGTGGAAGGTGATCCAGATGAATCTCGAACTGCAGAGGGGTCAATCAACCCGATCGTGGTCCCAAATCTGCGAACGTTGCACATCATCGTCAGAGGAGCTCTAGCTGAGAAAAGGCTATTGCAAGGATTGTGGCATGAGAAAGAAGCCGATTTGAATATGGTGTTGAAGTGGGCAACAAACTACTACAAGGTGTTCAACTACTCGAATAAAGAGACTGAAGCTGATGCTCGGTTACCAGAGCCTGTTAGAGGCCAAAACCCCTCCAAAGCACAATTAAAGTGGCTATGGGATCGGTCAGCAGACACCTCTGGCATTCGAGAGAAGGTCAAGCTCGACATCAAAGCCATGTTTACTGCCGCCGCACCACTGACTAGACTTCCTGAGACCGACAGGCCCAAAATGGGGGGCAGTCTGCGTGTATAATTACCATGTTTCCCGATTGTCAAGAACACATTGGTGTTATTTGTATTAGAACTTTCTGGGTCTGACCGTCTGTTTAATATCGGTCTGGACGGTCGATAGAGGTCCTAGATATTTGTAGATATGCGGAATTAATCTCATCAAGCAGTATGACCGATATGAAAATGGTCAGGTGTAAGGAAACAATACAATTCTATTCCTTTCAGGCACTCCGTGTAAACTTTGGCTTCTCCAGTGCTCCCACGCCTTTGCGTGTGCATCAGTCAAAAATCTGAGTGCCAATACCTATTTAATTGACCAATACATGTGAAGCAAACTACTTACATTTTGGAATCCCAAGCGGACGCCAACTAAGCACACCATCCATTGTCTAGTCAGCAATTGAGGTTCCCCAGCCGCCTTAGAAGGTTAGGAGCACATAACCAATAGTTACGGATCTTAGCTAGGGAAGAGAAAGGGGGCGGTCGGCTGGATCGGTTTAACTATTAGTGTTGCCCACTGCCCAGTGTTTCAGTGCCTGAACTTCTGCCCCAACCGTTGAGTATCCACTGGTATAAACTATTAATATCGAATTATCCACCATTGATTGCATTGGTATACCAAGTACAGACATGCATTATTATATGATTCATGATTCATCCACGAGTAGCTCCTGACTAAGAATTTTGCCAGCTCATGCATGATCCTGGTGGGTTCTTGCTCCGATCTTCACGCTTTTTTGGTCCCTAGTTTTGCTGGTTCTCATGAGCACCTTTCCTGCAACACTAGAACGCTATCGAGCTCCGACCTAGCTATCTTACTTTTTTGTTCCTTTGGCCGAGCCGTGTTCGAACAGATCCTGGGAGCTCTGGACTGGATGTCTCGTGGGGTCAAAGAAGCTTGAAGCTGTTCCTTTGCATTCGCAAGAGCGGACGTTGCTTTGATTTGATTTTTCCGAGTTGAACATGCCACCCGAGGGACTTGATAATTAGGGTGTCCCGTTAGGCAAGGCTTTAACTAAACCGCTACCTCAACAAGACATCGTCTGGTGCTTCACACACTCAACAGATACACAGTAGAACACACCTCCAATATTCTTCGACTTTCCAAACCAAGAGTGGCAAGACCGACGGCAGAACGAACAAGAAAACCACGCACAATTACGCGGTCGTTCCTTTTGGTGATGTGTCTCAAATTTCACCTCACCTCGACAATCTCATGATTTCGCTATCCACAGCAGAGCAATATATGTAAAAACAACCGCATAAGACATGACAGAGCGCATCCATATCGGCCAGCCTACAGGACCAGAAAGAGAGATGGTCGTTGTACAGCAGAACGGACAGCCTGCCAGCCCTCCTGTTGTGGAGCGTGGCCTTCAACGCCTCCGGCATTTCACCTGGGTAAATATTTGCCAATCTTGCTCCTGGGAGATACTCCCATGTGATATATGCGGGTGGTTAGCTAATACTCCCTGTTTACTAGGCGTGGTTCACATTTCCCATGGCGACAGGGGGCATCTCACTGCTGCTGGCACCCAAAAACCAACCACACACATTCACAGGGCTCGAGACCATCGGGAAGACAGTGTATGTCTTCGATTTGGTGGTCTTCACCTGCGTCGTAACAGCAATCACATATCGATTCGTCAAATGGCCATATACACTACGGACCTCGCTGACCCACCCAACGGAGTCCCTATTCTTCGCGGCGTGCCTGATTTCCGTGGCGAGCATCATCGCCGGTACCGCGCACTATGCGATCCCCAGCTGCGGGTACTGGCTGGTGGTCGTGTACCGGGTGCTCTTCTGGATCTACTTCGCGGCGAGCTTCCTCGTCGCGGTGGGGATGTACTGCCTGCTCTTCACGAACCCGCGGCTCAAGATCCAGGACATGACGCCCGCATGGGACCTGCCCATCTTCCCGTTCATGCTGTGCGGGACGGTCGCGAGCAGCGGGATCGAGTACCAACCGAAAGAATACGCAATGCCGATGCTCTTCGGCGGGCTCACGGCGCAGGGGCTTGGGATGATGGTGTCGATGTGCATGTACGCGAGCTACGTGCGTCGCATGATCAACTACGGCTTCCCGTCCCCCGAATCGCGCCCAGGCATGTTCATCGCCGTCGGCCCGCCCAGCTTCACCTCGCTCGCCATCATCGGCCTCGCAGACAACTGGCCCAGGGGGTACGACTTCTTCGGGCCGGACGAGACGACCGCACAGGTGGTACGCGTCCTCGCGCTGTTCGCGGCGGTCTTCATCTGGAGCCTGTCGCTGTGGTTCTTCGCGATCGCGGTCGTGTCCTGCCTGGCGGTCTACAAGACCTTCGCGCGCTTCCGCCTCAACTGCTGGGCCTTTGTCTTCCCCAACGTCGGGTTCACCCTCGCCACCATCAACATCGCCCGCTCCCTGCAGAGCCAGGGCGCCATGTGGGTCGGGTCCGTCATGTCGATCGGCCTCGTCGCCGTCTACCTCTTCGTCTTCTTCCACCACGCCCGGGCCCTGCTCCACCGCCAAATCCTGTACTTTGGGATGGACGAGGACCGCGCCTACAAGCAGGAGCGCCAGGGCAAGGTCGAGAAGGTCGAGGCCGCGAGAGTGGCGAGCCACACTGAGAAGCGTCCTCACGCCTTGGATAAACTGCATTGAGACTCCCCCCCTCCTTTTTCTTCTTCGGGCGACACCCCTTTCCTCCTCCCATCTCCCTTTCTTCATCAAGCGCAATTGACTTGCGGCGTGGCGAACGCTTGGTTGACGGTTCACATTTACCTAGGTATGAAGATACTAGTTAATTAGTATCACGCTTCTAAGCTGCCGGTTTTATAGCGGTAAGTGTCGTTGGGTTAGCGAGGCGTCATAGGTTACTGGCCAAGTAGAAGGTTATCCGGATCATCGATTGAAATTGGTATTGGCAATGGTAGCCAAGGCATGCTGAAAAGTTCTAGTATATAGATTTACATCATAGACTCGAGTACGGACCAATTTCATGTCATGTAGTGAATTGAGCCCTTGGTATGGACTGTTGTTGGCTTTTGTTGAATTTTCCTCCTCGTGTCCCTCCCTAGTCAGCTAAAATCCGAGTTAGCGACTCGGTTTTGGGCTAGAAATGATAATATACAGGCTACACAGCCCCCCACCGCGCATTGCGTATAGTCGTCCCATCCCATCCAATCCCCTTCAAGGTCATCCTATTCATCTATGTCCATGAACCCAAGCATATGTCCACCTGGTTACCCTCAAAGCACTGTGACATCGAATTCAGCGAGAGTGCTTAACCTCCACGACTTCTGGTTCTTGAGCCGATGCCTTCGGTTGCACGAGGTGTAGGCTCCTTCTTTGGCTTGGGAGGAGCACCGTCTGCCTTCCTAGGGCGGCCACGTTTGCCCTTCTGTGGTTTGGGCTCTTCCTCTTTGGCTACTTGCTCCTTGTCACCTTTGGGCTCCGTCTTGTCGCTTGCGGATTGTTTCTTGTCTTCCTTGGTCTCCTTCTTTTGCTTCTTGTTGCTCTCTTTGGCTTTCACAGTCTTTCCTTCGGCGTTCTCCTCTAGTGGCTCATCTGCTTTCTCGCCGGCCTTGTCAGCCTTGTCAGCTTTGTCAGTGTCCTCCTCTGCATCCTCGTGCTTTCTCTTGTCGCCGGTATTGCTTTCACCGTTTTGTTCTTGCTTGTCGTCACCGCCGGAGGAACCATTGGCTTTCTCCACGACGTTGAGTTCAGAAGCTTTCTTCACAACATCGTTGCCGGAGCGTTCGACATGGACGGCAGGGTCATCTGGTTCGGCATTCTTCTTGATTTTGTTGCCGCGCTTCGACGTGATGGCGACTTCGCCCTCGGTTTTCTTTTCGGCAACTGTGCCGCCAGGCTGGCCGCTGCCCCAGTTCCACGTGACTAGATGGAGTGCTTGTCAGCGCGCGGTCCCAACTACTGGCCGAGCTGTCGTTGATGCAACCAAAAAAGAAAGCTATTGAGCTTGCCAAACGAAAGGGAAGAAGCGTGACATGGATGGACTCTGCATTTTGAAGAAACCCACTGCTAAGGATTACTGGTGGGAGTACCGCTTACCTTTGTCTCCCTTCTCAGGTTCCTCAGAAGGCATCTTAAATCGGTGACGTCAGAAATATATTGGTATTGAATTAATCAGGTGGAAATGAGAAAAGGGAGAAAATAAGTGCGCAAAGTTGATCGCTCTAGCTCTGCGACTGTAATACAGTAGTTATGAGGATGAAATGAATTGTGTTGTGGGTGTGAGAGAGGTGAAAAGGAAAAGGACGAGAAACGCGAAGGGGAATGGGAATGGCTTCCTTCAGGTCGGCTGAGAGTGAGTGCGAGCAGCTTGCGACAACCAGAAGGTGCGCCTGGGGGGTGTTGGTCGGGGGGGTCGAGGGGGTGACATGTACGACCCAACCTCAAGCTGGCAGGGAGACTTGGGTGTTGCATGGCATGCTGCTGCAGTTAGTAGCAGAATAACAATAGTATTACTCGTAACCACCTGAGTAACTCCTGACTCCTAACTGGGGGACCCGGAACGTCCAGCACAGCAGCATCCGCGCTTGCGTTGCTGTGGACAATATTGGAAATGGGGAAGACTTTGGTGACGGGTGAGGACGGACGAGGGAGATGGGGCATCGGCACTGGGGAAGGACAAGCCTAAACGCCCCCCTGGGCCTTTAGCTCCAGGCCTGTCGTCAACAACAACTCCAAAAATAATCCACTTTCAAGCCGCCAAGGGGAGAGGAGATGTCAATCGTTGTTCGGCTTGAGCTCCAGTCAGTCTGCGAGTACGAGTCCACAGAGCCAGGTTCCTCCCTCGTACGGGGGGATCATGTTCCGCGCATGGAGGGAATAGGCATTTGGAGTGTGGAGCAGAGTTCGATCGATTAAGGTCCCCAGACCTACCAGAGCCTTGGTATCCACAGGGCTTGATTAACCCCAGACATCCACGCAAGGCCGAGCCAGTCGCTTTATTGAATATATCACCCTAGCAACAATCTGATAAAGAAGGGATACGTCCAGACGTACTCTGTACTCCGTACTGGTACTTGTGCAAGGAAGTTATCGCATATGTACTTGTGCACACAGTAAGCTCCTGCACGACGAGTACATCCTCCACATTTCCAGAGGTAGTGATAGACTCACTGAACGGAGTGAGGCGGGCTGCATGCTTGACCATGTAGCTCGCACAGATGTATATTCCTTGTTACTCTCTACAGCAGAGGACAAGACAAAATAAAGCATCGCGAAAGCATTCTATTCTCTAGCTTTCATTGTCGACATAGAATCAATTTGGTCCCCCAGCAATGGCACTGCGGCCGTCCTTTCCTCCAAGGCCTTCCTCGTCACCAGGCTCTCGATAATTACCCTGTTTCGCTGTTGCACCACGAGTCCGGCTTTCAATGATGTTATTGTGATCAATGGCATCCTTATCGTCCCGTGCTGTAGAACTGTGAATAAAGGGACTATGAAACAGTTCAAGAAATAAAAAGCATACCTAGCTGTTCATCTGAATCAGCTATGCCTCCATCGATAGGG
>Ga0105239_10005450_pt1 | contig 14930 bp, 12 predicted proteins | sample KBSC44metaG_FD_92761 | JGI IMG/M metagenome (GOLD analysis project Ga0105239, IMG submission 92761) | Corn rhizosphere microbial communities from Kellogg Biological Station, Michigan, USA - KBS C4-4 metaG | ecosystem: Host-associated > Plants > Roots > Rhizosphere > Soil | place: Michigan, USA... | reverse complement strand
TGTAGGGACCGCAAAGCTGATCAGTGAGGTCGGCCAGGCCTGCGAGCTGCCAATGCTTCATGATGCCGTTCGGGATCCGCAAGCGGCACATATAGGAGTCCTGCGCCGGCGCGACGTGAAACAGGCCATAATAGCGCCAGCGGAAATTATCGGCGGTCGAGGGCGCGGCGTTGGCGCGCGCCTGATCCTTGAGGCGCTGATAGTCGTCGAAGGGATGCAGCTCGCGCTTGATCTTCTCCTGCTCGGCGAGCTTCCGCCCTGACGCGATGACTTTGTCCTGTGCCTTGATATGGATGGCCTCGGGGCCGGTGGGCTCCGAAGCCGCTGCATGGCCGGTCTGAGGCTGTCCTCCCGCAAGATTGACCTTCAGGCCGGCGGCGAGGCCCTCCAGGTAACGCTTCTGCTCGTCGTTGAAGTCGACTGACAAGGATTCGATTTTCATGATTGCGGACGAAGCTCCAGCGGCCAAGGCGATTGGCGTTTATGGATGAGATGACGATCACATCGTCCGACGGCCGAACCGGCCTGATTCAGATGAGCGATCGGACCAGCTTCGTTGCTGCGGAAATCCGACACGGATTGCGGTCAGCGGCATCTGCGGCGGCTGACCGCACTGCGATATTCAATTCGCGTGCCAGCCGGGTTGAAGAAAAACCATCAATGAAATTAGATGGTTGGTCGAATCACTTCAGACATCGGCCGCCGCTAAAACCTCGAAAAGCAGGCAGTCCGCCCAAAAAATGGCCGGAGGGCGGCGATGCCTAAAATCCGTTCAGTCGTCGGTTACGATTTCCAGCGACTGATCCGGAAGGCTTTGAGATGCCCGATCACGTCGTCGGCTGCGAAGGGGGGACCGGCGAAAGCGCCAATCTCGGCACCGGTGGCCGGCGGAGCAGTCCCCATGGCTGCGTCATAGATATCCGGCCTGAACACACCGATCGCCGTGCCCAGCGCCTCCGGGCTGAGCGGAATCTGCCCCCAGCGCACCATCTGGGCGTACAGCCAAGCCGCCTGGATCGCCTCAGGCCGTGCTGCCCCTTCCCGTCCCACCAGCAGATAGCGCGAACTCTCCCGGAAGGTACCGCTGGGAGAAACCTTGAGCCGGCCATCGAGCGTCCTTTGCAGGACTTCCGGACTGACACCGATCCGGTCCGGTTGTGCCAGGATCTGCGCCGCCTCGGCGTGGTTCTGCTCGATGAAATCGGCGGCCCGACCGCAGGCGCGCACCAGCGCCGCCAGGCTGTCAGGGTTCTTCTCGGCCCAGCTCTGTCTGAGCGCCAGGACCTTCTCGGCCGCCCGCACCAGAACGTCCGAAACGAAGTGGAGGATGTGCCCAATGCCGAGATCGACGGCGATCGAGTTCCAGGGAGCGCCGACGCAGAACGCGTCGACGAGGCCGTTCGCGAGGCTGTCGACCATGTAAGGCGGCGGCAGCACGACGAGCCGCACGTCCTCGTCAGGGTCCACGCCACCCGCCGCCATCCAGAACCGGAGCTGGTAATTATGGGTGGAGAACGGGAACGTCATGCCGAAGGTGAGCGGCTCGGCGCCCTCTCTGCGACGCTTCTCGACGACACGGGCCAAGGCCAGCGCGGTGGCCATCGGGTCGGTGGAGTCTCCCTCCAGATGAGCCATGAGGTCGGCATGCAGCGCCGGAGTTACCGTGATGGCATTGCCATTCACGCCGAGATTGAACGGCGCGACAATTGGGACCTTGACGTGTCCGATTCCGAGGCTGGAGGCGATTGCCACGGGCGCCAGCAGATGGGCTGCGTCGAATAGACCGATGTTGAGCTTGTCGCGAACGTTCGACCACGACACCTCGCGGACCAGCGTGACGTCCAGCCCCTCCGCAGCCGTGAAGCCCTTGTCCACAGCCACGATCAGCGCTGCGGCATCGACCAACGGAATGAAGCCAATGCGAAGCGAGCCGGTCATTTCAGCAACTCCGAGGCGGTCAGGATCGACTGCGCGATCTCACCGATCTTCTTCTTCTCGCGCATGGCCGTGGAGCGCAACAGCACGTAGGCTTCCTCTTCGGTGAAGCCCTTCATCTTCATCAGGATCCCCTTGGCTCTATCAATGACCTTGCGGTCCTCGAGCGCCGACTTGGCCCGCTCCAGTTCGTCCTGCAGCTTGGAGAAGGCGTTGAACCGGGAGATGCAGAGGTCGAGGATCGGCTTGATGCGTTCCTTTTTCAGACCGTCGACGATATAGGCCGACACCCCGGCCTCCACGGAGGCCTGAATGGACGCGGCGTCGCTCTGGTCCACGAACATGGCGATCGGCCGCCTGACAGCCCGGCTCACCTGGAACATCTGCTCGAGCACGTCGCGGCTCGGATTCTCGAGATCAATGACAATAACGTCGGGGTCCAGGGCATAGATCCGCGCCAGCAGGCCCTGCATCTCGCTGACATGCACGACGCCGGTAAAACCCGCTTCGCGCAGCCCCTCCTCCAGGATGGCCGCCCGGATCGGGCTCTCGTCGACGATCACAATTTTAGGCGATTGCTCGGCGCTCATCGATCACCAGGGTGTCCGGGCGTTCATCCATAGCATGGACGAGACCGCCTCAAAGCCTTGTCTTTCTGGACAATTCGGACTAGCTGACGCCTATCTCATCAGGCAGTTCCAGAATGCAACAGGGTTCGGCGCCCAAAATAAGCTTTGTCTCGCTCGGATGTCCCAAGGCGCTGGTCGATTCCGAGCGCATCATCACGCGGCTGCGGTCCGAGGGCTATGAGCTGGCCCGCAAGCATGACGGCGCCGACGTCGTCATCGTCAACACCTGCGGCTTTCTCGACAGCGCCAAGCAGGAATCGCTGTCCGCGATCGGCTCGGCAATGGCCGAGAACGGCAGGGTCATCGTGACCGGCTGCATGGGGGCGGAACCGGAGGCGATCGAGCAGGCCTATCCGGGCGTGCTGTCGATCAGCGGTCCCCAACAGTACGAAAGCGTCCTGGATGCGGTCCACCGGGCGCTGCCGCCGATTCACAACCCCCATCTCGACCTGGTGCCGCCGCAGGGCATCAAGCTGACGCCCCGTCACTATGCCTATCTGAAGATCTCCGAGGGCTGCAACAACCGCTGTACGTTCTGCATCATCCCCAAGCTGCGCGGCGATCTGGTGTCGCGCCCCGCCGCCGACGTGTTGCGGGAAGCCGAACGCCTGGTCGCGGCGGGCGTCAAGGAGCTGCTGGTCATCTCGCAGGACACGTCCGCCTACGGGCTGGACCTGAAATACGCTGAAAGCCCCTGGAAAGACCGTAGCGTCAGGGCCCGCTTCCTCGACCTGGCCCGTGAACTCGGCGACCTCGGCGCCTGGGTCCGGCTGCATTACGTCTATCCCTACCCGCATGTCGACGAGGTCATCGGATTGATGGCCGATGGCAAGGTTCTGCCCTACCTCGACATCCCCTTCCAGCATGCCAGCCCCAACGTCCTCAAGGCGATGCGGCGGCCCGCCGCGCAGGACAGGACATTGGACCGGATCAAGGCCTGGCGCGGGCAATGCCCGGATCTCGCCTTGCGCTCGACATTCATCGTCGGCTTCCCCGGCGAGAGCGATGCGGATTTCGACTATCTGCTGAACTGGCTGGACGAGGCCGAGATCGATCGCCTCGGCTGCTTCAAATACGAGCCGGTGGCGGGCGCGACCTCCAACGCCCTGCCCGACCAGGTCCCGGACGAGCTCAAGCAGGAGCGCTGGAACGCATTGATGGCGCGCCAGCAGCAGATCTCCGCGCGCAAGCTCAAGCGCAAGGTCGGAACGCGCCAGCAGGTGATCATCGATGAGGTCGGCCCGACCGTCGCGAAGGGCCGCTCGAAAGCGGACGCGCCCGAGATCGACGGTGCCGTCTACCTGTCGAGCAGGCGACCGCTGCGCGTCGGCGAAATCGTCACGGCAAAGATCGAGCGCGCCGACGAATACGACCTGCACGGCGTGGTCACAGGGTTCTAAGGCAAGGCGCGAGACGGCCGCTGCCCGCGCCTTGCCCGGTGCGGAGCGCTCAGTGATGCTTGGCTGGCGAGATCGCCCTCACGGTCCACAGCCTGAGCAGCCGGTTCACCTCGTCCGTCTCCAGCGCGAGATATCTGCCCTTCAGCTTGACGAGTTCCTCGGACGTCGTCGCACCCGAGACATACCTGCTGTCGAGCACGGCAGCGACGGTGGCCCATTCCAGCCCGGCCGCCCTGCAGGGAACGAGAATGCCGTCGCTGCGCAGGCTTTGCATCAGCGACCGGACCAGCTCGATGCTGGACCCCGAGAGCTCGGCAAGCGCCACGATTGTTTCCGCGTATCGCCGTTGCAGGGCGTACTCGCGCAAAACGGCGTCGTTGAGCCGCCCTATCCTCTTCAACTGCGCGATCGTCAGCTTGGCACCACCGAAATCCCGGCCGCGCGACATGTCGCGCTCGGCGCCGGCAGCCGCCGACGCGATCGCGGCGCGAATTTCCTCATAGAGATGCGGCGGCGCTGAGGTGAGCAGCCTTGCCCTCACCTCCTCCGCCGCCCCCTGCAGCAACGTCCTGCGCAAGGCCGCCGGCAGGTCGGCGCGAATGCCGGCTGCGATGGTCAGCTCCGCATCCCCGGCCGCCTGGGCTACGATACTGGCAAATCCGGCTGTCGACACCCGGGCCCCGGGGTTCTTCATCAGCTGCCGGCTCACACTGGGATAGCGCCGCGCAAGCAGCGCATCGGTGACGATCTCCTGTAACCACCAGCGACCCGCGACCGCAATGAGGTGCTTCTCGCCCCGCGTTCTCGCAATCTCGACCAGATCCTCGGTGCTCAGCCGCGGCGACTCTGACAAGACCGGCGCCGCCACGGCGATGTCGTCGTGATAGGCAAGACGCCGGATCAGATCGACCGGCGCCTGGGGCACCGGGGCGAGCTGAGTGCTGAGTTCGGCGAGCGCGACACGGGCGCCGACGTCGGCCAGCGCTCGCAGTTCGATCGTATTGACCAGACGCTCGAACAGGTCAGCGAACAGCGCGTGCTGCTCGAGATCCAAGCGGCTTGCCGATGCGATGAACAGGGATGTCACCCGCGCGGCCACCCCGGAGCAGCGTTCGGCCGAGCCGGTGGCCATCGCCGCCTGCACCTCCTCGGCAATCGTGAGATGGGCTTTCGACATCGCTCGTCCTGAGCGCTTGCATATTCGGTTGCCGGCAAGGGTAAACGAAGTCGCTAAATGTTTGGTAAAACGATAACTAAGCCGCTCCGGGAGCACGCAGGTCCGCACGAAATGCGAGACCGCCTCGCCTGCTTCGCCATTTTGCAAGCGAAATTGGCGCCGGAGGCGTGCCGATCATGATCTTGACAGGAGTTCCCATTTACCTGTATGGCCCCCGCATGATCTTCATTCGGGCCAACCGCCGCGCCGCCGCATGCCGTCGTCACCGCCGTGACGATGCCGGGGCGCGCCATGTCCGAAGACGTTGCTGATCAGCTAAGTCATCAGCTTCAGGTTTTCGAGAAGGCCGCTCCCGCAAGGAGCGGCCTTCTCGCTTTTCGGCCGTCGTTTCCCCCCAACCAGGAGTCTTCGAGATGCTGACCGCCTCCCATCCCTATGACGCGCTGATGGACATCACGGCGCGTCCGCGCACCGTGTTTGTCCAGGGCAATGGCTCCTGGCTGTGGGATGACACCGGGAAGCGCTATCTGGATTTCATTCAGGGCTGGGCCGTGAATTCGCTCGGCCACGCGCCACCCGAGCTTGCGAAGGCGCTGGCCGATCAGGCGGCTCGGCTCATCACGCCGAGTCCGGCCTATTTCAACGACACCAGCCTGCGATTGGCGAAGGCCCTCACCGAGCGGTCGTGCTTCGATCAGGTGTTCTTCACCAATTCAGGCGCCGAGGCCAACGAGGGCGCCATCAAGCTGGCGCGCAAATACGGCGCGCTGCGCAAGAACGGCGCCTACGAGATCATCACCTTTGAAGGCGGCTTTCACGGACGCACGTTGGCCACCATGTCGGCCTCGGGCAAGAAGGCGTTCGAGCCACTGTTCGAGCCGAAGGTGCCGGGCTTTCCCAAGGCGCGCCTGAACGACATCGCCTCGGTCGAGGCGCTGATCTCCGACAGGACCGTGGCGATCATGCTGGAGCCGATCCAGGGTGAGGCCGGGGTCTGGCCGGCGACAGACAAGTTCCTGCAGCAGCTGCAGACGCTGACCACACATCATGGTCTGCTGCTGATCGTCGATGAGATCCAGACTGGCATGGGCCGGACCGGCAGGCTGTTCGGTTATGAGCATGCCGATGTTCTCCCGGACATCATGACGCTGGGCAAGGGCATCGGCGGCGGCGTGCCGCTGGCGGCCATCCTGGCCACCGATGCCGTGTCATGCTTCGAGCACGGCGACCAGGGCGGCACGTTCAACGGCAATCCGCTGATGTGCGCGGCCGGGCTCGCGGTGCTCGACATCGTCGAGAAGCCCGACTTCCTGAAATCGGTGTCCGAGAACGGCCTCCATCTCGAGAGCGAACTGCAGCGAATTTCGGCGCGACATGGGCTCGGCGAAGTGCGCGGCCGTGGCCTCCTGCTCGCGCTCGACGTCATCAGGCCGATCGCGCCGTCGATCGTCGCCCACGCATTCGAGCTCGGCCTGCTCCTGAATACGCCGCGGCCGGATACGTTGCGGTTCATGCCGGCGCTCAATGTGAGCCGCGACGAGATTGCAGCGATGATCGACACGCTGGATTCGATCCTGACCAAGGCCGGCGCCGCGCGCTGCGTCGCCTGAGGGGCGGTGGCCTCGACGGAGGTCGGCCTCCTCGGCCGGCCTCAGTCGAGCCAGCTTCGTGCCGGCCGATGCAACATGAAGACGGTGCGGGGCTGCAGAGGTTCAGGGCTTGAGAATCGACGCCCCGGTGGTGGTGCGGCTTTCGAGATCGGCATGGGCCCGTGCCGCATCCTTCAACGCATAGGCGTGATTGATCTGCACGTGCAGCTTGCCGCTGATCACAGCCGAAAACAGCGTATCCGCACCTTCCAGCAACTCCGAGCGCTTGCCGACATAGTCGTTGAGCTTCGGCCGGGTCGCGAACAATGACCCGTGACTGTTGAGCTCGGCGATCGAGAAGGGCGGCACCGGTCCCGATGCATTGCCGAAACTGACGAACAGACCGCGCGGCTTCAGGCAGGACAATGACCCCGGAAAAGTTGACTTGCCGACGCCGTCATACACGACATCGCATAACTCGCCCCGGCTGATCTGCTTGACCCGCGTGACGAAATCCTCCTCGTTGTAGAGGATCACGTGATCGCAGCCATTGGCGAGCGCGAGGTCCGCCTTGGCCTTCGAGCCGACCGTGCCGATCACGTGCGCGCCGAGCGCGCGCGCCCATTGGCAGGCCAGCAGGCCGATGCCCCCGGCCGCGGCGTGGATCAGCACGCGATGATGCGGCTCGACCTTGAAGGTCTTGTGCAGGAGATACCAGACCGTCAGCCCCTTGAGCATCAGCACGGCGCCCTGCTCGTAGGTGATGTGGTCGGGCAGCTTCACCAGGCGCTGCCAGGCAATGTTGCGCTCGGTCGCGTAGGCGCCGAGGTTGTCGTAATAGGCGACGCGGTCGCCGGGATGGAAATTCGTCACACCAGGGCCGACTGCAACCACCTCGCCGGCCGCCTCGTTGCCGGCGATGAAGGGCAGGCCGGGCGCCTTGTACAGCCCGGTGCGATAGTACACGTCGATGAAGTTCAGCCCGATGGCGTGCTGGCGGATGCGCACCTCGCCTGGGCCGGTCGCGGCGATATCCACGGGCTCATAGACCAGCGCCTCGGGACCCCCCACCTTGTGTACGCGCACCGCCTTGACCATTCCGCGATCTCCCTTCCGGACTCTCGAGTGTCCTGGCTCGGACATTCGCCTCTTGAGCGAATATCCGATCCGCGCCACTCGCGGCCGCATCTGAGAATCCGGCCCAAGAACGTTCGACAATTACCTGATTCTCATCAGGCATCGGGCCCCGTCGAACGGCCCCGACCACAGCTGCGCGCGACGCGCAGGCGCGGGCAAAAGCCAAGGCGATCACGACTGCCTTGTCAACTCAGCCCTTGCGCTTCCTGCGGTTGCGCGATGCCATCACGTTGAAGGCCTCGACCGCAAGGGCGAAGACGATGGCAAAGTAGATGTAGCCGCGGGGGATGTGGAACTTGAAGCCATCGGCGACCAGCGCAACGCCGATCAGGACCAGGAAGGCCAGCGCCAGCATCTTGGTGGTCGGGTGGGCCGCCACGAAGCGCGCCACAGGGCCTGACGACACGTACATGATGATCACCGCGATGACGACCGCCGCGATCATGATCTCGAGATCCTGGGCCATGCCGATCGCGGTGATGATCGAATCGAGCGAGAACACCAGATCGATGACGATGATCTGCAGGATCACCCAGAAGAAGCCGCTCGCGCCGCCCCCCTGCCCCCCGTCGTCGTCGCGCGCCTCGACCTCGGCATGGATCTCATGCGTCGCCTTGGCGATCAGGAAAAGGCCGCCGCCGATCAGGATGAGATCACGCCAGGAGAAACCCAGCCCGGCCACCGCGAACACCGGCTGCGTCAGCCCGATCAGCCACACCAGCACGCTGAGCAGCAGGATGCGGAAAATCAGCGCCAGCGCCAGGCCGATCTGGCGCGCGCGGTTGGCCTGCGGCTGCGGGATACGTGAGGTGATCACCGACAGGAAGATGACGTTGTCGATGCCGAGAACGATTTCGAGGGCAGTCAGCGTCAGCAGCGCGGCCCATGCTTCGGGACTGGTCAGCAGGTCGATCATCTTTTCAAGGATCTCAACAGCCGGATCGCGGAGTCACTGGCTACGACGTAGAGGCCGATGGCGCACAACGCCGCCGTCACAACCGGGCCCACGGCAAAATTCTTGCCCAGCGCGTCGATGACCAGGACGCCCCAGAGCGCGACGAGCGGCAAGGTCAGCCAGCGCAACCGCCGCACGCGCACCGGGTGGATGACATGGAACGGAACGAAGGTCAGCGCGATCAGGATCGCGATGCCGAGTGTCGCCAGCGCCGGCGATGGATGCAGCAGGAAGAGATAAAAGGCGGCGATATTCCACAGACCCGGAAAGCCGCGGAAGTGATTGTCGGCACTTTTCATGCGGCGGTCGGCGAAATACAGAGCGCCGGTCACCGCGATGCCGAAGCCGAGCAGCGGCGCCGCCAGCGGCAACAGTATTCCGCTCGCCGTGATGGCATAGGCCGGCACGAACACATAGGTCGTGAAGTCCACGACGAGATCGAGCACGTCGCCCGACCAGTCCGGTTGCACGTGGGTGACGTCGAGCCGGCGCGCCAGCGGTCCGTCGATGCCGTCGATGATCAGTGCCGCACCGAGCCACCAGAACATCGCCGTCCAATGCTCGCGGACGGCCTCGAGCATCGCGAGCAGTGCGACACCCGCACCGAGCGCGGTGAAGACGTGCACCGAAAATGCGGCTGCGCGACGTGCGGGCCCGGCCGACACCGCTCTCTCTGGTTTCAACTGATCCATGCGGCTCAAGTGCTATCAGGAATCGGAGCGAATTGCATATCGTCGATTGCGGCGATGCGCCGCGCAACACTCTTGAAAAAGCCTGCAGAAACGTCAAATGTTTCGGCATGACCAACACAGACACCAGCTTCGATGTCATCGTGGTCGGTGGCGGGCCCGCCGGCCTCGCGGCTGCCATTGCCCTGTCACAGAGCGGAGCGCGGACCGCTCTCGTCGCCCGCCAGGCACCCTATGCTGACAACCGCACCACCGCCCTGCTCGGCGGCTCAGTCGACTTCCTCGACGAACTTGGCGTCTGGCAGGCGTGCCGTGATCGTGCCGCCGGATTGAAGGCGATGCGGCTGGTCGACGACACCGCCCGCCTGATCCGCGCACCCGAGGTGCGCTTCGTCGCCGACGAGATCGGTCTCGACGTGTTTGGCTACAACGTCGCGAACGCGATCCTGGTCGAGGCGCTCGAACAGCGCGCCAGCGAGATCGACGGGCTGGCGCGGATCGCCGAGGACGCAGACAGCGTTCGCAGCGATGTCGACGCTGTGACGGTCACGACCACGTCCGGTCGCGTGTTGACCGGCAAGCTCGTGGTCGGCGCGGATGGCCGCCATTCGCTCTGCCGCGAGGCCGCCGGCATCGGCGTCAGCCGGAGGACGTTGCAGCAGGCCGCGCTGACCTTCAACATCAGCCACACACGGCCGCATCACAACGTGTCGACGGAATTCCACACGCCGCATGGCCCCTGCGTGTTCGTGCCGCTGCCGGGTGACCGCTGCAGCGTGGTCTGGGTCGCGAGTCCGAAAGAGGCCGATCGGCTGATCGGGCTCGATGACGACGCGCTGTCCGCTGCGGCGGAACGGCAGTCCCATTCCATCTTCGGCCACGTCCATGTCGAGCCCGGGCGCCATCTGTTTCCGCTCGCGATCGAACGACCGCTTCGCTACGCCCAGAACCGGATTGCGCTGATCGGCGAGGCCGCTCACGTGGTGCCGCCGATCGGGGCGCAGGGACTGAATCTCGGCTTGCGCGACGGCATCGATATCGCGGCCATCGTGCGCAAAGCCCGGGCGGCCGGCGAGGATCCCGGCGCGCCCCAGGTGCTGGCGCGTTATGGTGCGGCCCGCCGCGCCGACATCCTGAGCCGCACGTTGGTCATCGATGTCGCCAACCGCTCGCTGCTCAGCGACCTGCTGCCGATGCAATCGCTGCGCGCCGTCGGCATGCATCTCATCGGCTCGATCGGTCCGCTGCGCCGGCTGGCGATGCGCGAGGGGCTGGCACCGTCCTGGCGAAACGCCCGCAAGGCCGGTTGATCAGCGGGGCCGTCAGGGGAAGACGAGCCGGCCGCTCTGGATCAGCCACATCACGCTGGTGAGCGTGACCACCGAGGCGAAGGTTCCGATCAGCACCGCTGATGATGCGGGCTCGACCCAGCTGTCGTGCTGGCGTGCGATCACGAAGACATTGAGCGCCGGCGGCAGCGCAGCCATCAGCACCGCCGTCGCAGCCCATGGCTGCGCGAAGGGGCCGAACAGCATCATCAGGCCCAACGACAGCAGCGGGTGGATCACGAGCTTCACCATCGTGAGGACCGGCACTTCCCAGGGCAGCCGCTCGAAGGGACGCAGCGCCACTGTCACGCCGAGCACGAACAGTGCCGTCGGCGCCGCGGCATTCTGCAGGAACTGCAGAGTTCGTTCGATCGCGACCGGCGGATTCCATTGCAGCGCGGCCGCCAACACTCCGGCGCCTGTCGCCACGATCAGCGGGTTCTGCACGATCTGCTGCAGCACGACTCCAGCCGCGTGCATGAACGAGGGGTGATCGCGTTCCGTGAGTTCCGCCAGCAGCGGCACGATCGAAAACAGGAAGATGCTGTCGCAGCAGAAGATCAAGGCGGTCGGCGCCGCGGCCTTGCTGCCGAACACAGCGAACGCCAGTCCCGGCCCCATGTAGCCGATATTGCCGTAGCCGCCGGCCAAGCCGGCCATCGTCGCCTCGCGCAACGACAGTCCGCCGACCACCTTGCCGAGCAGGAGCGCCAAGGCGAAAGCGAGCATCGTCGACAAGGTCGTGGCGACCAGGAATGGAGGGTTGCTCAGCTCCGCAAACGGAGTTCGCGCAATGATGTTGAACATCAGCACCGGCAACGAGACGTAGAGCAGGAAGAAGTTCATCCAGGAGAGCCCCGCCTCGGGCAGCCCTCTCCATTTACCGCAGGCGAAGCCTATGAAAACGACGCCGAAATATGGCAGTGCGAGATTGATTATGTCGAACATGGGGCCCGGGAATGACGGCCTGTGCAGGCCCGAATGGCAGTGCGCGAGGGGTTGCGGGAAGGTCGGGGCTGCAGATTAAATCGGCCCCGGGCCACTAGCATCGCTTCCCGTCCTGGTCTATTCGACTACGATGATCAAAGCGCGAACTGCCAAGTTTCAGATCGGCCAGATCGTCCGGCATCGGGTGTTCTCGTTCCGGGGTGTGATCTTTGACATCGACCCTGAGTTCAACAACACCGAGGAGTGGTGGCTGTCGATCCCCGAGGAGGTCCGGCCGCACAAGGACCAGCCGTTCTATCACCTGCTGGCAGAGAACGCCGAATCCGAATACGTCGCCTATGTCTCCGAGCAGAACCTCGTTCCGGACGATTCGGACGAGCCGATCCGTCATTCGCAGGTCGCCGAGATCTTCATCAAGGACAAGTCCGGCGGCTATCGTCCGCGCCATCCCTTGCTGAACTGACGGACGGCTGCCGCGCCGCGCCTCGTCCCGGACACCTCGGCAGTCCTGACGGGCGACCTGGACAACCAAAAGATGTGCGGGACGAAAAAAAGGCGCTCCGAAGAGCGCCTTTGCTGTGTCAGTCGTTCGGTAACCCCTACTTGCCGGGCTGGGGCTGGCCGGGCTGGGTCTGTTCGAGCTTCTTGCGCTGTTCCTCGGCCCGCTTCTGCAGCTCTTCCTGCAGCTTCTTCTGGGTCTCTTCGAACTGCTTGGGATCAGTCGGCGGGCCATCATAGGCCTTGGAGAAGCTGCTGTTGCCTTCCTGCAGCGGCAGCGGCAAGGTCAGGGCCGTACCGTTCGAGTTGATCGCCTGGACGTAGAGGTTCTGGCCCTTCTTCAGGCTGGCGAGAAAATCCGCGGTTGCCTCGTAGTCCGACATGCACCCGTTCTGGAAGCAGATGACGTAGGGGCTCTGCAACGGCTGATTGTTGTCCACGACGATTCGGGTGCCCGGCTGCAGCTGCATGCCGAGCGGCAGGGTCACGCGAAGGATCTTCTTCGGCTCGCCTTCCGGCTCGATGATCACGGCGGCAACCACAGGCTGACCCGATTCGATGCGGCCGTCCTTGCCGATGAAGCACACCTGCTTGGCGTTGGCATCCTGCCCCTTCAGGCAGAACTTGGTCCAGGGCGCGTAGATCAGCTGGGGCATCTCGGCCGGCTGAGCCTGAGCCTGGCCACCAGCAGGCGGAGCGGCGGGAGCCTGCGCGGCGGGCGCGGGAGCCTTGGGTGCGGCAGCGGGAGCCTTCGCCTTCGGTGCGCCGGGTGCCGGCGCCTGCGCTTGCGCAGCCGAAGCAAAGGAAACAGCCAGCGTGGTGGCCGCCAGCAGGGCGTAGAGCCGCCCACGCGGCCCAACCGACGAGGCCAAGTCACGGAAATTCATTGCGGAAAACCCTTTCTGAACGGCAGCGCCCGAGACCGCCAAAGGCGCCACACCAAGCCGTTTGAAGCGGCTGTCTCCTCAGGAAATGAGGCGGTTAAGTGACAGGCGTTGCCGCCTTGCTCAATCGCCCGCTTTCATAACGCGGTGCGCAGAAAGATCAATGCCGCGAGACCATATCGAGTCCGCATCTAGCGCCCGCGAGCCTGTGTTAAAAGCCGCTCGTGACCTGTTCCGAATCAAATGCTTGCGCCCTGATCCTGATGCTGCAGCGCATGTTGAGCGCGGCGATGGGATCATCCGCTTTGATCCTGGCGTTGTTGCAGCCGGTCTACACCAACGCGAATGCTGCCGAAAGTGCGGCGATCGCGATGCACGGCAGCCCTGCTCTGCCGGCCGAGTTCGCAAACATGCCCTATGCGAATCCGGATGCTCCCAAGGGCGGCCGCCTGATCTGGGGCCTGCTCGGCACTTTCGATAGCCTGAACCCGTTTATCGTTCGCGGCGTCGCAGTGCAGCAAATCCGCACGCACGTCGTCGAAAGCCTGCTGACCCGGGGCAATGACGAGCCGTTCACGCTGTACGGCCTGCTGGCGAGAAGCCTCGAGACCGATGACGCACGAACCTATGTCATCTTCCACCTGGATCCGCGCGCCCGCTTTTCCGATGGCCAACCGGTGCTCGCCGAGGACGTCGCTTTCTCCTTTGCCCTGCTACGTGATCATGGGCGACCGAACCACCGCCAGTTCTACGGCAAGGTCGCCAAGGTCGAGGTGCTCGATCCCCTCACCGTCCGATTCGATTTTGGCGGCGTCGAGGACCGCGAACTGCCGCTGATCCTCGGCCTGATGCCGATCCTGCCACAGCACGCGACCGACATCGCGGGCTTCGAGGAGACCACGATGGCGGGGCCGCTCGGCTCGGGGCCCTATCGTGTGACGGCGGTGCGGCCCGGAGCCAGCGTGACCCTCACCCGTAATCCGGACTATTGGGCGCGCGATCTGCCGGTCAACCGCGGATTGTGGAACTTCGACGAGATTCGGCTCGACTATTATCGCGAGGCCAACGGGCACTTCGAGGCCTTCAAGCGCGGGCTGTATGACTTCCGGGTCGAGAACGAGCCGCTGCGCTGGCACGACGGCTACGATTTTCCGGCGGCGCGAAACGGCGAGGTGGTCCGCGACAGCATCACGTCCGGGATGCCGCAACCCTCGCAATTCCTGGTGTTCAACACACGGCGCGCGGCGTTCGCCGATGTGAGAGTGCGGCGCGCGCTCACCCTGCTGTTCGATTTCGAATGGATCAACCGCAATTATTTCTTCGGACTGTACCGCCGCAGCGGCGGCTATTTCGCCGGCTCGGAGCTTTCGGCGTATGGACGCCCGGCCGATGCAGCCGAGCGTGAGTTGCTGAAGCCATTCGCCGTACGGATGCCCGCGGACATCATGGACGGCAGCTACCGCCTGCCGGTCACCGATGGTTCAGGTCACGACCGGACAACGCTGCGAGCCGCACTGGGGCTGCTGGCCGAGGCGGGCTACGGGCTCGACGGCACGCTGTTGCGACACCTCACGACCAAGGAGCCGCTCGCCTTCGAGATCCTCGTGACCACGCGCGATCAAGAGCGCATCGCGTTGGCCTATGCGAACAGCCTCAAGCGCGCGGGCATCAGCGCATCCGTCAGGGTGGTCGATCCCGTGCAGTTCGATCAGCGCCGCCTCAGCTTCGAGTTCGACATGATCCAGAACCGTTGGGACCAGT
>Ga0105239_10005449_pt1 | contig 14930 bp, 12 predicted proteins | sample KBSC44metaG_FD_92761 | JGI IMG/M metagenome (GOLD analysis project Ga0105239, IMG submission 92761) | Corn rhizosphere microbial communities from Kellogg Biological Station, Michigan, USA - KBS C4-4 metaG | ecosystem: Host-associated > Plants > Roots > Rhizosphere > Soil | place: Michigan, USA... | reverse complement strand
TGGCTGCATCTGTGGTGATAAGAGGGTTAGGATCATGAGTTAGTAAGGTGCGGGATAATCAAATAGCGGCTATCTTTTATTGCCAAAACCAGTTAAGAAAGTTAATGCAGCTATTAAATTTCCATCTTTAGAAATGGTTCCATCGAAATTTCTACCAAATGAAAAAGTTAGTTTTTGGTTTTGCCATATTGCGTAATCAGCATTGAACACAAGTCTCCACGAGGGCTTTATCGTGTTACTGGATAATACACTTCTATAAATAGCTTCAAGGCTGGCGTTGAATTTGGATTGAGGAGTTGAATAGATATATCTGAAGCCAGCATCAAATGTGGTAACATTCCCAATATCATTTGTGGCATTGTCTTTTGCAAATATTTTATCCGGATTGTGTAAAAGTCTCAGTAACATTAAGCCTGCGCCATAAGTTGTATCTGTATAGCCTATGGTAGTCCATAATCCGCCATTATAGATTTTTGAATCATCAAAGCGCTTATTTCTAAACTCAGTACTAATGCCGCCTGCAATGTCCCAGGTCCATCCAACCCTCGCAGTTTGAAATGAGCTGGCAATTTGTTGTATTTCTTTATCGAGCTCAGCCTGGGCTTCTGATTTTTCTTTTTCGGAATACTCCAACAGCTTCTTATTTAATTTTTCTTCTATTTCCTTAAACTCATCGCTTTCTCTAACTTTTTGTATTTCGTCTGGTGTCATGCCAGATCTGAAAAGTGCCTTTCTTTTTTGCCTCAACTCTATAACTTGCGGGTCTACATTTGCTTTATAACCAGTTATTATGCTATCAAGATGTCTTAATTTAATATCTTGTAAATGCTTGATCTTATTCAAAGCCAGGTTTGTTGAGTTATCGTAATTGCCTCTTAAAATTGAGAATTTAAATCCTAACCCGCCGTAGGCACTTTTAGGGTTTAATGATGTTTCAGTTGAATCCGGATTCCTGAAAGCAAATGATAAAACGAAAGTCTGTTTGAAGACGTCTTTGCCTGAAGATTTTCTAAATCCTTCTGTTGTAATATCTCCTTTTTTACTTTTTTTAAAAATCCAGTATGGAGCAATATCAATTGCATAATTTGAAGGCAGTTTTGTAAAAGATGATGTTGCAGACTGCAGAGACATCATAAACGCTGATACATCTGTGGGTTTGTCAATATCACTCGGCGCAATACCCAAAAGGTTTGACGCAGGAGAAACCGGAGCTTTAAGCAAATCAACCTTAATAGTGGTGTCAATATTGTTTTGCGCTCTAACTAAAAACGACAAGAATATTGAATGTAGCAGGAATAACTTTTTCATTTTTATTGGTTATTAGGGTCAAAGAATTCAATTAGACATAAATAATCCACAGAAGCGCCCTCATCGTCTACTGTTTTTGATAAAGGAAAGTCCGCATGCCCCACACCTCCTTTTAAATGTATCGTTAAGCTTGTTAAATTGGTCTCCTGTGATGTATCGGCAATTGTGGCAACAATCGTAAGTTTTTGGCCATTTAATTTTTTGTTGGTTCCTATCACAGTTTCGGGGAAGTCTCCTGCGAGGTTTTGAGCAATTATTTTGTCATCCAGTTTTATTGTCATATCACTTGTCTGGCCTTCAGCTCCGGCATTAACTTCGAGTGTAATGTTGCCCGTTGAATCATTAACAACATATAGAGTATCCAATGTTGTATTCTGTTGAATTGTTGCATCTCTTAATGTAGATGGTACAAGGCTGAGACTCTTTTTTATAGCTGATTTTTTTGATGTCTTGCGGACATTTCTTTTTGCTCTTTTGGGTGAATTCTTTTTTGAAGTTGCCATGTCATAATTTTTGCGCCTACTCTTTGATCCCGTTTTCGGCTGGCCGGGTTTGGAGTTTGTATTTTTTATTGTAGTGTGAATGTTTTAGATATCACCTCTTTATTCTTATCGTCAAGAATCTGTAGTTTGAATTCAGTTTTATCTTTTTGGGTTGAGGGTATTGTATAATGAATGGTAATGACAGAGGCTGTAACACCTATTTTGTCAGCGCCCACTACTTCATCATTTATCTTGAATGTAAATTTTCCCTTGTCAAGATTTTCTCCATTTATCAGGATAATGTTGTCAACATTCAAAGACAATTTGGAGGGAGTAATACTGGAGATCTTAGGTTCACCAAGTTTATCTGTTCTTTTATCTTTTACGCTAAATACTACTTCAAATATATCAGCGAGCTTTAGTGTGGCTTTGTCAGTAAACAAACCTGCCAGCACAGACATTGTAAGAACTCCATAGAGATTAATACCGCTTGCATCCGCGCTGTAATTAAAGAACCCGCCGCGAAAAACAAAATATAAGCCAAGTGCTATAGCAGATGCTGTGAACGGTTTAACGAAATACCACAATACCCAGCTTCGTTTAAATTGATTGCTTCCAACAAAAGCTGTAAAAGATGTTGCTATGTGAATCATGTTACCAAGAAAGCCTGTTGCAGCAACAAGTATTAGTAAAATCGTATTTAAATCTATTAAATCATCTTTAGTATAATAGCGTTGTTTTATAACAACAAGGTTTTGTCTTCTTACAGTATCCGTCCTGGTTTTGGCTGTATCTTTTGGCTTTCCTGTAGAATCAGTTTTTTTGATGGCAGAATCTGTAATCGTATGGGTTACCGTGTCAACTGTCGTGTTTTTAATTATCAGTGTATCAGTACAGCATATTGAATCTGGTATACAGGCAAGACGGATATGATAAAGCTCATCTATATATAATGGTCTTACATTCTCTTTGGGGTTAGGAAGCCTGTCGGGCCAGTAAGCCATAATAAGCCATATTGGGAAGAGGGTAAAAATAATAAGCAGCACGCCTGCACTTATTTTTTCTGTTGTACCGATTTCTGATGTAGCGGTTTGTTGGTTGTTTTCCATTTTTTTGAGTTATGCTTTTATTAGTATTGATTCTGCCTTTTTATACAACATTTCCTGAATGAGTTTGCAATAACTCATTCAAAAGACTAAATTATTTTATGTGATACGCTTATGCAACCGCGCAAGTACCCATATAACACCGTTTTTTAACGGTATTATCAAGGAATGTAATGGAAGTAATCTGGATGACTATTGATAAGGCTTAACAAAGGATGGCGTTATAACTGAAATAAAATAGGAATAATTTTTAAAATATGCAATCAATTTCGAAAATAAAAAGGATGTAACTAAGACATCCTTTAAAAAGTTTACAGCAATACTTGTTTTCACTTATTCAAAATTCATTTTCCACTTTCAATCATCGCGAATCTTCGCTTTCTTGAAAGAAAAAATCTTTCAAAATATTCATATGAAAGTGCTGAAATAAGAATGGTCAATATAAAAGAGACAAGATAAACAAGAATAGAATTATGCGTTATAAATCGTATGGTGCAAACAATAATCACCGGGTGAAACATATAAATTCCGTAAGAGATTTTACCGAGATAATTAAGTGGCGGATACTCAAGATTGATAAGCGATGACTTATAATTTACAAGATTAATAATTATGCATGCAAATAATACTGCATAAATAGTCCAAAAGAAGTTATCAAACCTAAGCCTGGAAAGCATAAGAAACAGCGTTGCTACATAAACAATAATTTGAAAAGTCTTACTGGTTAAAAGACGTTTTGTTTTTTCTTCCTTGTTAAAAATTGAAAACAATCCACCAATGAGCAGACAGTCAACCTGGAAACGGTCGGTGAGAAAAAAATCTATCGTTGTAATTACTCCTGGCTGAGGGAGATGATTACTCAATATTTTTATTATTATTTTAAGAGCTATATAACCGATTAATATTATTATGAGAGTTCTTTTTAATTGCGCAGTATTCTTAGTTCTTTTGACAACGAGTGGCCAGCACAAATAGAACTGCTCTTCTACACCTACTGACCACAATTGAGCGCTATATGGAATAAAATTGAATATGGTGCTTTGTACATTGGGAAGAAAAAAGATCATAAGTAAAAGGCTCGGCCAAAAGCTTTTCGGCGAAATATCCCATGCGTGTATCTTAAATTCGGGAATGTGAGGTATGATAAAGTAGGCGAGGAGAATTAACAGGAAATACAATGGCCAGATACGCAATATCCGCCTCACATAAAATTTACCAACGGCTATATTTTGGTATTCCTGTTTTTCCTCCACTAGCAACGAGGTGATAAGAAAGCCGCTTAAAACAAAAAAAATATCAACGCCTAACTTACCCATCAGCAGAACAAAAGAATTGAGAAAATGGTTAGGAAGGTTGTCCAGAAATTTAAATTGTTCAATATGGTGAATTACAACAAAGCTTGCAGCAATAAATCTTACGGTATTTAGGTTTGTATAATAAACTTTCATTGAGATTTTTTACAGTCCTTTTCTTTTGCTTCAATAATGTATCAACGATTGTTATTTCCAAATGTAGTTTATTTGATTTTTGCATTAGTGTGCAGTTTATTGTAAGAATGAAATCTCCGCAAAATCTATCGGCTGTGTCTGCAGCATCCTTTAATTTACATTTCGTTATAGCCAGATTTATAAAGAAATCTTCTAATTTCCATAATTTTTTCTTGTTTAAGGTGGCATAATGTTAACCATGTGAATTGAGATGCTCATGTCGTTAATCAGCCATATAATTCGACAACAATTCAGACGTGGTGAGATACCTGTCATATACTCTTACCGAATTAATGGAAGATTTTAATGCACTTGGAATGACAGAAAATACGGTTGCAGGTGCACCAAATATCGGCGATAAAAACTTCCATCCAAATTTCTGTTCCGTGCCGCCATCCCATAAAACTCCGTTAACCATAACAGTCATCACTTTTGAAAGGCCATCTACCACAAACGCGACACGATTCTTTTGTCCGGGGACTAGAGCATTAATGCCTGTTTCAAAACTCACAGGAGTATTAACTCCATCATATAAAGTAAGTTTGGCCGAATTGCTAGTGGTTAAACCAATGTCAAATCCTATACTATTTGTTGAATCTTTACAACTTAAAATCGTTTGGCCCTTTAATGAGGCTGAATAAACAAAATCTAAATCAATAGTTTCTCCGGCTCCCTGCTGAAAGCTGCCTAAATTAAAAGATTTACCAATATTGCTGTTATTTTGACTGGAGTAATTCATCATGAGGCCATTGGATATGATTGTTCTTTCCGCTGCCTGATTCCATAAGCCATTGAGCAGTTTGCTATCAACCTCGTGTATTCTTGCTATTCTTTTTTGTGTTTCAGTAACCCAATAGTGGCCATTGTTTTCAATTAAATCGGGATAGCTTATAATAGTTGTAGTATCAGGGCTGTAGAGTAATATTTCGGGCTGTGACCATATTATCGTTCCATTATTTGCTACTCCTCCCGAAACCCAAACGGGATTCCTATGCGCATAACCCACGGTTCCGTTATTATGATACCACAATATATAATTGCCATTTGAGCATTTAAAAATCCGGGCACATGCAATAGGATTTTTGATTATGTTTCCTGATCCGTATTTCATTTCTACAGGTAGGGACCATGTTTTGCAAGTATCAGTTGAATAACTAATGGCGGGGAAACCCATTTCTGTTCTGTTTACACAGGCAAAGGAGTTAGCATTGATTTGCACCAGGTTGAACTCTGTTTGATAACTGCTGAAACTATAGTTATGAATACCTCTATCGCCACCCGGGTAAACGTTCCATATAAGTTTGTCCGCATCCTGTTCGGTATTAATATTAGGGCAATTAACTATTCTACCTTCAGAATAGGTCGAATTTTTAGTAATGGCAAAATACATTTGGTTGTTTGCAGTTATTGGTTTGCAGATGGTCCAGAAGCTTTGGTATTTTCCATGCCATGGGTTTAATAGATCTACATGTGTAACCGGCAGATTAATTTCATACCGATTGGACCATGTTAATCCATTATCATCAGAATACTTAAAAGCAAGAACACCTACCATATCTGTTCTCACGTAGTTAATCAGGGAATCAGGCACATTGTCCTTATTGTATCCGTAGAACACATAAATTCTGCCTGATGAAGTCAAGTATGGAACTGCATAGAAAGACGATGGTCCGTTAATGTTAGATGGCTCTATATTTGTTCCTTTAATCCATGATTGTCCCTGGTCATAGCTAATGCTTGAGGACACATGCTCTCCGGTCTCCCCCTCACCTTTTGGAGACATTGTATAAATGCAAATCCATTTGTCTGGAAGCTGCAAAACGTAGGGCTGGTCAACATAAGTTGCATCATATATTTCAAAACCGTTTTCAATTTTGCGCTGATCGTTACCTGAATTAACCTGGGATGAGTCCTGAGCTGTACCTTGGTTTGAAATATTTGTGAAATCATTGTTTTTACTGCAGGAAGAAATAAGCACGGTGAGTATTAATGCTTGAATAGGATGCAACAAGCATACATAGGTTTTTTTCATAACAATTGTTTGAATTTGTACAACAGACTTACAGATGTTGAAATAGTTTTACGTTATATAAACACTTAACCGATTATTAACAGGAAGGCTGGTTAGAGTACAAGCTTTTCTTGAGGCACTTTTATAGAATAGACCAATACTTTATTTTATTTGCATAACGGTTACTATTATCTCTAGCCCTAAAACGGTATTCCCAAATTTACATAAGGAAGCAATGTTTTAGTCTGATCGCAATACATGGCGCTTACTTCAAGTGGGCCAAGCACAAAATTGTATCCCAATGTTAAACTATAACCCGATAAAAAGCTGGCTGTTGAAAACCTGAATTTGTTGGTATTGCTTAAGAAGTCATGATATAATGCATTAGCTCTTGCAATAAGGAAAAGATTCTGAAACATTTGATAACGTAAGCCAAGTTGCAATGTAGCAATGCTGCTGGTAGTAATAGTTCCTTCGTTAATGCCGGCGAAGGTTACCTGGTTGCGAAAGACATTGGTAAGGCCGCCAATATAAAAGTCGTTAAGGATACTTTGCTGGTAATTAAAATTAATGCCTGACTGAAACTGTGCAAGCAATGTATATTTAGATGACAGTGGAGTATAATGTTCTACATTAAGTTTGGCACGCGTATAGTTAATGAAAGAAAATCCCAATGAATCCTGGTTGCCTATTAGCTGACCGTCTCTATAGAACCGTAGCCGCGGACTTTGATTATATACGTAACCAACTTCGGCCTCAACTTTTGTTCCTTTACGTGGATAGATATTTGAATTAAGCGAGTTGTATTTTATAAATCCATAAGAGTTAAAAAAATTGACCTTGCCTCTCAGCTCAAGCTCTGAAGCTATATCAGGAGTGAAATGAAATGCTTCAAATTTTGTGCCTGCTCCTACAGCAAATTTTCTTGCTGCGGAAATCTGCATACTTAAATCACCCATGAAATAACCCTGTTTATATAAACCGTCTTTAGCAAAGTTGGTATATGTATTAACACCAAATTGTTCTACTTGTGTTCTAAGAGAAACAGAGAAATTTTTTATGTTGCTGAAGAATTGTGTATGCTCTGCTTTAAGCCGCATATTCTCTCCAACGTTAACTGTAACAGAGCTCCTGGAATATGGCAGTAAAAAGTTTCTTGCAGTAAGATTACCAATGAGACCAACGCCGGCAAAACTGTTGTAAAGTATTCCAAGCTTTGCAAAGGTCAACGGGTTTTGCTCCACATCAAAAACAATCTTATATGTGCTGTCAGGCAATTGCTCAAGGCTGTAAACAATTTTCTGGTAATAACGTGAGCCCGAAGCTTTGCGAACATGTTCACTAAGTTGTGAAGCAGTATAATAGCGGTTTGTTTCAAACTGTGTTCTATGTATAAAAAAGTCTGCCCGCTTTTTATCCAATCCCTGTATTTCAAAGCCTGATATTTTTACAGAATCAATCCAGGGAGCTCCTGCACGTATATGTGCCGGGCCATACAAAGCATTTAATGAATCTGCTATTTTTTTAAACTGCGGGTAAAATTCTCTTCCTGTTTTAAGGCCTTCATCAAGTATCTCTTTAGCTGATCCAAAGCTTCCCATACTATAGTCATCCAACTGGTGAGGTACATAAATATCACACAATAACTTTTCTTTTTTAGAGTCTTCATCTTCTCTAAAAAATGCTATTTGCAACAATACCTGGAAAACATTTCTTATCTTTTCTGTAGGTAGCAAACCTGCAGTAACATTGCTGCCAATGACAATATCGGCACCCATTTTTTTTGCATCACTTACAGGGAAATTTCTAATAATTCCTCCATCTACCAGCTTCCTGTTCTGATAATTGACAGCGGTAAAAACAGAAGGTATCGCCATGCTGCTTCTAACAGCATACACAATATCACCTTTGTTATAAACGACTGCTTCACCTGTAGAAACATCTGCCGCAATACAGCTAAAACTGCGCGGCAATTTTGAAAAGTCTTTAATATTTCTAACGGGGAAAAAGAGTTCACTAAACTTAAGCCAGAGTTCCTGCGATTCAAGCACTCCACTTGGTAAGCGAAATGCATGATTAACCCACGGCAGTTCCACCGCATATTTGCTATACTCATCTTTTTCTTCCATCAATAATGTTTGCAGGGATGATGAGTTGGTAAGCAGCAAATCCCAGTCAATTTTTCGTGCAATCGTTTCGATGGAATCTGCACTGTAACCAGCGGCATATAATGCGCCGATAATACTGCCCATACTTGTGCCGGTAACATAATCTACATGCAGCCCCGCAGAATCCAAAGCTTTTAATATGCCTATATGAGCAAGCCCTTTTGCGCCGCCTCCACTTAAGGTAAGACCTATCTTGGGACGCAATTTATGCTGCGCGGCAGAAATAAAGCAATAGCAACACAATAAACCAATCAAAAAAAATTTATACATCGTTACATCAAGCTGTTAGATGAGCCTTTAGCTTATAGCTTTGAGCCTATAGTTATCAAATGTACATTCATCTCAGTAAGCCGTAATTATAAGTTTTTTCAGTCTTCTCTTCTATCTGCTATATTCCATCTTCTACCTTCAGCCATATTCCTTTATTCTTCCAAATTACAGGTAAAATCATCACATGGTTGCAAATGCTTTTGTAATATTGTTTATGTCTTTTCATGTAATAAAAAATATACGCTGCCTTGTTAACACGCGAAGTGATTCAAAGTTATTGCGTGGTGATGAACTTAAAACGCTTCCATACATAGAAAACGCATATCTTATAATAAAAGATGGATTGATTGCAGAATATGGTAAAATGGATGACTTAATTCATTCAACATTCAACATTCAGCATTCAACATATAGTACTGGCCAATCACCACTCACTACTGATGCTTCCGGTAGTTTTATTCTTCCCTGTTGGTGCGATAGTCACACCCATCTTGTATTTGCTGCAAGCCGGGAAGAAGAGTTTATTGATAAGATAAAAGGATTGAGTTATGCCGATATCGCGGCAAAAGGTGGAGGTATACTAAACTCTGCAAAAAAGCTGGGTGAAACTGATGAAGATGTTTTATATCATGCTGCCTATGCAAGATTATATGAACTTATTAAACTTGGTACCGGTGCCATTGAGATTAAAAGCGGGTATGGATTAACGGTAGAAAGTGTACTGAAGATGTTGCGGGTTATTAACCGGCTTAAAGAAAATGTGCCCATTCCTGTTAAAGCAACTTTTCTTGGGGCGCATGCCTATCCTGTGGAATACAAGAATGATCATGAAGGATATATAAAGCTTATTATAAATGAAATGCTGCCTGCAATAGCAAGGGAAAAGCTGGCAGATTATATTGATGTTTTTTGTGAAGAAGGATTTTTTTCCGCAGAAGAAACAATACGTATTTGTAAGGCGGGTATAGCATACGGATTAAAACCAAGACTTCACGTAAACCAATTGAATAGTATTGGTGGAATAGAGGCTGGCATCGCTTTAAGTGCGGTATCACTTGATCATCTTGAAACATTGACTGCAGATGAAATTAAAGCATTGGCTGAATGGGATGGTGTATGTACTTTGCTTCCCACAGCAGCTTTCTTTTTAAGAATGCAATACCAGCCAGCAAGAGCATTAATAGATGCGGGTTGCGCGGTATCACTTGCCTCTGATTATAACCCCGGTTCATCACCCAGTGGCAATATGAATTTTGTAACCGCTTTGAGCTGTATTCAAATGAAAATGCTTCCGGAAGAAGCCATTAATGCATCCACTATTAATGGTGCGTACGCCATGGAAATCGGCGCAGAAACAGGCAGTATTACTGTTGGCAAAAGAGCCAATCTTATTTTTACAAAGCCGGTACCATCTTTGGCTTACCTGCCTTATGCGTTTGGTTCAAACCTGGTAGAAAAAGTAATGATTAATGGCATTTTTGTTGACTAAAAAAATAAAACCACATGCGAAATATTTCAACAGAAATCATCCTGATATTACTGAGTACAGTTGTTGTGGTTTCGTACCTGTTTTCTATTCTTTCGAAGTATATTAAAGTGCCTTCTGTTCTGCTGCTTTTAATGTCTGGCATTGTGGTAAGAGCAATAGCTGAGGCAAATAGCCAGGCAATAGTTATTCCTGTAAAAATGGTAGAATTTTTGGGCGTTACAGGGTTAATTATGATTATACTTGAAGCAGGTCTTGATCTTAAATTAAGTCGCGACAAACTTTCGCTTATCCGCAATTCTTTTTTTGCTGCGCTGGTCATTTTTGTTTTATCTGTGGCGGGCATATCAGCTATCCTTTATTTTTTTCTGCATGAGCCATTGAAGAACTGTATGATTTACGCTACACCTTTATCTATTATGAGCAGTTCTATTGTTATACCAAGCCTGCATCATTTAACACAGTTAAAAAAAGAGTTTCTTGTATATGAAGCTTCTTTTTCTGATATACTTGGCATTCTTGTGTTTAACCTGCTTACAGAGGGAGAGGGCGTATCCGGCCATGCAGTAAGCATGTTCTTTGTAAACATATTACTCTCAATTGTCTTGTCTATTGTTTTTTCATCCATCCTGTTTCTTATACTTACAAAGTCAAAACTTAATATCAAGTTCTTTCTTGTTTTTGCGTTACTTATCTTCCTGTACGTGGGCGGCAAAATGTTGCACCTGCCTTCGCTGATTGTTATCTTAATATTTGGATTGTTAATGAACAACTGGGAACTGGTGCGCATCCCTTACCTACGCCTGTTGTTTCCAAAATCTGAAGTGCAATCCATCACATTACTATTACATTCGCTTACAGCCGAGAGTTCTTTTCTTATACGCACTTTCTTCTTTATCCTCTTTGGCTATTCAATCGATCTCAAACTCATTACAGATTCAAACGTTATTATCATAGGAAGCCTTATCGTTATTGTGTTGTTCATCACACGTTTTATGTACCTGCGTTTTTTCCTGAAAGAAAATGTTTACCCGGAGGTGATGTTTATTCCACGCGGACTTATCACTATTCTTTTGTTTTATAAAATCCCGCAGGCCTTCCGTCTTCAGTCTTTTAATGAAGGCATCTTATTTTTTGTTGTTCTTATTACAGGCATTGTGCTTATGCTCGGAACTATTTTTTACCGTCAAAAAAGAGTAGAGTTAATAGAAGAATCATAAATTTAGGTATGCAACACCTCAAAATTTATAATAAGCACGATGTGCTTTTACTAACGAAGCTTCGCCGTTTTGAAACAAAACTCGGAGAACACCTGCAGGTTCTTTCCGACACAAAACACATTGAACGATCCATAGAAAATTCATCAGCAAAATTTGTATTGTTTGGCGTTCCTGAAGATATTGGCGTTAAAGCCAATCTCGGCATTGGTGGTGCAGACAGTGCATGGATTCCTTTTCTGCAGGCCTTTTTAAACATACAGAGTAATGATTTTATACAAGGGGATGATATTCTGCTTGTGGGTCATTTTGATTTCACCCAGCTTGCCTCTTTGATTGAAACCAATGCTCAAAGCCAGGAAGAAAGGATAGAGGCTTATCGCCATGCGGTACATACAATCGATGATGAAGTAGAACACCTGGTAAAACTTATTACACAGCATAAGAAAATCCCGATTGTTATAGGTGGTGGCCACAACAATGCTTACGGGTGCATTAAAGGCGCAGCCAAAGGATTGTATAAAGCTGGTGTAATACCTATTGCTGAAATTAACGCCATAAACCTTGATGCGCACAGCGATTACAGGCCTTCGGAAGGAAGACACAGCGGTAATGCGTTCCGTTATGCTGAAGAGGATGGTTACCTTGAAAAGTATTGTGTGATTGGCTTGCAGGAAAACTATCTTCCACAAAATGTATGGATGGATATTGTAAACAATCCTTTTATTGATATTATCACTTATGAAGATATTTTTCTTCATGAGAAAAGAAATTTTCTGCAGGCCATTGCCCATGCCACCGGCTTTACAGAAGATACTTATTGCGGTATTGAACTTGACCTTGATATTATAGAGCATACTTTAAGCAGCGCCTCTTCGCCGGTTGGCATAACGCCTGCACATGCAAGGCAGTATGTGTTTTTGGCCGCTGCAGACAGTAAAGTGGCTTACCTGCATATTTGCGAAGGTGCAGCGCAACTAAGTGATGGAAGAAAAGATGCCGGCACCGGTAAACTGATTAGTTACCTGGTGAGTGACTTTATCAAAGCCGTAGAGATGGAGGAAGAAAGCATTGAGGACAGGCGGGAATACAGAGCAAGTATGTAAAATAAAAGCCTGTAAGTCGGGAAGACTAAAGGATGGAAAGTATATAGGAAGAGCCTTCTTTCGGACTTCCCGACTCCTCGACTTTCTTCTCACTTTAATTCAAGCAATGCGAACGAAGCTGAATCTTTATTTGCATTACTTATGTTTGCCTTTTCAGTCGGAGATATCCATATAAAACCGCCCTCATTCAATTGCCTGTTTTCAACTTTGTTGCCATGTGCAAACTTTATAAGTGATGAGTGTAATGCAACAAGTAAAAAGGAAGATGTATTACCCGGCAATATTACTCCTGTTGATTCGTCCAATTCAAGTTTATATCCTCTTACAGTGGGTTGGGTAAATAATAAATTCACTCCTTTCCCCGTAACCGCATTACTGATAAAACCACTGTCTTTGTTTAGTATCTCCACATCCATTACATGAAAAGTTGCGGTGTCAATATTCCATACACGATGGATACGCTTGTGTGTGTACAGGTCCTCAAAGAAAATATTACCGGCCACAGAATAACCGCTTGTCGGCTGCTGATTTATCAATTGTGACGCTGTGTTTGTTCGTGTAAAAAAGATAAAGGCAGATGGCGTTGAATGTATGTGATAGAAGGTAGTATCACCCGGCGGCAACGTAACGTTTAGAACCCTTACTTTACTATTCTCAAAAACAACCTTATGCCTTGGTTCTTTGCTTACCGGCATCTGTGCCCTAAGAGGCAAACATGAAATAAATAGAAGCGATATAAAAAGCAGGTGTTTCATTTACATAATTTTTCTTTTAAAAAACAATGTGGCCTATTGACAATGCAAATTTTGATAAGTACTTTATACCTCAAAAACATTTATGAGAAAATTTATCAGGGGCATGATACCGGTATTAATGCTCTTTACCCTCTCAAAAGTTTCTGCACAAACTCAACTGTTCATCAAAATTATAGGAAGCGATGGTAATATGATACAGGGCGAAGCGACTATAAAAGGCCATGAAAACGAAATTGAAGCTTTTTCATATGGCCAGGATATCACCAACTGTTGCGGCGAGCTTGTAGGCAAAACGACGATTGGAAAATTTATTGCAAATATTCAGCTAAACAAGGCTTCGAATATCTTGAAAGGTATTTTAATAAAAGGCCTGCATCTTAAATCTGTTGAAGTTACTGCCCGTAAAAGCGGAGGTAGCCAGGTTGATTATTATAAAATAAAAATGGAAGAGGTTATCATAAGCCAAATGACAGAAGGCCAGCCTGATTTGACCAAAATTCCCCAGGAGCAGGTAAGTTTTAATGCTGCACGCATTGGCTGGACTTACTATCCTCAAAAAAATGATGGAAGCCCGGGCACACCTGTAAAATTTGGTTGGGACATTAAAAAGAATATTGAATGGAGCGGCTTCTGAATTTTAAAAAAAGGATGTTTATCGTAACGGCCTGCATTTCCTGCGGACTTTATGCATCAGCGCAATCAATTGTGCTGCCTTCGGTAATAGATTCTCTTGTTGATCTTAAAACTTTTGTATCACAGCCTTTTAGTTTTAATGATAATGCCATAGATAGTGTAAATCTTTTTACGGGGCTGAATGCAACCCATTGTAAGGCGCAGCAGGATTGTGGAATATTACCGGTCTATCTTTTAAGTTTTGACGGGAAAAGATTAGACAGGGAGCATGCCTTGTTAAACTGGAAAACAACAAATGAAATTAACAGCAAAGGCTTTGATGTAGAAAGAGCATTAGGTAATACACACAACTTTACGAAACGTGGCTTCGTCGCTTCTTTGCAGGGTGGCAGTATTGAAAAGAAATACAGTTTTACAGATGAGAATAATTATCCGGGTATTTCTTATTACCGGCTTAAGCAAATTGACAACGACGGCCAATTTAGTTACTCGGAAATTGTAACGGTCAAAGGTTTTTCTTTTGATGATAACCTGTTAGTTTATCCCAACCCAACAAAAGATTATTTGAACATAAGCATCTACCTGGAGAAATCTTCAGCCGCAACACTTGTAGTTACAGATGCTGCGGGTAAAGCAATATTGAGTAAAGCCGTTAATCTTAATGGAGGAGTAAATTATGACAGGCTATTACTTACGACACTTAAAAGTGGTGTGTACACGCTAAAACTGCAAAGGACAAATGGAATTGCGTTGATAAAGAATTTCGTGAAATATTAAGAGGATAGTAACGCAGATATTCATGATACTCAGAATTGAATATAAATCATGACAATCATGAATATCAGCGTTACCATACTTTAAAATTCACCATTGACTACCCTGAAAGTAATATTAACCCTTT
>Ga0105239_10005448_pt1 | contig 14932 bp, 8 predicted proteins | sample KBSC44metaG_FD_92761 | JGI IMG/M metagenome (GOLD analysis project Ga0105239, IMG submission 92761) | Corn rhizosphere microbial communities from Kellogg Biological Station, Michigan, USA - KBS C4-4 metaG | ecosystem: Host-associated > Plants > Roots > Rhizosphere > Soil | place: Michigan, USA... | reverse complement strand
TGCACCCACCCTGCAGGATCCGGCGGATGAATTCGGCGATGCACGCCGGCAGCACGCCGCAAGCCGCAGAAGGTAATCATTGGGCTCAGAGGCCTGTCGCGAGAGCAACCCCCGCCACCACCACGTACCCCACCACCGCCTCCTTACGCTCACACCGCAACACGGACTGAGAGATCCGAATCGTCCGCAAACCCGACCGGGCCAGCGAGCCCTCGAGATAAGCGAGCTGGTGTTGATACCGCCCATGCGGCCGCAAGACGAACGGCTGCCCAGACTCTCCTTCCGGCGCGGCTTCCAGAGAACAGCAAAACCGCCCATCCGGGGCGAGGACCGAGCGGACACGGGCAAACGCCAGATCGAGATCACCGAAGTAGCACAGGACATCCGCCGCGACGGCAAGGTCGAATGTCCGGTCGCATGCGGCGAGCCATTCGGTGAGCTCGGCGCAATTCAACTGGTCGTACACCCCGCGAGCGGCGGCCTGAGAAAGCATCTTCGGTGAAAGGTCGACCCCGACCAGATGTCGCGCCAGCGGCCGTAGCAATGGGCCGCACAGACCCGTGCCGCAGCCGAGATCGAGCACCTCCAGATCGGCGCTGCCCGACAGGACACCTGTGGCCGGGGCGGCGTCACGCTGCACGCCATCCCGCAGGAGTGCCTCATACAGCAGTTGGGGGGCCCGGTACTGCAACTGTTGCAGGCTGCGGTCAAACGACTCGGCGAAGTCGTCAAAGGTCGATCGGACGTAGGCATCCGAAGCGCGCGACGGGCAGCCTGATCCGCCCAAGGCGGCTAACATGTGTTGGGCAATCGGCTCATCCGGGCTGCGGTCGAGCCAGTTGCGGTAGAACTCCAGAGCCTGCGGCAGGCGGTCGAGCCCATACAGGAGTTGGCCGTAGTAAAGCGCCGCTTCGCGGTGCCATGGATTGAGCTCCAGGGTCCGTCCCAAGGCATGCAGGGCCTCCTCCAGGCAGTCTTTGGCCCGAAGTGTCCGCGCGAGATTCACCCACGCGTTGGCAAAGCCCGGAGCCAGCTCGATAGCCTTGCGGTAGCATTTTTCCGCGCGCTCCAGGTCGCGCACCTCGAAATACGCGATACCCAGGTTGCTCCACGCATCGACATACCCGGGATCGGCCTCGAGAGCGGCGAGCATCAGGGGAATGCCCTCGCTGTTGCGGCCCTGGTGATTGCGCAGCAGCCCCAAAAAATGCAGTGCTGACGGATCGCCTGGAAACTGCTGCAGGTGAGCCCGATAGCCGCTCTCCGCAGCCGCGTAATCGCCGGCCCGATGCCGGGCGATGGCTTCCTGCAAACGCTCCCCCGCCGCATTCACGGCGTCACACTCCCCACCTCGATGACGACGGCCGTGACATTGTCCAAAGCACCGGCCGAGCACGCGGCCTCGACCAGCGCGCGGCTGGCCTCCTCGGGGCTGTCCCGCTGCAGATGGTGGGCCATCTGAACTTCACCCAGGGCGCTGTACACCCCATCGCTACACAGGAGGAACCGATCGTGATCGACAATGAGGCCACTGACGGAGTCCAGCTCCAACACCTCGTCGCCACCGACCGCGCGCGTGATTTCGTCTCCCGCTGCGACGAGAGACGCGAGCGAGTCCCCCGACTCCACGCCCGCCTCGGAGGCCACAGTGTGGTCGCGGGTGAGCTGCGTGAGAGATCCGGATCGATACATGTACGCCCGGCTATCGCCGGCCCAGAACACACCCCACTCTCTACCGCGGATGGCCAGTGCCACGACGGTTGAGCCGGCACGCTCATCACGTCCGACACCGAGGGCTCCGCGACGCAGATCAGCATTCACGCCCGCCAGCGCGACATTCACCGACTCCAGTGCGGCATTCAGACTGGCAGTCGGCGCGACGGAGTTGAGAGCGTCGACGACCATGCGGCTGGCGACTTCGCCATGACCGTGCCCCCCTAAGCCATCAGCAACCGCCCACAATCGAACGTCATCCTGCAACAGGTGACAGTCTTCGTTCTCGTGACGCACCGTGCCGGGATCGGTCGCGCCGGCGCTGCGGATCCAGTAGTACACCGGCGAGTCGTCTCCAACCCCGTCCGCGGCACCGGGCGAGGTCATTTCTCCGGCCCACTGTCCATCCTCCCAGGTCCCCGCCAACAGATCGGCAAACGACCGCGGATCCGGCAAGGACCGCACGACCAACACGCTGGGATAGACCAGATCAGAGCCCGCCGTCCACCACATCGTCATGGGACGCAGTGCCGCCTGCGCCGTCGTCATGAGTGTCCCACCCAGCGCCGCCCCCGGATTGTCGACCGCGCGCAGCGGCCAACGCCATTGGGTCGAGCGTCCGGGAAAGGGGCGTGTCAGGCACTATTGATCCAATCCCGAGAGCCACCGGGAAGTGGCGCTGAGCGCGGCATCAAACTCCCCGAGCTCGAAGTCCGGATTTTCCAGGGCCCCGCTGCAGAGCTGCTCCACCTCGTTGAACCAGCCTGCCGCATTTTCAGCGAACGATGTCGCACCGAGCTCCACGGGAAGCTCGGCGACCACGGTCAGGGGAAAGTAGCGCCCGACCCGATCGACGCTGGGCAACAGTACACCGGCATAACTGGCGTCGCCGGCAACGCCGTCGCACAGAAAAAAGCGCCACATGGGGCTCGTCAGATAACACTCGAGCCAACGCGGGCCGAGCTGACGCTGGCTCTGCGTCAGGCAACGCTGCAGCCAGTCATCCCAGGCTTCCCGAAAGGCGCTCGCCACCCTGCGCCCGATGAAGTCCCCATGGCTCGGGAGCTTGCCAAAAAAACCGACCTCCATGCCCATGCCTGTCAACCTCCACAGCGGAAATTGCGCAGATCGGTGTGCATGAACGGATTACGCACCGAGGCGGCCTCCAGGATCACACCCGCATTGTGATTGCCGGCCGTGAAGGTCACCCGGTAGCGGACATCCGACTGGGGTTGAGCTTGCAGCACGCCAACATCCAACAGGTGAAAAAAAGCCCAGGGACCCTGGTAGGACCGGGAGGGTCCCCCGCCGGCGCCTTCCTCGAACAACAAGGAGGCCTGGCCTGCGGCAGGGCCCGGCCACACCAGCGACTGCGCGCGCGGCGAGTCGTAGCGGTACTGAATCGTCTGGCCGTCAATTTCGAGCGTGAGCCGCTGCGCCCGGCGGTCCACGCCACGGTCGAGATATTCGGGGGTCAGACTGAAGCGGACCTGGGGCTGCGAGGCGCCGGCCGGAAAATAGATCTGGCGGATGCGCTCGGCCGCCTGAAACTGCGCCAGGGGGACATTTGAGCCGATCCCGCCGGCCCCCTGCTTCCAGTGCCAGGGATTCGTCGACGTGTCGACCAGCGGCTCGAGTTTCGTCTTGAAGAACGTGTCAAACACGCCTCCGGGCGCGAACAGGCTGGTGAAATCGGCCAGCGCCAGGTCGGGACCCTCCGCAACGAACGGATAGTGTCCCGCCACGAGCTGACGACACGGCGCGATCACCTCGGTCTGGTAGCGTCGTGTCAGCTCCGAACCGGCTGCCGCGCTGGCGGCGGCCTCTCCTTTGTGACCGATCTGCACCACGAGCGAAGAAACCGGCGCGGGTAACTGCATGGCCACTACCCGCAGATCCTCCAGCGCGCTCGCCTGGTCCTGCGAGCCGACACCGGTCAACACGTCGGTCTCTCCGAGACCGCCCCCCATACCGGCCAGGCGCTTCTGCACACGGCCTATGGCGGCGAGGGTCTGCTCGATGGGCTGGCTGCCCGCGGGGCCTTCGAGCAACTTGTCGATCGGCTGGAAGTGCTGCGTGATTCTGGCGCCGGGCTGCTCGGCGGCGGGAACCGCACCGAAAGTCTGCTCGAAACGCTGTAACTTCGCGGCAATCGCAGCCTTGACGGAGGACACCTTGCCATCGTTGGTATCCGGCGCTTTCAACAGGTTGGTGTTGGCTTCCACCACTCCCAGCAGGCGCTTCAGCGGCGAGGTCGGGCTGGCCAGCAAGGCCATGGTGTCGGCCAGCTCCCGCGTGCTGCGGGTCGGGCGCGGCGCCAGGTCCGCGAGCACGCCATCCCACTCGCGTATGTAGTCATCCTCGTAGAGCCGCAGCAACTGCGCGGCGAGCCGCGGGATATCGGCCTTCGAGGCGCCGCCTTCTCCCAACACCCAGCTATCGCCCACAAAATCATTGGCCGCCTCGTACTTGCCGGTGGTGGCGATCTCCTCGAACGCCCTGCGCGTATACAACGCCGGGATGGGCTCCGACAATGACACACCGCTCTTGCGCACAAACACCGCGTCACCGCCGATCCCGATCTCCTTGTCGAGATAGATGGCATGCGCGGTATCCCGCAGGTAAGCAGGCTTCAGGCCGCTGTACATCAACACCGGCGCGGACGCCTGCCGCAGCGAGGTCCGGGCCTGCTCCACCAGGCTGTCATCGGCAGTCACCGGCTCCAGGCGGGTCTTGTCGGCCACCAGCTCGTTGACGTGCGCGTCGAGCCGCTCCACCAGGGTCGCATCGCTGGTGAATCGCCGGCGCCACTCGAGGTCACTGATGAACTGCACATCCTCGCGAGCGAGCCGCTCGGGGTTGGCCAGCATCAGGTAGACCTTCAGGTACTCATATAACTTATCCGGCTCGCTCGCGAGCGACATGAGGCGATCGTGGACCGCGGAGGCCATCGCGGGCGCAAGACTCGCATTGAGCTCGCGCAGGTAAGCATCCTGGGCCGCATCGGCGAGCGAGCCACCCTGGTAGAGGCCCGCCCGCATCGAGAGCGGGACGCCGTCTTTTTGATACTTCTCCGTGGCATCCAACACGTCATGATAGGCGTCGAGCCGGACGAGCGCTCCCGCGAAATCGCCTGGAACAGCGGGTTTGAGTCCCACGAGCGTTGCCGCACTACCCTGCAGGCTCGCCAGGTAGGCGTGATTGCGGCCAAAGCTCACCGCGAGCCAAGCCAACAACAGCACCGTCAGGACAGTGATGCCCAGGTAAGCGGCGGCCTGAACAACCGCCTGCCGCGTCTCCATGCGCCGATTGACGCCGGCGACCCCGCTTTCCCGGAAAATCACGTCATTGAGCAGACGTCGAATGAAATACGCCCTACCCCGTACATTCTGGGTGTTGATCGCCTTCACCCCGACGCCAAACGTTCGGGCCAGCGCACCCAACATCCGATCCACCGGAGTGCCCACTTGCATGCCGCTCGTGAAGTAAACACCTCGGAGCCAGCCACTTTGCTCGAAGGCGGAAGATCCGAACGTCTCTCCGAGGAACGCCTCCAGCGGGCGGCGCACGCCGGCAACCTGCCGTGGAAAGCCGAAGATGAGTGCGCGCCGTTGCAAGTCGCGCTCATTCTCCATGCGCGCCAACATCCGTGCATTCAAGCGCTCGAGCAACAGGGCGAACTCCGCACCGAATTGGCTCGCGGAGGTTCCCGCACGGGAGGCATCGAGGGCGAATGTCATGCCCCAGACCTGCTCGCGGCCCTCCTGAGACAGGTCATCGAAGAACTCGGTGAAACCCGCCAGCAGATCACACTTGGTGAGCACCAGGTACACCGGCAACTGGACCTTGAGGTCGCGGTTGAGCTCATCCAGACGTTGGCGAACGGCAGCGACATGTCGGGCGCGCTCCGTCTCGGTCTGAGTCGCCAGCTCCGCCAGGCTCAGGGCCACCAACACACCGTTGATGGGCCGGCGCTTGCGGTACTTGCGCAGCAGTGTCAGGAATTCGCGCCAGCCACCCGCATCACTCGCCTGGTCCGAGTCCTGAGTCGTATAACGGCCCGCCGTGTCGAGCAAAATCGCCTGGTCGGTGAACCACCAGTCGCAGTTGCGAGTTCCGCCAACACCGCGCAATGCTTCCTTGCCGAATTTCTGCGCCAGTGGGAAGTTGAGTCCCGAATTGACGATGGCCGTGGTCTTCCCGGCTCCGGGGGGTCCAATAATGATGTACCAGGGCAGCTCGTAGAGACGTGTCCGATTGGAGCGCGACTTCTGCAAGGCCTCGACCGCCTCCTCAAAGCGCTCCCGGAGTTGTCGGGCATCCGTCGATGCCCGCGCCACGGCCGGGTCCTCCTGCCGCACGACTTCTTTCACCAGCAAACTGCCGGCACGCGCGGCTTTCAGCTCCCGAAAGAGCGCTCGCAGACCCCAGAACACGACGACCAGGGCGATCGCAACCCAGCGCGCTATCGCGGACTCGAGCGGCGCGTAGTCGGCGAACGCGACATAGGGACCGGCGAACCAGATGACCAACGCGATCAACACCAGCGCCAACAGGAGCCACAACCCGCGTTTGGTCAGAAAACGGGTCATTGCAAGCCCTCGTGCGCCGGGATGTGAATGATCTCGACACGCCGGTTGCGCGCCCGGTTCTCTTGCGTGTCCATCGGATAGCGGGGCTCGGTCGAGCCCACCCCTTGCCAGGTGAGGCGCCCGAAGTTGGTCAGCGCGGGCTTCAGCACGTCAGCCACGGCGACGGCACGCGCCCGCGACAAATCGAAATTGTCGGCGAATTGCAGGGAATGCACGGGCTGATCATCCGTATGACCCACGACGAGCACACGCCCCGGAACCTTCTCGATAGCCCGGCCGATCTCGAGCAATGTCGGGTTGAATTCGGCATTGACGTGCGCGCTGCCGGAGCGGAACAGGTTCGGCGCCATGAGTGTGACGACCGTCTTGTCCGCGAACTCCTCTACCTTGAGCCGCCCGGCTGCCTCCTCGGGCGCCAGTAACTCTTTCAACCGGCTGGCGCGTGGCACCGTCACCGCGGGATAGTTGACCCGGACCGCCGGCACCGCGAGTGCTGCCCTGACAGGCTCCGCTTCGATCCCCAGCTTGGTGCGAAAAACGACGAAAGCGATGGTCAACACCGCGGCGCCGCCCGCGGCAATCACCCACCAGGGGACGTAGCGCATGACCGGATTGCGACGATCCTCGACTCCCTTCCAATGGGGCGAGAGATCCTCGCCCTGCAAGGACCGCTGCGTGCGAATCAACTCGAACAATTCACGTTGGAGTTGCGATAGTTTCCCCGCTCCCTGGGGGTCGTGACGGTATTTCCCTTCGTAGCCCAGCGCAAGACAGGCATACAGCAGCTCGATCAGGCCGATATACCTGGCCGGATCGACCCGCACCCGCTCCACGATCTCGAAGAACTTGGCTCCGCCGGAGACTTCCTTGTGAAACATGACCAGCAGCGACTGGCTCGCCCAGTCGCTCTGCGCGCCCCATGGCGTGTTGAGTACGGCGGTATCGACGAACGTGCATAACACGTAACGCGCCACGAGCGCATCCTCGCGGGAAACCGCGGCCGCGCGAAGCCGATCCTCGCACGTACGGATTTCCTGTACCGCCTGGTGCCGCAGCGTCGTACCACTGACGTGCTGGACCGCGCCCAGGCGCGCCACCAGCAACAACAACGGCGCTGCCGACTGCAGAATGGGATTGTCAGTGCCGGCAACGAAGTCATCCAGGCTCGCGCCCGCTCCCAGCGCCCCAGGACCCTCGGCACCGATTGCGCCCGGGAATGGAAGCCCGTGCGCGGAGGACGGCGCACCGGGTGCCGCAGGCCGCAACGTGGGCTGCCCACCCATGCCGGCCTGTCCACCCATGCCTGGCTGCACGGTCGTGCCCGGCTGCGCGACGACGCGCCGCCCGACCCCACCGGGACGTGGGCGCAGGATGGTACCTTCGGGCAAGGCGAATGGATCGTCGGAGTTGTTATCGACCATCCACTGTCTCCCGCAGCATCCTCAGCCCCAACAGCATCCTCAGCCCCTGATGGCCCACAGTTCCAACGTCAGCCCCGGAAAACTGTCCGGAACGTGGATGGCGATGCCGCCGCCGGAGCGCAGCTCGCGGAACCGGGGATGGTTGCGATCCAACTCGAAATAACTGCTGCCGGCGTGAAACGGAATCTGGCGCGGCACCACCGAGAGCGCCTGCAAAGGCACCCCGGGCAGGTGATCGTTCACCAGCTTGGCGATCACTTCGACACTGGCGATGGTCGCCTGTGCCGGCAGCCCCTTACGCAAGTCCTCCGCGGATACATCGGCGCGTGCCGCCACGACAAACGCCGCGCTGTCGAACAGGGACTTGTCGTTGACCATGCCGACTTCAATGTTGAATCGCTTCTTCTGCAACGGAATCGGTACCGCGTTCTGCTCCAGCACGACACTCAAGTGCGCGCGCAGTGCGGCCATCAGGGGCTCGTATCCCACCTGCAGATCCTCGTGCCGATACCCGGGCTGTTTCACGGGCCTGCGGCTGTTGGTCGTCAGGGTGGCCAGGTCGCCGGCGATCTCCAGGCACAAGCGATAGAGCTCCTCGGGGTGTAGCATGCGGCTCGCCACGTAGTGATCCACCACCGGCTCGTATCGATTCACCGTCTGCAGCATCAGAAAATCGGCAATTTCCGCGGCCGCGCCGCGCACCGTCGCGACCGCCCGTGCCGCGAGCGCTTCACCGCGATGATGCAGCAACCCCTGCAGCTCGGTGAGAAACGTGGCAAGACGGGGAGCTTCCCGGGCATTGAGTACTGTGGGTATGAAGCGATCGTCCAGGAGGATGGATTGATCCGCGCGGCACTCCTGCACATGCGTCAGGGGAATACACGCGAAGTCTTCCCGGGGCTCGGAGGCCAACACCAGGCGCGTGCGCAGTGGTGCGACCTCCAGGGTTGCGGTCATGTTCGAGTCTGAAGTGACATCGCGTGACTCGAAATCCTGAACCTGGTAGCGCACCGTGACCGGCTGGGTACGGCGGTCGGACTCGCGTGCCCCTTCCTTGCGCAAGGGCACCGCCAGGAAGACCCGTTGGTCGCGAACCAGCTCGGTCAACTCCAACGGGACCGGCAGCGGATCGTCGTCCGGCATCGAAAAGGGGGTCCCGTCGGGAAACACGCCGGCGGCACGTCGTAAGCCCAGCTTGCCGATGCCGAGCAGGTCGCGCTCGATCTCTAATTCACTGAACCCCCATGAATGGGCCCGCAATGACCGGCCGCGGCCTTCGACGTAACGCTCGAAATAACGTGTCTGCTGTTGGAAGTGCTGCGGCCGCAGGAAGAGCCCCTCGGACCAGACGACGCGATTGTTAGACGACATGAGACGACCCGCCTGCCTGGCTGCATGATTCACTCGACCGGCTGCCTGACCCGCCCGGCCGGCTACGTGATGCGCTCACTTGCCCACCTTCAGGGTGACGGCGGACTTCGTGACGTTGATGGTGAGCTTCGGTGTCCCGAAGTGCTTGTGCGGCGTCGCCAACACGGCTTTCCAGTGCGAGTTGCCGAGATCGCGAAACCCCGCGGCCACTCCCAGGAAATGCGCCTCCCCTGGAACTTTCATATCCCAGGTCCGTGACTCACCCGGCAGCAGCTCGTACTCCTCCTTGCCCACGAGGCTCGCGCCCAACGCCTCCTGCTCCCGGTCAATCAAACGGAAATAGTCGGCATTATTGAAGGCGCTCGTCTCCTTCAACTCGTACAGCCGGACCACGATCGGGGCCGGGTGTCCTTCAATATCGGGATTCACATCCCCGGCGGTGACGAGAGCCGCCTTGACGGGGGATGGTTTGGGCGGACCACTCGAGCATCCGGCAGCCGTTGCCAGCACGGATACCAGGATGACGAAGCGGTTGAGGATACTTGCCAGGGTCACTTCTGCTCCTTTCTCAATTGCTCGAGCTGCCGCTCATAGGCCTCGGCAAACACATCGCCGAACAGTCTGCGAAACGTGTCGTCCGCATCACGGCCGAGACGAGCGAAACGCTCGGTGTACAACTCCCAATAGCGCGACTTGCCGCTCAAGCCTCCCAGCAATCCCACCCGCTTCACCGTGTGCTCGAAATCGCGCTCCAGCACTTGCGGATCGAAGGCGCCGAGCATGGCGCCGAATGCCTCGCGCAATCCTTCGAGCATCGCCAGTTGATGATGACGAATGTCGGCGAATGCATCCTCGAAGGCCTGCACGGTGGGGAGGTAGCCGGGATTGCGCTGGACCAGTAACGTATGCAGCGCGCTCTCGACATTCGGAGACAACTTCAACGGGTTGTTTTCCCTCGCCTGCACGCGGGTGTGAGGCAAACGGAATTGCGCCTTGATCTCAGCTCTCCCCTGCAACACATCCATCACGCCGTGAACCACGACGCGCAACACCTTCCCGAGCTCCTGTGCAACTTCGGGTGACAGGTCACGATCGGGCAAGCCGGCCGCACGCAACAGCGCGGTGAGATCGGCGCCTGCCGGTTGAGGCCGTACTGGGGATGCTGACGCGTCTGCGGACACGGGCGCGACTGCGGGCGCGGCAGAAGTCTGTTGCCAGGCAGGAGTCGGTTGCCCAGCGGGAGTGGGTTGCCAGGGAGCGGCCTGTTGCCCAGCGGAACTCAGTTGCCCAACAGGCGTCTGTTGTCCAGCAGGACGCGGCTGCCCGGGAGGGGTCGCCTGACCTGATGACGATGGAGGCGATTGCCGCGCGGGCGCGGACGGCAGGGGCGCGGCCTCCTCGCGCAGAGCCGCCGGTCGCGGCACCAGGATCGATCGGGCCCAATTCTCGGGAATCCCTCCCCGCGCGGGCGCCGGCGGTTTGAAATGCTCGTCGAGCGGCGAGGACTGTTGCCAATTGACCGGCGTTGCTACGTTTACCGCTGCAGAACCGGCGCCGCCGAGCGCGTGCAACGGGTCGAGCTCCGCCGTTTCCGAGGCAACATCCACAATCGCCTTGTCCCAGACATCCGGGATGCGCGCCGCCTCGACAGGGACAACCGCTGGTGTCGGTGTTGCCGAAACCGAATCGGCGAATCCGGCAGCAGGATCCACGTCACCCGGATCAGGCACCAAGGCCTCGCCCGGTGCTGGCATACCAGCGCCCGGAGTTGCGACGCCCGGCGGATCGCCGGGAAGCGCGGCCACCAGAATCTCGTACTGATCAATGAACAGCCGGTCCCCATTTTGCAGTGCCTGGGGCTGACTGGTTGGAATGGCGTTGTCGGCCCGGCCCAGGGCAATGGGATTCCTCCCCAGGCCCTCGACAAAAAAACGCCCGTCCGAGCACACGATGCGCGCGTGTTGTTTCGAAACGTACGGATCGGGGATCACCCAGTCATTGCCCGGTGCCCGTCCGATGGTCAGGCCCTTGGGGCCTACGATCTGACGCCGCCGCGCGCCGAGCGATGCGGCCTGCGGGCTGACGACTTCGAGCGTGAGATACATGACTTACGCGAGAAACACGGGCTTACACTCAATGCGCGGAGCCACCGCTCGCCCCCGCCTCCTTGATGGTTGCTGTCGCCGGTGCAGGGGCTTCGGCTGCCTGGAGACTGGCCTCGAGTTGGTCCAACTCGTCGCTGCTCCACTTGCGTTTGCGGGCGGCATTGATGAGCTTGTGGGCGCGTTTCGGCTCGTGATTGTTGATCTCGGTCGTGATGGCGGCGGGGTAGGCACCGACGAGCCGCTCACGCAGCGACGGCAGGCCAGGAGCCGTCGACGCGATCGACACCGCCCTGTCGTACAGGTCCGTCGCATCATCCACGGCGTGATAGTCCAGTGGACTGTGACCCAACTCTTCCTCCGCGCGTGCAATGAGTTTCGCGGCCCGGTCCAGCCGGCTCCGAGCCACGCTGTCCGGGGACGTTGGGGTGTTCTCCAATTGCTGCAGCTTCGCCTGCAAATCCGCGAGCTTCGGATGATCCGGCTGCAGAGACTGAACCTGGCTGATCAACAGCCTGGCGTTGTAAACATCGCCGACCGACTCGGTCTGCGCCGCTTCGGCCGCCAGGACGTTGGCGACCCGTTGCGCCCCGGCGAGCGCCTCGGCGCGGTCCGGCTGCATCTTGAGGATGTCACGGTAGTGTTCCGCGGCATTGGCGCCCGCGGGTTGCCACAGAGCGCCGGCAGCGTATTCATTCTTCGCCTCCATGAGCATTTCCTGGATGTGCGTCTCCTGCTCCTTCAACTGGGCTGCCTTCACGTCCGCCGCTTCCTGCGCCAACTTCTTCGCCTCCTCTGCTTTGCGCTCGCGGCGCTCCTCCAACAGGTGCTTGCGACGGGCCGCCGCCTCGGCCTGAGCCTGGCTGGCGTCCGCGATGGGTTTTGCCGGCGTCGCGGGAGATGTTGTCTGTGCCACACCCTGGGCTGGGGTTGATGTCGCAGGCGTGGGATGAGCGCTGGTTGAGGCGATAGTGGAGGAGCCCGGCGTAGATGCCCCCACGGCGGGCGTCGGCGTATTCGATGCGGGGGCACCCACGGGCACCGCGTTGGCAAACGCCGGAGTGGTTGAGGCGACCTGTTGAGTCCTACCGGCCGCCGTGGGCTGAGTGGCTGCACCAGGCTGAGCGGCGCCGGATGGACCGGCAGGCCCTGCGGTCATGGCCACGGCGGGCGCGGCCGTCACCTCGGACAGTGGCTGCGCGCTCTTGCGAAAACTCCCAACAATCAAGCTCACGCCGATCAACAACGCAGCCAGCGCGGCCGCACCCATCCAGAATGGCTGACTGCGCCGTCCAAACTCTTTGATCCAAAGGGGCACCCCGCCCTGCTTGCGGGTAGGCGCGTCGCCCGCCCGCGGCGGGTCAGCAGAATGTTGGGGCGTCTCGACCTGCCGTGGCGGGCTCGTAGCCTGCGCTGGACTCACCTGCTGCAGCGGACTCGCCACCAGGTATGTGTTTACGGTTGCCGGCGGGCTGGTGGGTGCCGGTGGACTTGCGGTGACCGGTGGACTTGCGGCTGCCGGCGGCGAGCTTGCCGCTAGCGGTGGGCTCGTCGCCAGCGGTGGACTCGTCGCTAGCGGTGGGCTCGTCGCTCGACTCAGGCTCGTAGCCTGAGTTGGAGCGGTGAGCGGCGGATTCGTGGCTGGAGGTAGACTCGTCCCCGCCGGGGATTTCCCCGCTTCCGCTGGGGATTCCCTCGCTGACCACTCGGTCTCCCTCGCTGGGCGCTCGGTCGTCGTCCGCGGCCACGCGAGTGTCGGTTGCGAAGCGTATCCGTGCGAGTCAGGCGGAGGTGTTGGTACGAGAGGCGCCGCGGACTGGATCATCGACGGGCGCGTGTGAGTCACACCGGGCATGGTCGCCGAGCGCGTCAACGCCCGATTCCGTGCCGTTCGCTCCGGGCCAATCACACGCAGCGCCCGGATGATCTCCGCGCCACTGGCGAAGCGCTGCTCACGATCCTTCGCGGTGAGGCAGTCGAGAAATTCCTGGTATGCGGCATACTCGGCCGGCAAGGCCGGCAGCGGCTCACCCAACTGTTTCAGGGCGACCGACAGGTGCGAGTCGGCCTTGAACGGCACCGCCCCGGTGACAATCTCGAAGAACACGATGCCGAGGGCGTACAGGTCGCTGCGTCCATCCAGCTCCAGGCCCTTGACCTGCTCCGGGCTCATGTAGTCCGGCGTGCCCACCAACATACCGGCCAGAGTCATGGAGCGGCCGCTGTCGACCGCGCGGGCGATGCCGAAGTCGGTCAACACCGGCGTGCCGTCCTCCCGGAAGAGGATATTCTCTGGCTTGATGTCGCGGTGGATGAATCCCTTGCGGTGCGCGACATCCAGTGCCGCGCTCAGTGCTATACAAACATTCAGCGCCAGGCTCAGATCGTGCTCACCCTGCAGCAGCCGCTGCTTCAGGTCGCCGCCCGACAGGTACTCCATCGACAGGTAATGACAGGACTGGTGCTCGCCCACGTCGAAGACGGGGACGATGGAGGCGTGACTCAATTGAGCGACAATGCGCGCCTCGCGCTTGAAGCGTGCGGCGAAGCTCGGATCCGCATTCAACACCGGGGACATGATTTTGAGCGCCACGTTGCGCTCGAAGCTGTGTTGTGTGGCCAGGTACACGCTCGCCATGCCACCCTGGCCCAACTTTCTGGCGACGCTGTAGCCCGGAATCGTTATTGTTTCGGTCATTGAAAGCGCTTCCCGCACGCGCCGAGCCTCCCCGTTTCCACTCAGTGTAGCCCCTCGGGGCAGCCGCGACCAGAGACGGACGGTGTCAGACGTTGCATTGATTTTCTGCGGGCCGGCGCACCAAAACAACAGGCCCAACTCGTCGCTGTTATGCGACGTTCCCGGACGTCATGCGCAGCGTCGATCTACTGTTGGTTTCGACAGAGTCGCGTCCGGTTCAATGCGCCGCGGCCTCCTTCAGGGAGACGGTTCGGGCGCTGGCCGTCGCCAGGGCACCCTCGAGCTGCTCGAGCTCCGGGCTCGACCAATGGTGCCTGCGTGCGACACCCAGGAGCTTTGCAGCCCGTTTCGGCTCGTTATTGTCTATTTCTGTCCTCACGACAACCGCGTAGGTGCTCACCAGGTGCTCTTGCAACGAAGGCAGACCGGGAGCCCCGGGTGCCGTGGACAGCGCCCTGTCGTACTGTTCGGTGGCGGCCTCCACCGTCCGGAAATCCAAGGGATCGCGACCAAGGTCGGTGTTGGCTTGTGAAATGTATTGGGCGGCTTGCGCGAGCCGGGTACGCTCTCGCTCGCCGAGCGAGCCCGGTGCGGCCAACAGTTGCTCGAGCCGTGCCTGTAGACCGGCCAGTTGCGGCTGGTCCGGTTGCAGCGCTTGAATCCGGTCGATCAACAGCCGGGTCGTATAAATATCACGTGCCGACTCCGTACGTGCGGCCTCCGCGGCGAGAATCTCAGCGACCCTGTGCGCCCCACTGACGGCGTCGGCGTGTTGCGGCTGTAACTGCAGGATCTCCCGGTAGTCGTCCGCGGCATTCGCGCCGGAGGGCTGCCATAGAGCCCCGGCAGCATATTCATACCGGGCCCGGACGAGCAGTGCCTGGATCCGTGCGTCCTGCGCCTGCAACTGCGCTGCCTGCAGGTCAGCGACACGCTGCGCGATCAAACGGGCCTGAGCCGCCTTACGTTGGATGCTCTCCTCCGCGGGGTGTTTGGTTTTGACGGCCGGCCCGGTGCCCGAGGGAGGTTCGGGCG
>Ga0105239_10005447_pt1 | contig 14933 bp, 11 predicted proteins | sample KBSC44metaG_FD_92761 | JGI IMG/M metagenome (GOLD analysis project Ga0105239, IMG submission 92761) | Corn rhizosphere microbial communities from Kellogg Biological Station, Michigan, USA - KBS C4-4 metaG | ecosystem: Host-associated > Plants > Roots > Rhizosphere > Soil | place: Michigan, USA... | reverse complement strand
GGTGCTGACCGAAACGTCCGAAATGGACGGCGTGCTGCGGCTGCGGCGGGCGAAGGGCGGCACTGAGGGCGTAATCGAGCTTCAGCAGCCGGCACGGCGGACCGTGGTCATCAAGGGCAAGTCGGTGCAGATCTACTATCCCAAGGCGAAGACGGTGGAGATTTACGACGCTAGTAAATATTCATCGAACATGGATCAGATTCTGCTATTGGGCTTTGGCACTTCATCGGCTGAGCTGAAGAAGTCTTACGACTTCAAGGATGGCGGCGCGCAGAAGATTGGCGGCGTCGCTACCACGCGGCTGGAGCTGACGCCCAAATCGGCGGAGTTGCAGAAGCTGATCACGAAGATAGAGCTGTGGATTCCGGAAGGGCAAAGTAATCCGATCCGCGCGAAGTTCAGTGAGCCGTCGAAGAACTACGAGCTGGTGGATTATTCGGATATCAAGGTGAATCCGCCGTTGCCGGAATCGGCGTTTGCGTTGACGCTGCCGGACAAGGTCAAGAAAATTTACCCACAGAAGTGAAGGCTTCTACTTCCTGCTGGCTACCGATTACTAGCGGCGTGCGTTGGTGGATGGAGTCGGGTTGGATCTCCAGAATGCGCTTTTCGCCATCGGTGGCTAGGCCGCCGGCTTGTTCGGTGATGAACGCCAGGGGATTCGCTTCGTACATCAGGCGCAGTTTGCCGGTGGGGTGGCTTTTGGTCGGCGGATACAGGAACACGCCGCCTTTGAGCAGGGTGCGGTGGAAGTCTGCTACCAGCGATCCGGCGTAGCGCGAGCTGTATTCGCGGCCCAGGGCGCCGCCGCGTAGGCGTGCCAGGTAGTCCTGATAATTCGGAGGAAACGCGTCGACGTTGGCTTCGTTCACCGAATAATATTGCCCACACTTGGGCATTTGCATATTGTCATTGCACAGCACGTAGGCTCCGATGCCGGGATCAAGCGTGAACCCGAAGACGCCGCGGCCGGCGGTGTAGACGAAAATCGTCGAAGAACCGTACACGACATAACCTGCGGCCACTTGCTTGTATCCGGGCTGGAGCGCGGCGCCGGCGTGATCGTCCTCAAAACCATCGGGGCGGCGGAGGATAGAGAAGATCGTGCCGACGCTCATGTTCACGTCGATGTTCGACGAACCGTCCAGCGGATCGAACACTACGATGTAGCGGCCGGTTCCGGGAGCGCAATCGAAGACCACGGGCTCTTCGTTTTCTTCGGAGACCAGCATGGCCACGCCGTCGCGTCCGGCCAGCGACTCTAGCAATGCTTGATTCGCGTAGACATCCAGCTTCTGCTGCACTTCGCCTTGCACGTTGACATCGCCGGCCGAGCCCAGCGCGTCCATCAGAGCCGCGCGGCGGATACGCGCCTGAATCATTTTGGTAGCCAGGGTCATACCGGACAGCAGCCAGGAAAACGTGCCCTTCCCGCCGAAGGCTTGCTGCTGCTGCTGAATATGCTGCTGGACGGTGGTGATCATGCAGTCACCAGATTAGCGAATGTGGAAGCCGGAAGAGTCGGACACTTGTAGTTCCCGCACCGTCACAGAACGCACTTCGCCCCAGCGCGGACCTTGGCGGAGGCGCGCCTCGAAGTCATCGAGTTGCTGGGGAGTGCCGTTGGCGTGCACTTCGACGTCGCCGTCGTCCAGGTTTTGCGCCCATCCGGTGACGCCCAGCGCTTGCGCCGCATATTGCGCGAATGCCCGGAATCCCACGCCTTGCACGCGGCCCGAGATCACGAACCGCCTGGCTGTCTTCGGCTCCATGCCCGCTGATTCTACCGCATGTTATGATTCGGCCAGAATGTCTAAAACAGCCGCTCAGGCGGGGCTACGCGTGGCGGCGGGGCTCGCGTTGATTTTTGATCTCGATGGGGTGATTGTCGATTCCATGCCGGTGCACGAACTGGCGTGGCGGCGCTACCTGGAATCACTCGGATTCGATGGCGGGGACATTCCCGCGCGCATGCATGGGCGGCGGAACGATGAAATTGTGCGCGACTTTTTGGGAGAGGCGATAGATCACAACACCGTGCTCGCGCATGGTGCTGCGAAGGAGCGGGTGTTTCGCGACATGCTGCGCGAACGGCTGCGCGAGAGCCTGGTGGATGGAATCGCGGAGTGGTTGGATCACGTCGAGGGCGAGCCGATCGCACTGGCGACCAACGCTGAGCGGGCGAACGTCGACTTTACGCTGGACGGTGCGGGACTGCGCCGTTACTTTAACGTGATTGTGGACGGATCCCAAGTGTCGCGGCCGAAACCTGCGCCCGACGTCTATTTGCGCGCCGCCCAGCTTCTCGAAATTCCGCCGCGAAATTGCATCGTGTTCGAGGACTCACCAGTCGGCGTTGCCGCGGCACTGGCAGCGGGGATGCGGGTGGTGGGCGTGCGAACCCATCCGAGCCCTCTCGACGGCATCCTGCTTTCCGTTTCGAATTTTCTGGATCCGCAATTAGATGCCTGGCTCTCCGCGCAGAGGGCCGTCTAAAGCATGGCGCTGCCGCCGTATTTCTGGCTAGTTCTGCTGGTGTTGGCCGCCCTGGGCGTGGGGATCTGGTGGGCACGCACGCAGCAGCTAGATGCGCAGCGCCGGTCCATGCGCGCGTTCTACACTTTGAACGAACAGATTTTCGCGGCGCCTTCGCCGGCCGAAATTGCGGAGCGGCTGGCGGAGACGCTACCTTCCATTCTGCAGGCGACCACGGTCCGCTTGTACTTGTGGGACCGCCGCTCCGCCTCGCTCGAATCGGTTCCCACGGCGGCCGATCCGGCGCCAGTGGCATTTCCACTTGAGGGCTCCGCCGAAGGCTTGGCCGCGGGAGCGGTGAAGTGTTTCCAGACGAGGGCGCTGATCAATATCCCGGACGTGCGGCGCAATCCTCTGGTGACCGCGGGATGGAAATCCGGCATGTCGCGCTCCGCCATATTCGCTCCGCTGCTGGCGCAGCAAGATGTGCTGGGCGTCATCGAAGTGGGCAGCACGCGCCGGCTGGGATACTTCACGCCGGAAGAACAGGCAACGCTGCACCATCTGGCGAATCAAGTGGCGGCTTCCTTAAAACTAGAAGAACAGCAAGCGGTGCGCGAGCAGTTATTCCGCAGCGAGAAACTGGCGGCCACAGGGCAGCTGATCTCGGGCGTTGCCAGCGATTTGCGCGCGCCACTCGAACGGATTCAGGAGCTGTCTTCCTCGCTGATCGGCGCCGAGGGCAGTTCGCAGATCGACCGCGGCTTGAGGCAGCTTACCGCTGAAGCCCAGCGCGCGGCGGAGATTGTGTCACGCCTGGTATCGTTCGCGCGGCCCGCAGAAACAGGCGCGCGATTAGTGGACGTGAACGCGCTTGGCAGCGGCCTGCTGCAGTTCCGCGAGCCGGAGTGGAAAGTGCTCGGCTTGCGTGTACAAAACCATTTGTCGCCGGCACCCGCGCTGGTGTTGGGGGTGCAAGGGCAGATCGAAGAGGTGTTTCTCAACTTGCTGGTTTCCGCGGAACAATCCGCGGCGCGTTCCGCGGCGAAAACGCTGGAGATCTCGAGCAGCCTGATTGCCGGGCGCGTGGTGGTTGAGATTCATTGCCCGGATGATGCCGCGGAGCCGGCGGCGGTCGAGTCGAATCTGGAGGTGTGCCGCGCGATCGTTCAGAATCACGGGGGCGAGTTGCGGGTGCGGAGCCAGGGCGGCGGCATGACCTTCGATGTCGATCTGCCGCTGGCGCCGGGCATCGATCCACGGCCGGTGCGCAGCACGCCCGCGGCTGTGCGCCGAGTCCTCACACTGCTGCTGGTGGATGTGGATCTGGGCGCGCAGCGCCAACTCCTGGGATTGCTTTCCGCGCGAGGGCATCGCGTGGTCCCCGCCCGTCCGGAGGAAGCGGCCGACCTGGCACATCGCCTGCGCTTCGATGGCCTGGTGTGGGCGCTGCGGCCGGGCGGCGCGAAGTGGAGCGATTTCCAGGAACGCCTGCGTGAGTTGATCCCAACCGTCGTCCTGGTTAGCGACGGTTACGACGCGGATCTCGCGGCGAGCTTACAGGAAAGCGGCGGCTTCTTGCTGGGGCGGCCGCTCGAAGAACCGGAACTGGAGCGCGTCTTGGGAGCCGTCGAAGCGCGCACGGCGTCGCGCGCTTAAGCGATGCTTTAGACAGTAGCCGGGCGGCCTGCCAATTGCCGGAGAACGTAGGGCAGGATTCCACCGCTGCGATAATATTCGGCTTCCTGCGGCGTATCGATGCGCACGATTGCTTCGAACGTTTTGCTGGATCCGCTCAGCGTGGCCGTTACTTTCGCGCGTGATTTACCGGCCGAGTCGACTGCCGCTGGAATGCCTTCGATGGAGAATGATTCCTGGCCCGTCAATCCCAGCGACTCGCGGGTCTGCCCTTCTGCAAATTGCAGGGGGAGCACGCCCATGCCGACCAGATTTGAACGATGAATGCGCTCAAAGCTCTCCGCGATCACGGCCTTCACACCCAACAGCAGCGTGCCTTTCGCGGCCCAGTCGCGCGAGGAGCCGGTGCCGTATTCCTTGCCGGCGATCACGAATAGCGGCGTGCCTTCCTTCTGGTAGCGCACCGCCGCGTCGTAGATCGACATCTGTTCGCCGGAGGGGACGTGGCGCGTCCAGCCGCCTTCGGTTCCGGGCGCCATCTGGTTTCGCAGGCGAATATTCGCGAAGGTGCCGCGCACCATGACTTCGTGGTTGCCGCGCCGCGCGCCGTAGGAATTGAAGTCGCCAGGCTTGACGCCGAGCGACATCAAGTACTGCGCGGCGGGGCTGTCTTTCGCGATGTTGCCAGCGGGTGAAATGTGATCGGTGGTGACCGAATCGCCCAGCATGGCCAGCGCGCGCAGGCCTTTTATGTCTTTTACGAAAGTCTTGGGGTCAACCATCGCGTCGAAGTAGGGGGCGCGCTTGATGTAGGTGGAGGCATCATCCCAAATGTATAGATCGCCCTGGGGGACTCTCATCCCGCGCCAGCTCGCGTCACCTTCAAAAACTTCCGCGTACTGTTTCGCGAACATCTCGCGGTGGACGCTTTTCTTCACGGCGGCTTGCACTTCTTGATTCGTAGGCCAGATGTCGCGCAGGAAAACGTCTTTGCCTGACGGGTCCTGGCCTAGGGGTTCGTGGGTGAGATCCATGTCGACGCGACCGGCGATGGCGTACGCGACGACGAGGGGAGGCGATGCGAGATAGTTCGCCTTCACTAGCGGATTGACGCGTCCTTCGAAGTTGCGGTTGCCGGAGAGGACGGCGGCGACTGTGAGTTTTCCTGAATTCACACCCGCGGCGACTTCTTCCGGCAGCGGACCGCTGTTGCCGATACACGTGGTGCAGCCGTAGCCCACCAGGTTGAACTTTAATGCTTCGAGGGCGGGAAGCAGCCCGGCCTCGCTCAAATAATCCATGACGACTTTGGAACCCGGCGCAAGGCTGGTCTTTACCCATGGTTTAGAAGTGAGGCCGCGCTCGACGGCTTTCTTCGCGACCAAGCCGGCGGCTACCAGCACCGACGGGTTCGACGTATTGGTGCAACTGGTAATCGCGGCGATGACCACGCTGCCATCTTGAATGGTCGCGCCCTTGCCGTTCATTTTGATGTCGGCGGTTTTGGGCGCCGCGCCAAGTCCGTCGAGGAAATTCTTCTTCACGTCGGGCAGGTTGATGCGATCTTGCGGACGCTTCGGCCCTGCGAGCGACGGAACTACGGCGGAGAGATCCAGCGACAGCGTGTCGGTATATACGGGATCGGGCGCACCCGCGATGCGGAACAGTCCCTGTTCTTTCGCGTAAGCTTCGACGAGCGCTACCTGCTCAGGCGGCCGGTTGGTGAGCCGCAAATATTCGAGCGACGCTTCGTCGATGGGGAACACGCCGATGGTGGCGCCGTATTCGGGAGCCATGTTGGAGATGGTGGCGCGATCGGCCAGGCTCAGCGCGTTCAGACCGTCGCCGTAGAATTCGACGAACTTGCCGACGACGCCTTTCTTGCGCAACATCTGCGTGACGGTGAGGACCAAGTCCGTCGCGGTTGCGCCTTCCGGCAGCTTGCCGGTCATCTTGAAACCCACCACTTGCGGCAGCAGCATGGTAGCAGGCTGGCCCAGCATGCAGGCCTCGGCTTCAATGCCGCCCACGCCCCAGCCGACCACGCCCAGGCCGTTGATCATGGTGGTGTGCGAATCGGTGCCGACGACGGTGTCGGGATACGCGGCGCCGTCCATGGTCATGACCACCGACGCGAGGTACTCGAGATTCACCTGGTGGACGATGCCGGTGTCGGGCGGCACGGCGCGGAAATTCTGGAACGCCGACTGGCCCCAGCGGAGGAACGAGTAACGCTCCTGATTGCGCTGGAATTCGAGCAGCGCGTTCAACTGGAAGGCGTCGTTGGTGCCGTAGTGGTCCACTTGTACGGAGTGATCGATGACTAGATCCACCGGGACTAACGGGTTGGCTTTCTTGGGGTCAGCGCCCATTTTCTTGAGCGCATCACGCATCGCGGCGAGATCGACTACGCACGGCACGCCCGTGAAATCCTGCAGGACCACGCGCGCGGGGCGGAAATTAATCTCGCATGCGTCCGCCTTGGTGTCCCACTTCGCGACGTATTCGATATCGGAGCGCTTGACGGTGGTGCCGTCTTCAAAGCGCAGCAGGTTTTCCAGAAGAATCTTGATCGAGTAGGGAATGCGCGAGAGATTGACTCCGGCTTTTTCGAGCGCGGCGAGGCGGAAAATCTCGTAGGTTCGGCCGCCGACCTGAAGCTGGCCCGCGGCGCCAAAGGAGTTCAGACTTGTCATGGGATCAATTCCATTTTAGCCTACATATACTCAGGCACTTCAATTCCCAGCACGGCCAGCGTGCGCTCTAGTTGCACGCGGAAATATTCGGTCATCCACAGCAGGAAGGTTTTCTTTTCACGGTTGGATTCGGAAAGTACGGGATATTCGTGATAAAAATTGCTGAAGGATTGCGCGAGTTGGAACGCGTAGCGGGCCATGTGAGCGGGCTCGCCGCTGGCCACCGCGCGCTCGATGGCGGAATCGGCTTTCGACGCCGCTAGCAGGAGCTGCCAGCAATTTTCGTCCGCCAGTTGGCGGGCCATGGCGTCGCGCGCGAGTTCTGCACGGAAATCAGGGAGCTTCTCGCCGCGCTCGTCGAGTTTGCGAAGAATGTTGCGGGCGCGGACGGCGGCGTATTGCACGTAGGGGCCGGTCTCGCCTTCAAAACTCAGGGCCTCGCCGAAATCGAAAGCGATCACGGAATTGCGGGTGTACTTCAGCATGAAGTAGCGCAGCGCGCCTACAGCGATCTGAGTCGCTGCGTTGCGCCGCGATTCCTCGGGCTCGTCGGCATGGCGCGAGGTTACTTCGTCGAGCGCTTTTTCAATCAGTTTGTCGATCAGATCGTCGGCTTTCACGCCTAGGCCCTTTCGGCCGGACACTTCGACGTACGGTTTTCGTTTGTCTTCCTCGGAAAGGTCGATCCCCATCTCGATGCAGGTGCGCGGGGAGAGCGCCACCATTTCATACGAGAAGTGGATGCTGTTGTCGGCTTGCTTGGGGAAATCCAGGGCACGGAGGCCGGCGACTACTACATCCTGCAAATAAGACTGGCGCGAGTCGATCACGTTGTAGACTCGCGAGCCGTCGCCGAAATGTGGTGAACCTGCTGCCTGCGCATCTACGGTCGACGACCATACTTCGTGGCCATTTGGATAAATATGCCACTTGAAATAGTGGAAGTCTTTGCCCAACAGGCCGAATTTCCATAGTTGATAGGCGATATCTTTGCCGACGTAGGTTACCGTGCCGTTCGAGCGCACGATCACTTTGCTATCGTCGTCGCCTTCGACGGAGCCCTCGCGGAAAGCTGACCCGGGCATCACCCAGCAGCCGTTGTTCTTGCCTTCGGTCTCGAAGTAGATGGCTTTGCGCGCTTTCAAGAGCTCAAAAGCCGTGGCCCAGAAATGCAGGTGCAGGATTTCACTCTCGCGGGGGAGGACGTCGTAAACAATGTTGAGGCGCCACATGGTGGCCAGGTGTGTTTTGACGATGGCGTCGGCTACCAGATGACCGAGTTCGGCGTCTTCGCTGGAGCCCTGCTCGATCAGATGCAGCATGTCGCGACGCCACTGCAGGGCTTCGGGGTGGTCTGCGTAGTAAGACGAAATGCGCGCGTATAGATCCCAGCACAAGTAGTCGAAGCGAGTGGAGGCGATCAGGTTCTTCACGTCCGCGAGCGACTTTTGCTCCAGGTGGCGGAAAGCTACGACGACATCGGCAACTTGTACGCCGGTGTTGTCGATGTAGTTTTGCACTTCGACGTTGCGTTGCGTCGCGCGTAGCATGCGGACGAAGGTGTCGCCTAAGATTGCGTTGCGCAGGTGGCCGATGTGGGCGGCTTTGTTGGGATTGATATTGGTGTGTTCGACGATGATCTTGCCGTCGGCCGGGGCCACGGCTGTGGCGTCGCCGGCGAGCAGGCCTGCTGCGTAATATCCACGATCCAGACGCAAGTTTAGGTAGCCGTTGCCGGCGATCTCGATGGCTGAGACGCCCTCAATCGACCCCACCGCCGCCGACAGCTCCGCGGCGATTGCCTTGGGCGGTTTCTTCAACTGGCGCGCCAACTGGAAGGCGGCAGGCACGGCGATCTCGCCAAAAGACGGCTGCTTGGGCTGCTCCGTCTGCGCGGGGCCGGCCACGCTGTAGAGCGATTCGATGCGCGAGGCAAAGGCTCCTGCGATGCGTTTTTCGAGTAAATGAAACATGGAAAGAACCAGTATGCCAGTACCCGCAAGCTACAATGGAGTTGTGCCCAAGGTTACATTTTTAGATATCGGCCGTACGGTCGAGTTCGAGTCCGGAAAACTTCCATACCAGGAGCATGGGAAACCGGAATCGATTCTCGACGTGGCGTTGAACTTTGGCATTCAGTTGGAGCACGCCTGCGGTGGCAGCTGCGCTTGCACCACTTGCCACGTCCATATGAAGACCGGGGCTGAGGTGAATCTTTCGCCGATGGAAGAAGACGAGCTCGATCGCGTCGAAACCGCGGGCGATCTCACGCTGGAGTCGCGGCTGGGTTGCCAGGCGATCGTCAAAGGCGATGTGGTGGTGGCGCTGCCCGCGTGGAATCGCAACTACGTGAGCGAAGGCGGCGGCTCGATGAACTTGGGTGATGCGATTCCTACAGGCAAAAAGTAGCTACTGTTTGAGCAGCGTATCGATCAGCGTCCCTGCCAGATCTTGGGGCTCGGTGATCTTCACGCTAACGCGCTGGCCTTCCTGTACGACGTGAATTCCGTCGAACACGCGCGCGAGCTGGGGTTGGGTTTTGGGCGCCAGCATACGGCCTAGCCCGAGGAATCCTTGAAGACCATCGTGAACCTGCTGGGCATCCTGCGCGTTGGCGGCGACGCCGGTCAGAGTGCCCGTCAGGCCGTCGCTGAAATCGAAATAGAATAAGCCGGTCTCAACCAGCCCGAGTATTTTATTGACGTTTTGCAGATTGCCAGTGAGCGGCAGGTCGACCGCTCCGCCCATGTAGGCTCCCCAGAACTGCGTCTGCCGCGGGATTTCCTTGGTAAGCGCACTCAGGCGCGCGGGCAGGCCGGTGAGCGAACTTCGCTGATCCACCAACCAGCGCAAAGTGGGCGTATCGGCGACGGCGATGGTGCTGGAGTTGACCATAAGCATGGCCTGCTGTTCGTCGCCGAACAGAGTGAAACCCTGGTATCCAAAGCGGTGCACGCCTTTTTTCGAAAAATCCGGAGCCATTAATTCGTCGGCGAATTTGCCGCGGCCGAGCACGAAGCTCTGTTTGCCGTTCGAGACCAACAACAGGTTCCACAGGCTCTTTTCCGCATTGATGCCGGTGCTGCGCGCGATTCTGTCGACGATCGAGATCTTTCCACCGCTCAAATATTTCTGGTAAATCGGCGTCTTGACCAGGTTCTCGACGCGCAGGCCGACTAGCAGTGTGGTGTCAGCGGGAACTAGCGAGGCGAATTGCGGATCGATAAAGACGCTGGTCTCAGCGGGCTTCGGAGAGCAGCCAGCCAGCAGAAGGACCGCAATCAACAGGCTATTTCGCAGCCGCAACTTTTTCCACCGCCTTCATCACCCTAAGGAAATTGCCGCCGTAGATTTTGCGGATGTCGTCGGCGGAGTAGCCTCTTTCGAGCAGCGCTCGCGTGAGGTTGGGGAACTTGGAGACATCTTCCAAGCCTACGGGGGCGCAGTCGATTCCATCGAAATCACTGCCAATGCCGATCGCGTTGATCCCCGCGATCTTGCGGATGTGGTCGATGTGATCCGCCACGTCGTCGAGCGTGGCGTGCGGCGGTTTGTCGTTCGTCAGGAAATTGCAATAGAAATTCACTTGTACGACGCCGCCTTTTTTGGCGAGTTCGATGATCATCTGGTCGGTCATATTTCGCGGGGCGTTGGCGAGCGCGCGGCACGCCGAATGCGACGCGATCAGAGGAGCGGTGCTCACGGCGAGGGCGTCATAGAATGTCTTGTCGGCGACGTGCGAGATGTCCACCATCATGCCCAGGCGGTTCATTTCGCGGACGACATCTTTGCCGAAATCGGTGAGGCCGTTGTGATGGGTCACGGAGGCATCGTTGACGTCGCCCGACGAATCCGCCCAGTTGTTGGTATTGGTGTGGGTCAACGTCATGTAGCGCACACCGCGTCCGTAAAATTCGCGGAGTTTGTCGAGGCTGTCCTGAATGGCGTGGCCGCCTTCGATGCCGATCAGCGCCGCGATCTTGCCTTGCTTGTGGGCGGCTTCGATCTGCGCGGCGGTGGTGGCCAGCACGAAATCGTTGGGATAGCGATCGACAATGTCGTAACGGATGGTATCGATCACCTGTTGCGCGCGGGTGTAGGCGCGGGGGCCCAGTCCGAAATTCGCACCGACATACGCAGCGAAAAATACCGCGCCGACGCCGCCTTCTTTCAAGCGCGCCAGATCGGTATGCGCCATGGGCGAGGGCGCTCCGATGTCGATGACGGCGCCGGTGAAGGGGCGGTCCTTGCCCGCCTGCTCGGTGGGGAAATCGTTGTGCGTGTCGATCAAAAGCGCCGACGCGTGGACGCGCTTCACTTCGGCGTCGGTCACCGTACGTTTTTGAGCTGTCATTGTCATGGCTATCGCCAGGCCCACCAGAATTCTATTTCGCATCGCGCCAGTTGTCTCCCACGCCTACGTCGACTACTAGCGGCACGTCCAGCCGCTCTACGCTTTCCATCTCCGATTTCACCATAGTGCGCACGGCGTCCACTTCTTCCGGGGGCGCTTCGAACACCAGTTCGTCGTGCACTTGGAGCAACATTTTGGTCTGCATGCCGCGCAGGTGTTCGTGGATGCGGATCATCGCTAGTTTGATCAAGTCGGCGGCGGTCCCTTGTAGAGGCGTGTTCACGGCGGTACGCTCGGCGAAATTGCGCGCGTTGGGATTCTTGCTTTGCATGTCCGGAATCGGGCGCTTGCGTCCGAACATGCTTAACGCTACGCCGCTGCGGCGCACTTCAGCGATGGTCGAGTCAATGAAGCGGCGCACGCCGGCGTAGCGCTCGAAATAGGCACGGATGTAGAGGTCGGCTTCCTTGCGATCGATGCCTAGGGATGACGCCAGGCCGAACGCGGTCTGGCCGTAGACGATTCCGAAATTCACGGCTTTGGCGTTGCGGCGCTGTTCGGGGGTGATCATGAGTGGGGGGACGCCGAACACTTCAGCGGCGGTGCGGGTATGGATGTCTTCGCCGTTGCGGAAGGCGGCAACTAAGACGGGATCGCGCGACATGTGCGCCAGCAGGCGGAGCTCGATTTGCGAATAGTCGGCGACGATTAGTTTCCAGCCGGGCCTGGGCACGAAGGCGGCGCGGATCTCACGGCCCAGCTCGGTGCGGATGGGGATGTTTTGTAGGTTGGGATTCGATGACGACAGGCGGCCGGTGGCGGCTCCGGTCTGGTTGAAAGTGGTGTGGAGGCGGCCGGAGAAGGGATCGATGAGCGCGGGGAGCGCGTCCACATAGGTTCCTTTTAGTTTGGAGAGCTGGCGGTATTCCAAAACTTTTCCGGCGATGGGATGCTCGGCTGCGAGGTCTTCGAGGACGTCCGCGGCTGTCGAGATCGCTTTGCCTTTGCCGTAGCGAACGGGGGCGGGCAGGTTCATGTCTTCGAACAAAACCTTGCCTAATTGTTGCGGGGAGCTGATGTTGAAGGATTTCCCGGCTAGCTCGTAGATCTCGGCGCTGAGGCGCGTTATTTCTTCTTCCATGCGGACGCTGAGGACTTTGAGTTGCGCGGGGTCTACGGTGATGCCTGTGGATTCAATGTCGGCTAGCACGCGGATCAAGGGAAGGTCGATTTTTGAATACACGTCGGCGAGGCCGGCAGCTTCTACAGCGGGGCGCAGCTTTTTGAAGATTGCCAGGATCGCGTTCGCCTCCGCGGCGGGGCCGGAGTCCACGGAATGGCCTAGGTGCCGGTCGGCCAGAGTCGGCAGGCTGCACGAGGATGGGTCGGCCGATAACAGGAAGCCGTAGAGCATCACGTCATGGGTGAGGTTGGGGCACTCGCCGAAGCGGCGGACGAAGGTTTTGATGTCGTGGGCGACTGTTGCGCGCTGGGGGAGCGCGTCGCCGAATGCAATGGAACAGGCTTCGTCGCGGGCGGCGAGGCCTACTACTGTTTCGGACATCATTTCGCCGACGGCTACGGCGACGGGGGCGTCGGCGGGAATCGCTGCGAGCCACGTATCGAGTTCGTCGTGCGATTGCAATTGGCGGTATTCGCGGGTGGGGGCGGGTGATGGTTCCGACTCGGCCATTTCGCGCAGGAGGCGATTGAATTCCAGCGTTCGGTAAAGCTCGCGAAGTTGGACCTTGTCGGGGTCCTGCGCTTTCCAGGATTCGAGCTCGTAGGGAATGGGGACGTTGGTGTGGATGGTCGCTAGCTTCTTGCTGAGTAGAATTTGGTCGCGATGGTTTTGCAGGCTCTCGCGGTAGGTGCGCTTTTCTACTTCGGCGGCGTGCTCGAGGGCGGCTTCGACCGAGCCGAAGCGGGTGATTAAATCCTTGGCGCCTTTGTCGCCGATGCCGGGCGCGCCGGGAATATTGTCGACGCTGTCGCCTTTTAGTGCTAGCAAGTCGGCCACTTGCCCGGGCAGTACGCCCATGTATTTTTGGGTTTCTTCGGCGTTATACCAGAGGTCGTCTTTCATGGGATTCATCATGCGCACGCTGCTGTTCACCAGTTGCAGCATGTCTTTGTCGCTGGACACGATGGCGACTTCAATTCCCTGCTCCGCGGCGCGGCAGGAGAGTGTTCCGATTACGTCGTCGGCTTCGAAGCCGTCGTATTCGAGGACGGGAATGCGCATGGCTTCGAGGGTCTTGCGAATCCAGGGCACCTGCTCCAGCAAATCCACCGGTGTTTCGGTGCGGTTCGCTTTGTATTCCGCGAACGCTTCGTCGCGGAAGGTGGGGCCGAGGCTCTCGAAAATCGCCACCAGGTAATCGGGCTTATGGACCGATTGCAGGCGCTTGACCATGTTGTGGAAGATGTAAACTGCCTCGGTTTGTATGCCCGCCGACGTCCGCATGGGCGGCACGCCGGAGCGCGCGCGCGCATGGTAGGCGCGGAAAATGAAGCCGAACGAGTCGATCAGAAAGAGGCGCGGCACTCCAACCATAGTAAGGGTTGCTCTTGCCCCCGATCCAGCGCTAGAGTAACCGCATGAGGGGCCGTCCCGCAGCCAACGAATTCGCAGCGTATTATTCAACCTACGTCGACCTCATCGGCAGCGACGACATTCTCGGCAGCTTGCAATCGCAGCTTGACACGACTCTGAGCGCCCTCGCCGGCATCTCCGAGGACAAGTCGATGCACCGTTATGCAGCCGACAAGTGGTCGATTCGCGAATTGCTGAATCATGTCACCGACACCGAGCGTGTGTTCGTTTATCGGGCGCTGTGGTTTGCGCGCGGGTTTGACACGGCGTTGCCGGGATTCGATCAGAACGTTGCGGTCCCAGCGGCTGTCGCGGAGCAGTTTTCGTGGGCCAGTCACGTGGAGGATTTTCGCGCGGTGCGCGCGGCTACGTTGACGTTCTTCCGCAACTTGCCGGACGAGGCCTGGAGCCGCAGCGGCGTGGCGAGCGGGAATCCGGTCACTGTGCGGGCGCTGGCTTACATCATCGCCGGCCACGTTGCGCATCACATCGCCATACTGCAAGACAGGTATCTATAATGCCCGCCGAAATCGGTTTCACGCGCTATGGGGACGGGCCCACGCGGGTGCTGGTGCTGCACGATTGGTTTTGTGATCACTCGAGTTGGGATGGGGCGCTGCCCTACCTCACGCCGGCACGCTTCACATACGTTTTCGCGGATTTGAGAGGGTACGGAGCGTCCAAAGAAATCGGCGGCGACTGCACTCTGGAAGAAGCTGCCGGCGATGCGATCGCTCTTGCCGATCGCTTGGGTTGGACGCGGTTTTCGCTGATCGGGCATTCGATGAGCGGGCTCGTCGTCCAACGGATCGCGCAGTTGGTGCCGGATCGAATCGAGCGGATCGTTGCGATCACGCCTGTTTCGCCGACCGGAATGGGACTCGATCCCGCGGCAATCGCTTTTATGCGCTCGATCGCGCTCGGCAGCGACGAGGAGCGCTATGGGGCGGTCGGCTCGCTGTGGGGGACGCGCTTGTCGGAGACTTGGATCCGGTTTAAATTGCGGCGCTGGCGCGAGACTGCTTCTCCGGAGGCGGCCGCGAAATACGTGGAGATGTGGGGAGCGACGGAAATCTCGCAGGGCGTGCGTGGAATTATGACGCCGATTTTGATTATCGCCGCTGCGCAGGATGCTCCGCCGTTTCAAGCGGCGGCGTTAGCGGCGTCGATGCTG
>Ga0105239_10005446_pt1 | contig 14933 bp, 13 predicted proteins | sample KBSC44metaG_FD_92761 | JGI IMG/M metagenome (GOLD analysis project Ga0105239, IMG submission 92761) | Corn rhizosphere microbial communities from Kellogg Biological Station, Michigan, USA - KBS C4-4 metaG | ecosystem: Host-associated > Plants > Roots > Rhizosphere > Soil | place: Michigan, USA... | reverse complement strand
CTCGTCCGCCATCGATCGCGTCACTCGCTCCCGACATCTGCGCCTATGTCGGATCCTTTTCGTACACCTTGTGCCCAGGAATTCGGACCGGTTTTGCCCGCGTGCCACCCTTTCTTCGTTCTCGGATGGTTGAAGCTTCCCAAGCCACCGGCGTCTCCGGCCCCAAGTTTTTACAGGTCGCCTTCGCCCGCTACCTCGCCAGCGGCGCCTACGACGCTCACTTGAGGCGCGTGCTCCCCCGCTATCGCGCCCGCCGCGACGCAATGGTTTCGGCTCTTTCGTTAACCATGCCCCGCTCCGTTAGCTGGACTCACCCGGAGGGCGGCTTCTCCACCTGGCTGAAACTGGACGGACATATGTCGACGTCCGACTTATACGCCAGAGCCCTCCCTCGAGGCCTCACCTTCGCCCCCGGCAAACTCTTCCTCACTGATCACGCCGAAAACCACATGCGCCTCTCCTACGGCATGCTCGAACCGACGGCAATCCGTCAGTCCGTTGAGGACTTGGCAAAGCTCGCTAGCAGAAAAATCAAATGACGAAGTTGCGTTTCACCAGGTCGGGAGCCTAATGCCATCCCCACTCTTGTAAGCGCTTTTGTCACTCCGCTCCGGAAGAACCCCGAAGCGGGTTCCATAACTCAGCCCTGGGTTGCCCAACGCAGCGAACGCGGAGTTGGGCTACCCAGGGTAGGGCAATCGCAACAAAAAAAGTCCTTAGATTCCGGCTCTTTGAGGGCCAATCCGATAGCGCGAGAGTGTTACAAAGTGAGGGATCGGCTTCGTCAGCAAATAGCCCATGAACAGTTGAGGCCTATGGGCGCGTCCAGAAGTAACAATGAAAGCAATGCAAGCCGTTCTCGCGTGCCTGCCCTTTTTCTGGCCGACCGTGTCGCCTCGTCACGCGTCGGCGCAAGATGAGGATTGGGTCTATGTTGGCAAGGGCGTGAGGCTCGTTTCTTTCCAAGTCGACACGGACGAGCCTGGTGCGGATGACATCTTTAACCCCGGTCAGAATTCCGGATTTATTGTCCTTGGTGAGGACAATTTCACCATAACCAGCGCCACTCCGTTTGGATGCAAAGTCATGGAATACAGCCGGGGTTCCCTGAGGCGCCTATTGGCCGGGAGCGCCCGACCCGAGGGGGAAGAGGCGATGCCGTATCGATCTGCCATGACTGACTCATTGGACCAAGGTGTTTGCCAAGGACTTGGCGATGTCGTCGAAGGGCTTCTGGCGAAGAAAGGAAGCAGCGCTCCTCCCACCTCGACCCTTGAGAAACGGGACCTAGGTGGCAGTGTGCGCCTCGATTTTGGAAAGAGCTGGCGAGCCCTAAAGCGAGTCACCTGGTTAAGTCCAAATCTAAAACGTAAGGGCTTAAGCCATCGAACAGTTTGCGTCTTCAAAGTGATTCTTCCCGGACAACTTTAAGTTGGCTGCCTGAAGAAATGAGTCCCTACACCTCGAAGTCTTGCACAGGTGAATATGCTCGAACTCGTACTACTAACCATTTGCACTGCTCAGGCACCGGAACTATCTCCGCCTATCGACCGATTCTTTGGAGGTATGAAAATGGGAGTGGCGCATGTCGATGCGCTTTGGGGCTATACGCTTATCGACGCGTGTTTGATGACGAACCCGCTTTCGACCTGGCTACTTCCTAAAGTAGCGTGGCCGGCCGCTTCAGACCTATTCCGCCGGATGGATAGGCCGATCACAACCAAAATCGGTCTAGATACCAAACTTACGCCGTTTAACGATCCCAAAGATGACCTCGCGGCAGGGATCGCCCTATGGACGCTGCAGTGGAAGGCGAACTATATGTGGCTCCCGGGTGAGTCTATCTATCACGAGAAAGCCGAATACTTTCTGTCGAGAGCTCAATACGAAGGCGATTCTGTCCAGCAGAGTTTCGCGTCCCTCGCGTATGCCTATTGCGCAATTCGATCGATAGGCGACTATAACGTCAACCGCTCGGAAAAGATCACATTTGGATCGCACCGCCAGAGAATGAAGGAATTCCGAAGTCGGTTGAACGACGTGGTGATTCGCTTCGAAAAGACGGTACCGGAAAGGGCGCTTCGGGCCGAGCTCGCGCTCCTCGGTGTGACGACCAGTGGAACGGAAGCCCGTGTACTTTGCCAGAAGATAAAGGCCGACTTCGCTTCACTGCGAGACTGGGATTCATTTGCGCCGTTTCGTTAGTTTCGCAAAGTACAGGGATGGCTGACTTGCACTTTCAGTCCCCCATGATCTTCGTTCAGTCCCTCTTTGACCCATAAAACCCGACGCACCTTGCGCTAACCGGCCGAAACCTGTATATGTTGCTTGCCCCTCGGTCGATCGATGAAGATACGACAATTTCTGGTCGCTGCCTTTGCGGCACTCTCCGCGCTTGCTTCGGCGGACGCGACTCTGCGCTTCGTCGTGTGGGACGGTGACACCAGCGCCGAGGTCTTGCGGCAAGAGGTCTTTAAGTTCGAAAAGGCCCACCCGGATATCCACGTCAAGTTCGAAACCGTCAGCGCGAACTACCAAGAGAAGCTGATCGCCCAGGTCGCGGCGAACGTCGCCCCCGACGTCGCGATGATGGACCCCGGCGACTTCCAACGCCTCGCCAGACGCGACGCCCTCTACGACCTAAATCGGTTCTTCGACTTAACCCCGGGGTTCGACCTCAAGAAGTACTACAAGAACATCGTCGACGCCCACAGCATGGGCGGCAAGCTCTACGTGCTCCCGCGAGATATCGCCCCCTGCGCGATCGTTTACTACAACAAGAAGCTCTTCCGGGAAGCCGGAATCCCCTATCCCGACGGAAAGTGGACCTGGGATTTCCAAGAGCGCCCCGAACTCAAAGAGAAGGACTTCCTCTGGACGATGCACCGGCTCACCAAGCCGGGACCCGACGGTAGGCCGAGCCAATGGGGCTACGCGCCAGGGTGGAAAGAGCTGCTCCGCGACATGCTCTACCTCCAGATGGGCGCGCGCCTCGCGGACAATTACGAGAACCCGACCAAGCTTCTGTACGACGATCCGCGCATCATCAAAGCCACCCAATTCGCCGCCGATCTCGCCCTCGTCAACCGCTGGATGCCGAGCGACACCGAGGTCACCAACGTCCTCCAAAGCAACGCGCGCCAACTCTTCACCCAGCAGAAGGTCGCCATGTTCCAGAGCGGAATCTGGGAAGTCCCCGACCTCCGCAAGGAGCTGCTCCCCGGAACCCCCGGCTACTTCGACTGGGACATCGCCATTGCCCCTGTCTACGCGCACGGCGAGCGGGCGTACCCCACCGGCGGCTCCGGTTACTGCATTCTGAAGTCCACCAAGTATCCAAAGGAGGCTTGGCTCCTGACCCAATGGATGGCCGGCGAGCCCGGCATGATGGCGATGGCCCGCGCCGGAATCGCCCAACCTGCGATCAGCGAACTGGCCCGCCGCGAGCCTTGGATCCCCGGGGCCCACACCCCTCAAGACCAGCAGGTCCCCCACAACCGAATCATCACGGACCAAGCCGCGCCCTACGTCGTCTTCGGCCCCGGCTCGATCTACTGGCCCGAAGTCAGCGGTATCGCCGGCCAAACCCACGAACTCGTCTACCGAGGCACCGCGAAGGCCATCGACGTCGTTCCTCCCGCCAGCCGCCGAGGCCAAGAAAGACTCGACCAACTCCGCCATGAAGAAGGTTTGAAACCGTTTGACTGGCGCCTCGGCGCCCTCTTCGGCACCCTCATCATGGCCGCCCTCGGCGCCTGGATCTACGCCCCCGAATTTGGCAAACGGCGGACTTACCGGCAGAAAAGAGAGAACCGCGCCGGCTACATGTTCATCCTGCCGTGGCTCATCGGCACCCTGGTCTTCACCGCCGGACCCATGGCGCTCTCCTTCCTCATGAGCTTCGCCGACTGGGACATCATCCGCCCCGCCAAGTGGCGCGGAGTCGGGAACTACGTCGAAGCCGCCACCTTCGACCCCACCTTCTGGAAAGCCCTCACGGTGACGCTGATCTACACCGTCACCGCCGTCCCGCTGGGCGTCGCGACCTCACTCGGCCTCGCGATGTTGCTGAACACGAAGGTGCGCGGCATGCCGCTTTGGCGAACCTGTTACTACCTCCCGTCCCTCGCCAGCGCGGTGGCCTCGGCGCTCATCTGGAAGAAGGTCTTCCAGTCCGACGGCGGCATTCTGAACGGGGTGATCTACGGCGGCGCCGGCCACTTCATCGGCCTCGACCATGCCCTCGCGCCTCTGGCCGATGCCACCGGCCGCGTCAATTGGCTCGGCAGTGAGAAAACCGCCCTCGCCTCCCTCGTCCTCATGTCCGTCTGGGGAGCCGGGAGCGGCATGGTGATCCTTCTCGCCGGTCTCCAAAACGTCCCCCTCTACCTTCACGAAGCCGCCCTCCTCGACGGCGCGAGCGCCCTGAAGAGGTTCCGAAACGTGACGATGCCCATGATCTCGCCGACCCTCTTCTTCAGCCTGATCACCGGCTTCATCGGCAGCTTCCAAGTCTTCAGCAGCGCCCTCCTGATGACCGACGGCGGACCCAACATGGCGACCTCCTTCTTCATGCTCCACCTCTACAAACAGGCGTTCATGAGCCTTCGGATGGGCTACGCATCGGCGCTCGCCTGGGTGCTGTTCGTCGTCATTCTCGGGTTCACTGTCGTCCAGCTGAGGATGAGCCGCTGGGTCTACTACGAGGGGGCCAAGTAGCCATGTCCGTCGCGATCGAGAAGATTTCGGAGAGTACAAGAGAAGCCCAAGCTTCGGCACGCCGAGCGGTAATCGGCGATCGGGCTGGTCGAGGCGTAAGCCTCGCCATCCTGCTCCTCGGCGTCGCCTTGTTCCTGCTGCCGCTCTACGTGATGCTGGCGATGTCGCTCAAAGTCCAAAGCGAAGTCGCCACCACCAGCCTCTGGGCCTGGCCGAAGCACATGACGTTGGAGAACTTCCGCGAAGTTATCACCAACCCAAACGTCAGCTTCGCCCTATTCCTAAAGAACACGACGATCATCGCCGTGACGTCGACCATCGGGGTGGTTCTGACCAGCAGCATGGCCGCCTTCGGTTTTGCGCGCTTAGACTTCGCCGGCCGGGACCGCCTGTTCCTCGTCCTGCTCGCCACGATGATGCTCCCCGGCATCGTCACCATGATCCCGACGTACGTCCTCTACGCCCAGATCGGGTGGGTCAACACCTTCAAACCCCTCATCGTCCCCGCCTTCTTCGGTGGCGGCGCGTTCAACATCTTCCTCCTCCGCCAGTTCTACATGGGCATCCCCCGCGAACTCGACGAAGCGGCCTACCTCGACGGCGCCACCCACTGGACCGTCTTCTGGCGCATCATCCTCCCCTGCGCCAAACCCGCCCTAGTGACCGTCGGCGTCTTCTCCTTCATGGGCGCCTGGCGCGACTTCATGGGCCCCCTCCTGTACCTAAACGAAACCGAAAAGCAGACCCTCGAAGTCGGTTTGCGAACCTACACCGCCCTTCGAGCCGAGAAGTGGCACTTGTTGATGGCCGGCTCCGTCCTCGTAATGATCCCCATCGTAATCCTCTTCTTCATCGGGCAGCGGTCGTTCGTGAGAGGCATCGTGATGACGGGTGGCAAGTAGATCGGATTGCCGAACGAAATTTGCGGAGCAAATGCGAGAAGAATGAAGGAAATGCGAAAGCATGACGTGTCCCCAATAAGAGTCATCCTTGCCTTGGTCATCGTATTATTGGCGTGCGATCTCTTTGTGCCTCCTCTCTTGGCCCTTTTAGGATTTAGCTTCATAGATTTCAAACCTGAATACCTACGGCCTTTTTTTTGGGGATTTAGCCAACAGCAAATCCGTTTCATTGTTGAATGCGGGTTGCTCATCGGCGCGGTTTGGATACTTCGACGGCAGGCTTGAAGTACCGCCTTTGGACTGCCTTCTCAAAGGGCGTTACTGAGCCGAGACCGGAGCGCCGACGCGATGGTGTCGCGAGCGCGTAACGCACCAGCCACAACCTGTCGTATTCTCCAAACAGAGAACCAAATTGAAAGCCGAGCCGAAGATGATGACCGATCGGGCCCACCGAGCCTGGATGACATTGCTCGCACTCATCGGCGCCATCTGGTTGGGAAACTTCCTCTTCAATAACTTCGGCATACTCACCCACCTTAAACCGTTTGGCGGTGGACTGATGCTGCACCAAACCAAACTCGGCGAGGCGGCAGGAAACGGAGATCTGAAGACGGTTCGCAACCTAGTGGCATCCGGCGCCGAGGTCAACGAGCGGGATGATGGCGGCGAAACGGCTCTCGGCTACGCCTTACTAGGCGGTCATATAGACGTGGCCGACTATCTCTACAAGAAAGGCGCCGATACCAATGTCACGGACTACGCCGGGCGAACCATGGTCCACCTGATGAGTACGTCCCACTTTGAGGAATCCTTAGATTGGCTTAAGAGTCACGGCTCGAAGGACGAATAGTCAGGCCGTTCACGGCTGAATTGCGAACGGACCTCCGGACGATCCCGGACGGGATCTCAGAAAATAGCCGGGCATCGAGGGCGCGCACCTGCGCCGAAGATACCGGGTCAGGCTTGTCATTAGCCACATCTCGCGATGACCGGTTGCTTCGCCCAGGAAGCGTTCATTCGTTACCATTGCGCGGCAAGTTTGCCTTCAAACCGGTGGAAAAGCGAAATTGTCGTTGACAAACCAAATGTAGCCAGGCCCCTGATGTTTGTGCAGGGGGCTGCGCGCGGTAGCGCTGAGACGGCCTCCCGGTTACAGAAGAAGGTTTCGGTTTGACGCAGGCGGTAGTCGCCAAATGTTTCGCGGTTAGCGCGGCCCCCGCACATACATCGGGGCCTGGCTACATTGGGTTGTCGGTCATCGGCGACGTGTTTTCATACGCACAAATCCCTGTAGTTACAAGGCGGAGATCGCCCAGGGCGCTCTGCGCGATGGCGTAAGGTTGACCGCAAACGTGAGGCTCTCGCGGGGAGCGGCACAAACATCCGATCCCCGCCTACAAAGGTCGTTCTGCACGGTGGAAAGCCGGACGAACCCATGTAGATTCGCCCTCTATAGGCTCCAAAATCGTTTGGGAAAAGATGTGGGTAATGACAAGCTCGGACAAGGGGTCGCGGAGCGTTCCGCAGATGACCCCAATGTCCTGGTTGGGGCCAATTCCGGGCCGATGTAGCAAGGGTTCAGCCGAGAGGGCCCACAACCGGAGCTCGCGTCGCACCGTATTAGCTTCGTGCTCAGTTTGTTGATCGCATCCGCCATCGCTCCGAGAGTCCAGAGTAAAGGGCCAAATATCCTTGACTTCGTTTTTACGCCGGGCTCGCGCGTTTCGCATATGTCTCGGGAAAAGGAGACAAAACGGTGGAGCATCGTGGTCCACGAGAAGAACGGTACGAAAGAGGCGGAGCGCGCTCTTTTTCAGGTGGTCGATCTCGAGCATGGCCATCCCCATAAAAGCGATGGGTCGATCGACGTTCCGATGTCGAATGCCGACATCAAGGTGCAATTTCTCCGTCTTCAAAATGGATCGTGTGATGTCACGCTTACCATCGAACCCACTGTGCGCACGCCAGGGGTGAAGAATCTTGACTACGGCAATCTTTTAAGCGGGCTCGAAGTAACCGAACTCGAGTGTCTGTCCGAAATCGGTCTCTGCATGAAGTTCGCGTGGGGAAATGCCTCCAAATCCCTCGAGGCGACGTCAAAGCGTCAAGGATTTGTGGAGTTACGTCAAAACGACTTTCCGGGCTTGCGATTAGCCAGAAACGAGGGCGACCTGCGATCGTTCGTCGTGTTCTTTGATCCGGCTAAGGACGCTCATCCGCACATCGAACTGGTCGCCCGCGAGCCCAGGCACAAAGGATGAATTCCTTTATGCGGAGAGCATGCCGGTCGAGCCGTTTGGGCTGACCCCGGCGAGAGCTCGCGGAACAACCGCCGACTAACAGATCAGTTCGCGAACCGAAGCCCCGCCGTGACCAGGAGGGTTCTCACCGACCCAGCGCTCGTCCAGCGGCTCGCTAGCGAGTTGATACCGCGAGTCGGAAGAAAGCCGAATCTCGTTCGACTGGTTATCGAGCGAGCCGTGCACGGTGTATACGCTGAAGATCAGTACGTCGCCCATACCGAACTCGCGAGCCGTCAGCAACCGCCCACCGACCTGCTTCCGGACCGCTTGAATGTCTTGACTGATCGCACCAAAGTCGACGTATCCGGCGTCCTCCATCGGCTTATGTCCGGGGACGTTTGCACAGACGGTATCCACGTCGTGGGAGCAGTAACCCTCCCGCGTGGCCTCGTGCTTGTGAGAGCCCTCTACTAAAATGAGACCCCCGACCGTTAACGGGATTTCTCCCAGCGGTACCCATGCCGTGTAAAGGTTCTTCGTCCCCCGACCCATGAACACTACGTCGCAGTGGGGGTAAGTCCCTTTCCCCGGCGCGATGGCGCGCAGCCAGGTGTAATCATAGTGCGTGGCCTCGCCGCCCAAAAAGGCGGTAAAGAACTCCATCGCCTGCGGTCCGTAGATGATCTTCTCCAAAGCCTTGCGTGGTGCTCCGGAGCGGATGATGTCCGGTCGGAACTCGACGGTTGCCCCTGGCGAAGCTATTGCGGCCGTGATCGGGTGGCTCGAATCCAGCAGACCCTCTTTGGCCAGCACTCGACAGATCTCCTTCCGAACGTCGCGAATCGCGTTCCAATCGAAGAACCCGGGCAAGTACAGGTAACCGTCCTGCTCCATCCGGGCGCGCAATTCAACCGGATTGCCCGCTACGCCGTCGCTCTCTCTCAAGAATCCAAACACCTCCGCGCTCGTATCGAGTGCAATCCCGCCGGCAGATAATGGAGGTATGGTTCTGGACATACATATAGTATGAACCACTCTTGCGCGCGCCGATTGAAGAAATCAGCGCAAGTACGGGTGGTAATCCGAAGCGTTTAGGCGGTTAATCGGGGTGGTGTACCCCGAAAGATCCGCATAAACTTGCATCAAATCATCAGACCTGCGGATCGGCCCCTGGATGCTGACCCCGGACCGAGACATAGTAAGTCCTCAGCTTTCCAAGGTAGAACCGTTGGTCTTTCTGGGTGAACGTCGTGTCCTGCTGTTGAAGCTGTTCGACTGTGTAAAGTTGCTTTAACACGGTTTGAAGACTCGAATTGATATTGCCGGGATCCGTGGCTCCGCCGGAAATATCGTCAAGGGTCGTCATCGCTTGGTTGTATTGAAGCACCCAAGGCTCCGCGCTATCGCCCAGGCTATCCTGAAGGTTGTCTCTGACCGCGCACTCAATAAGCAGATAGCTCGCTTCCGCGATAGGATGACCCTTTAGCAAAACTTGGCTGCCCTGAACCGTGAAGTCCGAGTCTTGAAGGGGCTGGGCGAGCTCAGAATTGATCCCGTGAGCGGCAAGGATCACGTAGTGTCCGTCGCCAAGACTCTGCTGCTGTAAGTCGAAATCGAACTCTCGATCTAACAACGTCTGCTGCGCCGGCTCGTCGAAGCCAAACAAACCCAGCACGCTGGGCACAAGTCCACTGACCGCGGAAACAACGCTCGAAACTCCCGGCGCGAGCGAAAACGCGGTGGTAAAGGCTTTCCCCGAGATCAGCTTCAGAAGATCGGTGACCGGCTGCTTGTTCGTGACGAGAATCTGAAAGTGAAGCGTCACCGAGTTCATCCGGGCCGGCGTCATCTCGATAACGGAGTGGTTCTGCCCGGCGTTATCTCCATGGACGCCATTTCCAATGTCCTGCTGAAACGTGAAGTTGGTTCCGTGCAAACTCTTCTGCCCCACGGTCGTCGAGACATCCAGGGTTCCCACGGCAAACTTCGAATTGTTCCACCAGCCTCCATGGGCAATGAGAGCGGCGTTCTGAAAATGAACGCTAAAGTAGTAGTCCCCGTGGACGAGCGTCCCTCGGGGGATGCCTCCATCTTTTGGGATGAAAAAGGGCCCAAAGGTTCCGATCGACGGTCCGCTAGCCGTGTTGGTGTTCATCTTGTTTGGTTATAGCAGTGTCTATTTCTGGTGTTCGATGTGGTAAGATATTTTATTGCAAATTTAAAGAAGTTCAATCTCCACCCATCCCCTCACGGAGTTGATCAAATAAATCCCGGAGCACTTAGCCAGGTCGTCCAGCGTCACGATCCGTTCCGAAATTTCGCCCGACCGGATCAAGGCTTCTCGAAAGGTTCCATTGAGCAGGCCGCAGGAGAGCGGCGGAGTCACCAACCGCCCATCGATCCGAACCACCAGGTTTCCATTCCCAAATTCCGTCGCCTCCCCTCGCTCGTTCCAGAGTAGGACCTCATCCGCGGGGCCTTCTTTGAGAGGAAGGGCGTAGACCTGTCGCCGGGTGGTTTTGAACCTAAGCACGGGATCCTCCGACGCGATGGGTCGGTCCGCCAAGCACGCGCGCAAAGGATTCGTAGGCGGCGTCATCGCCACGTGGCGGATCTCGAGTTCCCCGATGCGATTCAAGATCAACTTCACCCGCCGGGGATCGTCAAACCCCAAGGCAACCGCCGAAAGCCGGGCCACTGCCGCTTCCTTGTCGAAGGGGATTTCAAAGATGCCGGCCGACGATGCCAGTCGCGCCATGTGGAGATCTAGAAGAGCGTAGCCCTCTTCCGGCGTCCACAAGAGCGTCTCGAAAAGTGCCCAAGGCTCGGCGGAGCGCCGCAAGACGTTCGCCTTCAGCCGGCACTCTTCCCACTCAGACTCGGCCTCCGAATCCCACACGATCCCGCTCCCCACCCCGTACGTTAAGCGGTCCGAGCCGCCAGGGGCTGAAATAGTCCGAATCGCCACCGAGAACCGCGCGGCGCCGCCGGGAGCTATGTAGCCGATCGCGCCGGTGTAGACCCCTCTCGGCGATGACTCAAGGTCGCGGATGATCCGCATCGTGGCGACCTTTGGCGCGCCCACGATTGAGGCGCACGGAAACAAAGCGGCAAAGATGCCATGAAGGCTGCTCTCCGTTTTGGCCTCGATCGTAGAGGTCATTTGGAGAACGGTGGGGAAGGCTTCGACCTCGAAAAGGGAAGGGGTGGTGACAGTACCTACCTTTGCAATCCGCCCCAGGTCGTTCCGGATCATGTCGACGATCATGAGGTTCTCGGCCTGGTCCTTCACGGATTGCCGGAGTGTTATCGCGTTCGCGAAGTCCGCTGCCGATGTTTCGCCCCGGGGAGCCGTACCCTTCATCGGCTTGCACCGGATGGTCCCCCTCTCAAGGTCGAAGAAGAGTTCAGGAGATAGCGATGCGATCTCGATGTCATCGGAGAGAAAGAGGCTCGCGTAGGGAGGAGGGTTGTCCGCGACCAACCGGGCAAAGAGATTTGTCGTCGAGCCGCCGGCCGTGGCCATCAGGCGGTAGCTGAAGTTGACTTGATACGTGGCGCCTTCGGCGAGGAGCCGATGAATCGCCGACAGTCGCAGGGAATAGGTTTCCCGATCGATATCCGCAAGCCAGTCTTCCGCGTCCGAAGGTGAAAACTCCAGCTCCTTATAAAACAAGGGGGGCGCCGCGTAAATGTGGAAAGAAGCTAGCGGCTGGTCTTCGCAAGGCTGAACTTCAAGAGCCGCGTCGAAGGCGGGTGCGGCCTCGTAACCAACGTATCCGGCGACAAAATAACCCTGATCGCACGCCCGGTCGACTTGGTCCAGCAACGGCCCGACATCACTAAGTTTCCAGGCGCTCAGCGAGGAGACGGGTTGGTGAAACGCGAGCCATCCTTGACCAAAGCGTGGATGCTCGACCGCCGTGATGAAACTGCCGGATGCGAGACGGTCGAGAGGCAGGAAGTAGCCGTCGAACGCTACCTCCCCAAGTGAAAACCCCACGACCGCTTTCGCGTTCATGGGGCAAGCATATCCGTAGTGTGTGGAGAAGTTCCGGCGAGGTCTAGCCGCCGCCCGCTCCTCCTTGTCCGCCGCCACTTCCTCCACCGTTGCCGCCGGCACCACCTTGTCCGCCGCCAGCGCTTCCGCCGTTACCGCCCTGGCCACCTCCGCCAAAGCCGCCGCCTCCACCCTGACCACCTTGGCCGCCGCCACCAATGCCGCCAGCGCCACCTTGGCCGCCGCCGATTCCACCGCCGCGTCCGCCCGCGCCGCCTCTGCCCGTCGCGCCATGTCCCCCGCCAACCATGCCGCCGCCTCCACCGCCGAAGCCGCCTCCGCCGCCAATCCCGCCTCCGCCAAAGCCTCCTCCCTGGCCTCCACCGCCTCCGAAGCCGCCCCCTGCGCCGGTGCCGGGCCTGCCATTTAGCCAGCCCCCACCGAATCCTCCCCCTATGTCCCCTGCGCCGAATCCGCCGCTACGCGTGACGTTGTAGACGCCTCCTTCAATGCTATAGGTGGCGTCGACCTGGCGCACGATGTTCTCCAGAGCAGCATTGAGGGTCACATTTTTGAGGCTCAAGGTGACCGTCCCCTGCACATCGGGATTGATTGAGTACGACGAGTTAGTCCTGCGGAAGACCTCTCGCAGCGCCGATCGAACGTCCGATTGCTCGAATCGAAGCGAGATAATTGACGGGTCAGCTACCCGCGCCTCCCTCGTTAACGCAGGGGTTGCGTCCGCCTTCGTGATCTCATAGATGCCGGCTTCCAGGCGATAGGAAGCTCCGACCTGACGCACCAAGTTGCGCAGCAGAACTTCGTAGGATAGGTTTTTCGCGCTCAAAGTGACGTTGCCCTGAACGTCGGGCGCGACCGAATAGGAAACACCGGCGTTTTCCGAGATCTTGCGAATCGCGTCCCGAATATTTGCGTTCTCAAGATGGATTTGGTATCCGCTTTTTGGGGCCTGAGCCGCTATTAGCTGGTTTATGGCAAGAGCTTGCCCCTTAACTGCCGCGTCTTTCGCCGCGCCGGCATTCACCTGTTTGGTTTGCCTGATGGCGACAGTCTTAGACCTCTTTGCGCTCTTGAAATGCCGCACCTTCTTGGGCCCGGTCGCGGTCGAAATGTGGCGAACGCCCGACTGAGGAGCCTTTGCGATGGCCGACTGCTGGGGAGGCGCCGCCGCGAGGGTAAGCCGATAGGCCGGCGTCATAGCGAGGGCCATCGTGGAAAGCACGGCGGTTAGCGCGATCTTTGCCAGCGTTGGCTTCGAATTGTAGTGTCTCATTTCCTTTAACCTCTCTTGCATGTTCGATGTCGACCTGGCGACGGACATTCCGGCGACAACTCGGGTTCGGGGCGGGGCGACGAAGGTCGCTTGGACGAGCATTTCCGCATACCTTCGAGGCGAAACCTTCGAAAGACGGATGGCCGCCTGATCGGCCGCACACTCTTGGGCTTGATGAGATGCCCGAGCGGCCAACCAAACCAGCGGATGGAAGAAGAAGCAGGCTTGAACGACCGCCGTGAAGACATTCCACTCCAGGTCACGGTGTTCGAGGTGCGCCACTTCGTGGGCGAGCATAAGCCGGAGATCCTCTCGCTCATGCGGCTCGGTAGGCAAAAGAATCGCGGGCCTTCGATGCCCGACGACCATGGCGGTCGGGATCTCATCCGACCGCAACAAAACGGGGGAGCGCCCAAGGGTCGTGTCGTGGAGGAGGGTCCTTAATTCGGACACGAGGTCCTTCTCATGAATGGGCTGCGCCTTCCCGAGCGTTTTTCCGAAGCTCCTTGCCCGGAGGAAAGCCCTGACGCCGACCAAGCCGACACCCGTGAGCCAAATGAGGAACCATGGATTGAAGGGTCTAGGTTGAGGGGCGGATTCTACGGCAGCGACGGTAATCGCCGGCGCTAAGCTGACAGAAGGAGCGTCGGGGGCTGTATATAAGTCGTCCGCAACCTCGACCGGAGCTGGAGGTCGAAGCACGTGAAGCGGAATCGAAGCGAAGGGCAGCAAGCCCCAGGCCAATTTCAGGAAGACTAGCCGCCACAACCAAACCCGAACTTTGGGCGACAGGCTCGGAATCGCCTTCAGCGCCACGTACAAGACAAGGATCGCAACGCCGCCTTGCAGCGAAGCATCGCGGAGCATCTCAAGAAACACTGGGCGTGTCCTCCAGCTTCTCAAGGAGCTTCCTCAGCTCGGCGATCTGCGTTTCGTCCGCTTCGACCTTATTGGTCAGGTAAGCGACCAAGGGTGTAACCGAGCCCCCAAGGACCGTCTCGACAAAGTCGTCGACCAGGCTCTCAAACAGGCGGACCTTGCCGCCGGCGGGGAAGTATTGGAAAACGCCGTCGACTTTTTCCCGCCGCAGAAAGCCCTTCGTCCGCAGCCGTTCCATCGTGTTCAGCGCGGTCGTCCGCGTCTGCCCTTTGGTGGCGAAGAGATGCTCCGCAACCGTACTCACCGCGACTCCCGGCCGGTCCGCGATAAATCGCAAGACCTCGACCTCCGCCCGTCCCACTCCAGGTTTCTTCTTCATCATGACCATGACGACAAACGTCGTCCTTGGGGCATTGTACGACAAATGTCGTCAATTTTCGAAGAATCTTTTGGGGTGGTTGATCGGTGGGCGCATCGTGTAGGCCGCGACTGTCCAACGGGAACTTGCGGCGTGCGTTTGAGGCAGAAGGCGCACCGCGAAAATCTGTGCGTCAAGACAATTGTCGCAAACGTGCATCCGGTCGCTGGGGCGCCGGTTGGTGTTTGCAGGTTATTAGACGAGTTCGATACGCCCTCCCGCGAGCGGCACAAACATCCGGTCGCGGATTACATTTGGCCGGGGGTTGAAGTGGGGTTTGGGCGTGACTCGAAACCCTGATCGGCCCTGGGTGGAAATCTGGAGAAACGATTTCGCCAAGGCCGATCAAGTTCCGCTTATGCCGGGTTGATGTTCTGGTTCATCCTGAAGAAATTGGCCGGGTCGTATTGCCGCTTCAGTCCCACTAAGCGCTGGTAGTTCGCGCCGTAGGCGTTTTGCACTCGCGACGATTCCTCCG
>Ga0105239_10005444_pt1 | contig 14937 bp, 9 predicted proteins | sample KBSC44metaG_FD_92761 | JGI IMG/M metagenome (GOLD analysis project Ga0105239, IMG submission 92761) | Corn rhizosphere microbial communities from Kellogg Biological Station, Michigan, USA - KBS C4-4 metaG | ecosystem: Host-associated > Plants > Roots > Rhizosphere > Soil | place: Michigan, USA... | reverse complement strand
CTCCGGCGGCCAGCGCCACATCGACGCGCGTGTTCACCAGGATCTTAGATTGGTGCAGGTTCGGAAGATTCACAGCCTGCTGAACCAGATCGAATAAATCCCGCGCCGAAAGATCCTTTTCGCGGATCTGTATCCATTCGACGCCGGCGGCCAGATTACGGCCAATCCTGCCGATCAGCGTCGCGCCGGCCGGCAGATTGCGGCGGTCGGTGATGTAGCAGTGGAGCACGCGCTTTCAGTGTAAGCGCCGCTGTGCTATAAAGGGCACTGCATATCGCCATGGAAGAGCGCGCTTTTTTCCGCGAGTCCGAAACCACCAAGCCGGCAACGTTGAATTGCCCGTTCTGCCGCACCGCGGACACCTACGAGCTGCGCTGGATGTTGCGTAAGAAGCTGGATCAAGTGCCGCGCGGCGCCGACGAGCGCGACCGGGCGCGCTTCGCTAAGTTTGCCAGCTATATGGTGCTGCTGGACGATAAAGCGATGTGTAAAAACATGCGCTGCCGAAAGCGTTTCGATATCTCGGGCGTCAAGACCATGGCGTTTATCTAACCCTGAAACATCTGCTTCCTGCATCTTAACCAGCCGGTATTCACCAGGCCCAATATAGCCGGGCCCAGGGATGACGCCGCCCGCGTCCGGCGTTAAGATAGGGACATCGCATTTCGGAGGAGGGCAGCATGAATATTGGCGAACGCATCGGTGACTACGAAATCGTTCAGACCTTGGGCGCCGGCGGCATGGGGCAGGTGTATAAGGTTCGTAATATTCTTTCCGACCGCATCGAAGCCATGAAGGTTCTGCTGCCCAATCTCGAAGGCGATCCCGGCCTGGCGGACCGCTTCCTGAACGAGATTAAGGTGCAAGCCACGCTGGAGCATCCCAATATCGCTAAGCTGCACACTGCCATGCGCGCCGCCAACCAATTGGTGATGGTGATGGAGTTCGTGGACGGCACATCCCTGTCGCAGGTGCTGCAAGGCGGCCCGCTGGCGCCGAGCACGGCCGCCGCCTACGCCGCCGAGGTGCTGGACGCGCTGGGCTACGCGCACGCTCACGGCGTCATTCATCGCGACATCAAGCCCGCCAATATTATGCTGACCAGCAGCGGCCAGATCAAGCTGATGGATTTCGGAATCGCCAGAGTGCAGGCGGACCGCCATCTGACCCAGACCGGCAGCACGGTTGGATCGCTTTTTTATATGTCGCCCGAGCAGATCAAGGGGGGCGATCCGGATGGGCGTTCGGATTTGTACTCGCTCGGTATCACCATGTACGAGATGGTGACCGGACGGCGCCCCTTCCTCGGCGACAGCGATTTTCAGATCATGTCGGCGCACCTGCAGCAAGCGCCTATGGCGCCTATTGAGGTCATCCCCGGCATCCCTACTGCGCTGAGCGACATTATCCTGATGGCCATCGAAAAAGAACCCATGGCTCGCTTTCAATCCGCCGAGGCGTTCCGCGCCGCGCTGGCCAGCGCTTTCCCGGCTGCTGTCACGCCCACGCGAACCATGCTGCCGGTTGCGGCCGCGCCCGTCACGGGGCCTGCACTCCCCAGCATGATCCCGCCGCCGCTGCCGCACCCGGAAACGCCGCCGCTGGCTGCCGCACCGTGGGTAATGCCGCCGGCGCCCGCGCGCAGCCGGCGGGCTCTCTACATGGCGCTGGGATCGTTGCTGACGCTGGCAGTGCTGGTGGCCGCCGTCATTGAGGGTCCCAAGCTGATGCGCGGCGGAGCGGCCGACGCCCAAGGCGTCGCGGCCACACCTGCTACCGCCTCAATTCCGACTTCGGCGGCGACTCCGGAATCCTCGCCGTCACCCCGGGTGGCGGCCGAATCCACTCCTGCTTCGGTTCCGACGCCGGCCCCGGCGGCTATAGCCACAGCGGTTTCCACGCCCCTAGCCGCTCCCGCGCCGACGCCTGTCCAGGCGATCCGGCCGATTCAGCAGCCGGTACCGGCTCAATATTCGTTCCGCCCGGCCCAACCTGCCCGGGCCGGCCAAGCCGCGCCGGTTGCCCCGGCCCCACCGGTTGCCCCAGCCGCGCCGCTCTCCCAAGTCCCGCCAGTTGCGCAAGCAGCGCCGTTTGGCCAACCTGCACCGGCAGTCCAACCCGCGCCATCTCCGGCTCCGCCGCGTGTCACTGCTGCCACGGCATCTCCGGAATTGAAAGAGCTGCGCGATCGTATCAATCGCGTCGCGGTTCGAGCCGCCGCGGCCCAGGCCGGCGTCCGCTCTATTGAGCAAGGTGTCCAACAACAAGGCCTCGGCCTCCGCGGCGACATCAAAGCCGCTTCGATCCGGCTGGATTATGTTTTACAGGAAGCCCGCGCCTCTCTTCAGAACGGCGATGTACCAGGCGCTCGCAATAACCTGCAATATGCCGAGGGCACGCTGCAGAAGATCGAGAAATTTCTGGGCCAATAGCCCGCACGAAATCACTAGCGTTCTGACACCAGGGGGTGGGTGCCCTGCCGGGCGAGCCAGGCAACCGCCTGCTGGGGCGTTGCGACCTCTCCGCTCAGGGCAGCGAGGCTCAACTGCGTGGCGGTCAGGTTGGAGACGGAAGGCTCGTACACCGTCCCCTCATGATGCCGGGCCAGCTTCAGAACAAACGGAACTGTGCGCGAGCCTCCCGGGCCTATGAGCCGCTCGAACGCCGAGTCCCAGTTGTAGCGGTTGTGCCACATCGCCGGACGCACGGCGTGATCGGAGGTAATCAGCAGCGTGGTCGACTCCCACATTCCAGCCTTTTCCAGGTTGTTGCGGACTTCACCGACGGTTCGGTCGACGAGTGCCAGATTGTCCAGGTAACTGGTGTCGGGACTGAGCGCAAAATCGGCGCGATGCCGGTCGTAAATTGCGAACATGTGCGGAGTCGGGAAGTGCACAAACACAAAATCCATTTGTGGATCGGCAATTTCCCGGTAAGCGTGATCCCGGATGGCGAGAAATTGCCCCAGTTGCCGGCGCTGCACGAAGGCATCGCGGATGTCAGGCGAGACGGCCTCGTCCGGCGGACGGAACAGATCCATTAGGTTTTGGGTCTGCATGTAGAACAAATATCCTACATTCGCCCAAACATGTTCTTCGGATGCTTGTATTTCCCGCAAGAGCGCATTTGCAGGATGGCCGCCGACCTGCTGGAAACAGTGCACTAAAGAATTGCCAATGATCCGGCAGTAAGGAAGCTGCCAGCCGGTTAAGGAAGTATTCGCGCCCAATCGACGCGCCTGCTGGAATACGTTTGGCTGGTTCCGCCAACGCGACAGGGTTTCAGAGCCTGCAGGTTTAACCAGCAATGTGCCGGCATCCATCATTTGCGTGCTCTCAAATACCTGTCCGGATAAAAGAGATGGCACCGCGATCACGGTTGCGTCGGCGGTTTGCAGAACCCGATTGGCAACCAGCGACTCCGAGCGCAGCCGGTCCAATTCGGGGAGTTCCAGCCCCGGAGGCCGCTCGTCAAAAGCCAGGTGCTGATCGAATTCGTCAAACAGCAGCCATACGACGCGGGACCCGGGGCTCTTCTCGGCTGCACCCCGGGCAGGCAAGGGCGGCAAGCCAGTTCTCGCCTGGAACGCGGAGGGTTGGGTTTTCGGATGGCCCCAGATAAAGTCGATCAGCATCACCGGAATCAGCCAGCCGGCCAGGAGAACCGCGCTCCTCGCGACCCGGAGAATGCGGTGGTTTCCCATAACGGCCGTGCCGGCCCCGAGCGCCAAGCCAAATTCGATAGCGATCAAAATTCCGTTGCTGGTCCAGCCGATTAAGCGAAACTCGGAGTTCCAATAACGCCGCATCGACTCGATCGCGTAGGCAATCACCAACAATGTGACGCAGCGGGCGATGGCGGTGAGCCGCGGGTTGTCTCTCCGCCGAACCCATTGTGCCAGCAGCCAGAAGGTGACAGCGAGAATCGAGCAGCTAAGCAACGTGGCCACCAGCAGCCCCGGATCGCGCGGCGCCGAGCGGTAAAAGTCGAGGCCGCGGACCTGGAGAATTTCCAGATCAAACCAGCGCCGGACGAAGCACAGGCAGCCCAACGACGCGCAGAACAGCGCGTCTTTTAACCGATAGCGCGCCGTCGCCGGAACAGATATAGACATCGATGCAATCCTTCAATTCGGAGAGACCTGGCCAGTTCGAAGTGGACCGCCGCCGTTGCCTCGAATCGCTCAAATGTTAAATCACGATGGAGCGCTTCCCGCCCGCGCACGATCCGCTGGAACATCGGATCGGCAGGAGCCACGAATTCGATCAGCAAATAATCCCGTGTCAGCTCCGCCGCCAGGCTCAGGAGTTCTTCGAGCGGCACCCGTTCCGTGACCAGCATATGATGCAGCACGGCCAGCATCATGACTACATCGAAGTGTCCCTGCGCGCGCTGCAGAAACGAGTCGCACTCCTGGTTGCGCCAGCCCATGGCCGGCGTCGGCCGGGTCAAATCCACAACCAGGGGAAGCACGTCGAGGCTCAGCGCGTGTGCCCTGCGCCAGATGGTTCCCACTACCGCGGGATCGCTATCGACGGCCACCACTGAAGCTCCCCGCTGCGCGGCCAGAAAGCTAAAGCGACCCTCATTGGCCCCCACGTCGAGCACGGTGCGCGGTCCGGCCAAATCCAGAGCTTCCTGCACGAACTGTTCCTTGGCCGCCAGTTGCTCTGCCGAGTATAGAGACTTATGGTCCAGGTAGCCGGTCCAGACCGAGTCCACATTGGGCCGCGGCGCAACACTCTTCAGTTGCCGCTCGCAACTGCCCAGCAGGTGATCCAGGATGAATTGGGCTTGCTTCGGCGAGGCCGCAGGCTTGGGATGGTAACTCTCTGCATTGGCTTTATTGCCCATCCACTTGGGCACCGTAACCAGGCTCAGCAGGGGGGGCGTCAGCCGTTTCCAGAATCCGGCCCACTGGTAAAGTTCGCCGGGTTCCAGGCCGTCGCGCTTCGCTGCAAATATATCCGCGGGGGATAGTCCAAAATGACGATGCGCCGCGAGGGGCAGCAAAAAGGTGCGCACGAACTGCGCGTAGGCCTTCCAGGTCGCGTCGCGAGGCTGGCGCTGCTCGAAGGAAAGCACGTCGACGAACACCGGCCGCGGTCCGCGAAACAGAACGTTGTAGGGCGTGGCGTCTTTTAGCCCAAAGCTTTCACCCAGGGCGTCTCGAAACAGTTCCAGCGTGAGTGCCCCCGCGGCCGCCAGCATTTCCGGAGGCCATTCATGGGCGTAGCTGGGGAAGGGAATTCGTTCATGCTCGAAGATCGCCGCGGAGCCCAGATTTAGCGCAGCAGCTTCTTGCGGAGAGGTTCTTCGGGAGGATACGAACCGGCCCGCTTTGGTCGCGTCGCGGGCGGCCTGGGTAGCGAGAAATGCCTCGAGTTCCGCCACGCTGTCCGGCTCGACGGCGCGCAGGATTCGGCCCGCGGAGCGCAGCACGGTTCCAGCAGGATCGCGGAAAGAGCGAGACACAACGCCGCGGTCGGCGGTATCGCATGTGGCGATCATGGCTTTCCTCTGGTTTCGCTACTTGTCCCGCTTGAAGAGCCGGCTGAGAAATTTGCGCAGATAGAAAATCCCGCCCAGGACAGCTGCGTAGATGGCCTGATAGATGAAGGATCCGGTTCCCGGGTCCACATATCCAAATGCCTTCGAAGGCAGAGCTAAGAGCAACGCCAACAGGCAAAATGCCGCCGGTACCCACCCCTGATTTGTTACCCGAGTTGTCCGCTTCATCCTTGCGAAGTCACCTTTCCTTCCCAAGTGTAAGATCGGTCGAGTGTTTACCGGAGACCACGAACTAGGTGATAAACCAAAGGGTACTAGGCAATAGGCCTTAGTCCGGGGTCGGGCGTTAACCCGTTTCGCACAAGGAAAACTGTTCTACCTTTATAATTTCGATATGCCCTCCAGCATGGAAACGCTGGCCACGCCTGAGCGAATTGCCAAGTACCAAGCCGTCATCGGCCTGGAAGTCCACGTTCAGCTCGCCACGCGAACCAAAATCTTCTGCGGCTGCGCCACTAGCTTCGGAGCCGCGCCCAACAGCAACGTGTGCCCGGTGTGTCTGGGCTTGCCGGGCGCGCTGCCGGTGCTCAATCGTCATGCCGTTGAACTCGCGATCCAGGCCTCGCTGGCGCTCAACTGCAGCGTCAACCCCAAATCGATCTTCGCACGGAAGAATTATTTCTACCCGGATCTGCCCAAGGGCTACCAGATCTCGCAATACGACCAGCCGCTGGCCGAGCACGGTTTTGTGGACGTGATCGCGGAGGGAACGGACGCAATCACGAAGCGCATCGGGGTGACCCGGGTTCACATGGAAGACGATGCCGGCAAGAGTATCCACGACGGCTTCAAGGACTCCGATCGTTACACTTACGTCGATCTCAATCGCAGCGGCACGCCGCTCATTGAAATCGTCAGTGAGCCGGACATGCGATCTTCGGCGGAAGCCTACGCCTACCTCACCGAGATCAAGCAGGTGATGCAGTACCTGAACGTCTCGACCTGCGATATGGAGAAGGGCCATCTGCGCTGCGACGCTAATGTGAGCGTGCGCCTGCGCGGGGCGGAGAAGCTGGGCACCAAGGCGGAAGTGAAGAATTTGAATTCCTTCAAGTTTCTGCGGCTGGCGCTGGACCATGAGATCGCCCGCCAGGTGGCCCTGATCGAGAGCGGCGGCCGCGTGGTGCAGGAGACGCGCCTGTATAACCCGGACACCGATGAAACCGTCAGCATGCGCAGCAAGGAACACGCGCACGATTATCGCTATTTCCCCGAGCCGGATCTGGTGCCGCTGCGCATCAGCGACGCCTGGAAAGAACAAGTCCGCTCGCAGATGCCGGAATTGCCGGCGTCCCGCCGCAGGCGTTTCATTGGGGATTACGGGCTGCGAGAATACGACGCCGGGGTGCTGACCTCGACGCGCGCCATGAGCGAGTACTTCGAGAAAGCAGTGGCCGCGAGCAGTGACGCGCGCGCCGCAGCCAATTGGGTGATGGGCGATCTGGCGGGGCTGCTCAAAGAAGCCGGCAAGGAAATCGAGGACTCGCCGATTTCCGCCGAGAACCTGGGCCGGCTGATCGCACTGATCGGGCAAGGCAAAATCAACGGCAAGCTCGCCAAGGACATTTTCCCGAAAATGGCCGCGGCCAACGAAGCGCCCGAAGCCATCCTGGATCGCGAAGGCCTGAAGTCCATCAGCGACGAAGGCGCGCTGGGCAAGATCATTGACGATGTGATCGCCGCAAATCCCAAACAGGTAGAGCAATATAAAAGCGGCAAGCAGCAGGTTATCGGCTTCCTGGTCGGCCAGGTGATGAAGGTCAGCCGCGGCCAGGCCGATCCAGCGGTGGTCAACCGCATGTTCAAAGAGAAGCTGTAGGTGCCGCGCGTCATCTCGTCCGCGCAGACCTTTGTCGCTAAATTTATTCTTCCCTTTGTCGTCGTTGCGATTTTTGGGTATGGTTTTTCCCTCGGCGGCAGCCGTGTTTTACCGATCTTCGCTCCCGTGGGCGCCTTATTTGCAGTAAGCATCTACTGGTATTACATACGTCTCAAAAAGGTTGCCGTCGATTCGGATGGGCTGGTGATCTCGAACTATGTCCGCGAAATGCGGGTTCCCTGGCGGAACGTCATCAAGGTCACTGGTAGTCGGTGGGCAAAAACCCGCCAAGTCACGCTAACTTTCGATCGCGATATCGGCTTTGGCACTTCGATCGTCTTTATGCCCAGGTTTCGATTCCTGTGGCCCGGGCGGGAACACCCGATCGCCCAGGAACTCCGCGACTTGCTACTCGTAAATCGGAACCCGCAATGAGTGGCGCGCCGGCAGAAGGCTTCCCCATTCCCTTAACTTCTTTTCATTCGCGGACGCGGGCTTTTACGCTATCCTAAGCCGTCGAATGCCGCTCTACGCTATTACCATTTTCCTGAGTGCCTTCCTGCTGTTTCAGGTGCAGCCGCTCATCGCCAAGATGATTCTGCCGTGGTTCGGCGGCTCGGCGGCAGTGTGGAGCGCCAGCCTGCTCTTCTTCCAACTGTTATTGCTGGCGGGATACGCCTACGCGCATCTCTCCATTCGCTTCCTGAAACCGCGCCTGCAAATGCTGGTGCATGTGGCGCTGCTACTGGGGAGCTGCGCTCTGCTGCCGATTCTTCCGAATCCCATGTGGCGCCCGACGCAAGCGGGCGATCCCACGGCCCGCATTCTTCTGCTGCTGACCGCGACCATCGGATTGCCCTATTTCCTGCTCTCTTCCACCAGCCCGCTTCTGCAGGCCTGGTTCGTGCGCCGCACCGGCTCCCAAGTGCCCTACCGGCTGTTTGCTCTATCGAACTTTGGCTCGCTCCTGGCGTTGGTGAGCTTTCCGTTTCTGGTGGAGCCGCAACTAGCCAGTCGGCAGCAGGCGTTTTCATGGAGCGGCGGCTACGTCGTATTCGCGCTGCTATGCGCTTTCACGGCGTGGGTCAGCCGGGCGGCGAATCGGGATGACCCTAATCAGGTAATCGCCGAGCCGGCATCCGGGGAGCGTCCCAGTTTTTGGCAACTCCTGTTTTGGGTTCTGCTCGCCACCTGCGCCTCCGTGCTGCTGGTTTCGGTGACCAATCACATGAGCCAGAACGTCGCTCCCATTCCGCTGTTGTGGGTATTGCCGCTGGCTCTCTACCTCCTCACCTTCATCTTCGCGTTTGAAAGCGACCGCATTTATCGCCGCTGGTTATTTATCCCGCTGCTGGCTCCGGCTTTGGCGGGCATGGCCTACATGATCTATGCGGAGGACGGCAATTTCAACATTAAATATGCGATACCCGGATTCGCGATAGGACTGTTCATCTGCTGCATGTTCTGCCACGGCGAATTGGCCCGCCGCCGCCCTGCCCCCCGTCATTTGACGCTGTTCTACCTGATGGTCTCGCTAGGCGGAGCACTGGGCGGCATCTTTGTCGCTCTCGTCGCCCCGCGGGTGTTTCGCATCTATTGGGAGCTTCCGCTAGGACTAATCGCCTGCGGCATCCTGGCGATGATCGCGGTGTGGCGTTTGCGCCTGCCCAAACTGGGAGCCTGGCCGGTCCGCGCTGTCATCTTCATCGCGGTCGCTGTCCTGGCGGTATATTTCAACCGCCAGGAGCGCAGGCTTTCTAAGAACTTGGTGCTGCAGACCCGCAATTTTTACGGTCCGCTCGAAGTGCGCGACGATTTACCCACCGAAGACTATGCTCAGCGCACCCTTTTGCACGGCACCATCGACCATGGCTCACAGTTGCTCGACCCAGTGCTGCGCTATGTCACCACGTCGTATTATGCCAAGCGGTCGGGCGTCGGCCGCGCCATGAACGCCTTGCAGGCAAAGGGCCCGATTCGCGCCGGCGTGATCGGACTGGGAGCGGGCGTGCTCTCCAACTACGGGCGCAAAGGCGACTATTTCCGGATATACGAAATCAATCCGCTGGTACAACGCATCGCGCAAACGTTGTTCACCTTTTATCCGCATTCGCCAGCGGACAAGGGCATTCTCATGGGAGACGCGCGCCTGACGCTGGAGCGCCAGCTCGCTACCGAAGGACCGCAGAACTACGACATTCTTGCGGTCGACGCATTTTCAAGCGATGCCATTCCGGTTCATCTGCTCACGCGCGAAGCCATTCAGCTCTACTTCCGTCATCTGAAACCTGAGGGTGTGCTGGCGCTGCATATTTCCAACCGATACCTGGATCTGAAGCCGGTGTGCGAGGGCGGAGCAGCCGCAGTGGGCCGCGAGGCGTGGGTGGTGGAGGATGAAGGCGATGAAGCCAGTTATCTTTCTTCGTCCACGTGGGTCCTGGTGACGTCGGATCTCTCGCTCTACCGGGGAAAGTTTTTCGCGGATGCCACCATCTCGCAGTACCCTCCTAAAAAAGGCTTCCGTCCGTGGACTGACGATTACAGCAATTTGTTCCAGATTCTGGACGTGAAATAGCCCGGCCACGGGCGGCACTCGGATTCCTTTAGCGGAGAACTTTTCCACCTGCGGCGAACTAGCTTGAGTGGAAGGCAGATCCGCCGTAACCGACCCTCTCATCCTGCCCGTGGCCGCCTTCGTATCCGGAATTTTGCTGGGGCGCGCTCTTACCTTTTCGGTTTCGAATGCAGCGTGGCCGGCGGCGGTTTTCACCCTGCTGGCGCTGTTCTCGACCCCTCGGCTGCGGCACTGGTGCCTGCTCCTGACACTGATTTTTGGCGGGGCTTTGGCCGATGCCTGGCATCGCCCCGGACCCCGCCCGGAGATCGACGCGGGGTTGCGGGAAACGGTCATACTCGCGGGCTGCGTGGTCGAGCCCACGGTGCTCTCGCCCGGACGCCAGCAGTTCACTTTGGAATTGGACCAGCGCGCGCACGCTCGCGTGAGTCTGCCGCTCGAAGACGACCCGCCGCTACAGCGCCTCGAATACGGCCAGCGCGTCGAAATCGAGGCGCGCGTACGAACACCGCGCAATTTCAACAATCCCGGTTCGTTCGATTACACCGGCTATCTCGCTCGGCAAAGGATTTTCTGGACCGCGAGCATGATCCGCGGCTCGACGGCACGCGTGTTGCCAGGGCGCTGTGGATGGCGCCCGTGGGGGTGGGTCTTCGCGCTGCGCGGAGCGGCTCTTGACCGCATTGTGCGGCTGTACCCCGCGAATACCCCCGACAACGTCTACACTTCCGGCATGATGCAGGCCATGCTGATCGGCGAATCGTCACAGTTGCAAAAGATCTGGACTGAAAACTTCCGGCGCACCGGGACGTTTCATGCGCTGGTGATCTCCGGCGCGCATGTGGCTGTGCTGGCTGGCGTGCTGCTGTTTCTGCTGCGGATGTGCTCGCTCGGCGAGATCCCCGCGCTGACGCTGACGGCGGCGGCCGCGTGGCTCTATGCGCTGGTCTCCGGATTTTCGCCTCCGGTAGCGCGCGCTGCAGCCGGGTTCAGCTTATACCTGATTGCCCGCTTCTTTTTTCGGCGGGGGCGTGTACTTAATCTACTGGCGGCGGTGGCTCTGGTCTATCTGCTGTGCGACCCCGGCGATCTGGGGGATGCCAGTTTCCAGTTGTCCTTCCTTTGCGTGGCCGCGCTCGGCGCTCTCGCCGCACCCCTGCTGGAAGCAACCACGGCACCTTACGCGCGCGGATTGCGCGAGATACCAAACCGCGAGGCCGATCCTCACCTTGCGCCCCGCGTGGCTCAGTTCCGCATCGAGATCCGGCTGGTGGCGGAAACGCTCGAAGCCTGGTGCAGTGTGCCGGCGGGCTGGTGCGCGAGAGGGATGGCGGTCCTGCTGCGGGCCGGAATATTCGTCTACGAAATGGCTTTGATCTCCCTGGCGATCCAGATTGGCCTGGCTCTGCCCATGGTCGTCTACTTCCACCGCATTTCATTCACTGGCCTTACAGCCAACGTGATCATCGTGCCGCTGCTCGAAGCAGCCGTGCCGATTGGGTTTCTGGCGATCTTCAGCGGATGGCATGCTCCTGCGGCTCTCGCAGGCTGGCTCTTGAAAATCGCAGCGCGCACTGCCGATTGGCACGCCCATCTGGAACCTGCGTGGCGTGTTTCGAGCCCCCCGCTATGGCTGGCGCTCAGCTTCGCGGGGTCCTTGATCGTATTCGCAGGTGCGATGCGCAGCGCCCGCTGGCGCAAGCGCACAGCGGTTCCCGCGGGGGCGGTGGTCGCAGGGTTGTTCGGAATAGTCCTGTGGCAACCCTGGACCACGCCGGTGGCTACTCATACCCTCGAACTGACAGCCATCGACGTGGGACAGGGAGACAGCCTCCTGGCGGTATTTCCGGAAGGCCGGACCATGCTCATCGACGGCGGGGGTGTTTTGCAATTTGGACGCGTGACCCGCCCTTCCAATCTGAATATTGGCGAAGACGTGGTCTCGCCTTACCTCTGGAGCCGCGGAATCCGCCGCATCGACATCCTGGTGGCTACCCATGCGCATCAGGATCACAGCGGAGGGCTGCCGGCTCTGCTCGAAAATTTCCGGCCGCGCGAACTGTGGGTGGGCGCTAATCCGTCCATCGAGTTGCTCCACCGAGCTGCCGAACTTGGGATCCCTGTGAAGACTCCGAATGCATCCACACCGCCGGCTGACTATGGAGGCACGCGCCTGGAAGTCCTGTCTCCGCCTGCGGGCTTTTCCCCGGCCAAATCCGGCAACAACGATTCGATGGCGCTGCGCATCACCTACGGGGCAACCTCTTTCCTGCTCACGGGAGATCTGGAGGTCCCCATGGAGCGGCTCTTATTAGGCGAAAAGCGGCAACTACACGCGGACGTTCTCAAAGTGGGCCATCATGGTTCAAAAACCTCCACTTCGCCGGAGTTTCTCAATGCGGTCTCGCCGTCGATCGCCGTAATCTCCGTCGGCTTCGGGAATTCCTTCGGACATCCGCATCCCAGTGTCCTGGCACGACTTGCGCAGCGCCATGCGGCCATTCTGCGTACCGACCAGGATGGGCTGGTAACGGTGCTCTCCGACGGTCATAAGCTCTGGTTTGACAGTATGTTATGGCACCCCCAGTCGCGGGCCGACGTGTTCGACTGGGCTCTTGCCGCCGGCCTGAATCCTTAACCTCACTGTAATCGTCGAATAGAATACGGACGAATCCTGATATAATGAACCGAAAGCAACTGCGTCAGGGCCAGAGAAGGATCATGTCATTGCGCTTCCTCACTGCTACTCTAGGGTTAAGCTTGTGCATTGGGGCACTTCCAAGTCCCCGTATGTACGCGGCCAGCAGCGAGTCTGACTCCGATATCCGCTTGGCGATCATCGACAAATATGTGGATGCGACCCACGTCCAGGAAGAGAGCCTGCGCGGGCTTCAGATGGAAGTGAACATCGACGCCCAGTTGCCCAAGCTCGAAAAGCATGGCAAACTACGTGCGCTGCGCAAGATCTCCCTTCTGGGAAAGATCACCTACAAAGCTTTGGGTTTTTCCGGGGATAACACCGTTAAGAAGGAAGTGATCACACGATATCTGGCCGCCGAAAGCGCCGCGCGAGAGAACGGCACCATCGCCATCACGCCGGCAAATTACAAGTTTCGGTATGCCGGGCGCCTGGTCCAGAATGGTGTCATAACCCAGATCATGGATATTACTCCCAAAAAGAAGGCTGTGGGTCTATTCAAAGGGCAGATCTGGATCGATGCCGTTAGCGGCATGCCGGTCCGGGAGGTGGGCCAGTTTGTCAAAACGCCATCCGTTTTTCTGAAAAAGATTGCTTTTGTGCGCGATTACGAGATTCGGAATGGTGTTGCTTTCCCCAGCCACATTCAGAGCACTGTGGACACCCGCATCGTGGGCCGAGCTGAACTGGAGATCAATTTCAGCAACTTTACCCGCGAGAATAGCTCGGATGACGAGCCCGCAGTTGAATCCGGTTCTCAACCGAACCCCCCAGCAGTTCCCGTGCAGCAAGAGCCAGCGCCGCAGCCGGTCGGCGTCCTCCAGGAAGTCAGTAACCCTGGAACCGCCGCCGGGCCCGAGCTATAAGGAGACTGCAACCATTGCCCAAGAGAACGCTGTTTCTAAATCCACCTTCGTTTCAGGGCTTTGACGGAGGTGCGAGTTCACGCTGGCCGTCCACGCGCGAGATTGAATCTTACTGGTATCCCGTGTGGCTGTGCTACCCCGCCGGCATGCTCGAAAACAGCAAGGTCTTGGACGCTCCTCCGCATGGGGTTTCGATTGAGCAGACGGTCGCGATGGCCCAGGATTTTGAACTGCTGGTCCTGTTCACTTCGTCACCCGGTTTTCACGTGGATGTCAAAATCGCGGAAATGATGAAGGATTCGAATTCGAAGCTCGAAGTAGTCTTTGTCGGGCCGCCGGTCACCATGGAACCGGACAAGGTCCTGGACTCCACCAAGGCCATCGACTTCATCGTCCGCCGCGAGTTCGACTACCAGATCGCCAATTACGCCAAGGGGACACCGCTCGCGGAACTGCCCGGCGTCAGCTACCGCGCGAACGGCGTGAACGTTCACAATCCGGAAGCTCCTTATATCGAGAACCTGGATGAGCTTCCGTGGGTGACCAAGACCTATAAGCGCGATCTGGATTTCCGCAAATACAACGTTCCGTTTCTGCTGAACCCGTACTTGTCGTTCTACACATCGCGCGGCTGCCCGGCGCAATGCACTTTCTGTTTATGGCCGCAAACCCATTCGGGTCATCGCTGGAGACTGCGCTCGGTGCAGGACATCGCCAACGAATGCCGCTTCGTGCTGGAGAATTTCCCGGGTCTCAAGGAAATTTTCTTCGATGACGACACCTTCAACTACCGCAAGGCCCGCACCATAGAGCTGTGCGCGGAATTGAAGAAGCTGAAGTTTACCTGGTCCTGCACGTCGCGCGTCACCACCGACTATGAAACCCTTAAGGCCATGAAGGACGCGGGTTGCCGTCTGCTGATTGTGGGCTATGAGAGCGGCGACGAGCAGATCCTGCGCAATATCAAGAAGGGCGCCACTACCGACATGGCGCTGCGCTTTACGGAGAATTGCCACAAACTGGGGCTCATCATCCACGCCGATTTTATCGTGGGCCTGCCCGGCGAAACCCGCGACACGTTGCGTAACACCATCGATTTCGCCAAGCGCATCGACGCCGAAACCATTCAGGTTTCGATTGCGCACGCTTATCCCGGCACCGAGTTCTACGGCTTCGCCAAGGAAAATGCGCTGATTAACATCGGTATGTCGGACGCCGGCGGCCATCAGTTGCCGCAAGTCATCTACCCCGGCATTCTCGATGAGGGCGAGATGATGGAGTGGGTGGAGCGTTTCTACGACGAATACTATTTTCGCCCCAAGGCTGCCTGGCGTATCGTGCGTAAGGCCATCTTTGACGGGCCCGAGCGCAAGCGCCTGTATAAAGAAGCCAGGGAGTACATGAGCCT
>Ga0105239_10005442_pt1 | contig 14938 bp, 15 predicted proteins | sample KBSC44metaG_FD_92761 | JGI IMG/M metagenome (GOLD analysis project Ga0105239, IMG submission 92761) | Corn rhizosphere microbial communities from Kellogg Biological Station, Michigan, USA - KBS C4-4 metaG | ecosystem: Host-associated > Plants > Roots > Rhizosphere > Soil | place: Michigan, USA... | reverse complement strand
CCCGAAGGAAAACGTGAAGCGCGCCTCCAGCCAGTCCTGCTTTCCCGTGCCGCGGTCTTGCGATTTGCGAAGCTCCAGCATGCTGTTACGCCACCTTGATCGTCAGTTCACCCAACTTGTCGATGCGACCCACCATGACATCGCCGGCAACCACCGCGCTGACTCCCTCCGGCGTGCCCGTGTAAATCAGGTCGCCCGGTTCCAGCGTCACCTGCTGCGACAGATGGTTGATGATGTGCGGCACGTCCCAGATCATCTGGTTCAAATTCGAGTGCTGCCGTACCTGCCCGTTGACGGTGATCTGCAGATCGCCGGCGCTCACGTGCCCGACCAGGGCTACTGGATGAATCGGCCCGCAAGGCCCCGATTGATCGAACGATTTGCCGATCTCCCACGGGTGCCCCTTCTTCGCCGCCGCCTGCTGTAAATCGCGGCGCGTCATGTCGAAACCCACCGCATAGCCGTAAACGTGCTCGAGCGCCGCTTCCACCGGAATGTTCGCGCCACGCTTGCCGATCGCCACCACCAGCTCCACTTCGTGATGATAGTTATTGGTCAGCGGCGGGTACGGAACCGTAGCCCCATCTTCGACAATCATGTCGCTAGCTTTGGCGAAAAAGAAAGGCGGGTTCTTTTCGTCGTGTCCCATCTCGCGCACGTGCGCCAGGTAGTTGCGTCCTACACAATAAATGCGGCGAACGGGAAAGCGCGCTTGCGTGCCGGCAACCGGCAAGGAAGGCTGCGGGGCAGCGGGAACGACGTAGTCCATAGACTCAAAGTACCATTACAATCGCAAACATTTTAGGACTCTAAGGCGTTGACCTTAGATGTTTCCCTCTATAAACTCGGTATCACTGTGACGGAACAACGAAAACATCAGCGCTTCGATTTGCGCCTTCCCTTTGAGATCGTAGCGGGCGAGGTCAAGAACAAAGGCAAGGGCGAAACCCGCAACGTAAGTTCCTGCGGAGTGCTGTTCGCGTCCAAGGTGCCCGTAGAAGTGGGCTCCTCTATTGAGTACCTGATCACGCTGCCCAAGGCGCCTGGAACGCGCGCTGAGGTGCGCCTGCGCTGCGTCGGCAAGGTGGTGCGCAGCGAGGACCAATCGCGCTTCGCCGCCACCATGGAACGTTACGAGTTCGTCCGCCAGCGCATCTAAACCCGCCCGGTCCGCCCGCCCGAGCCTGGTGTTACTGCCAGTGCTACTATAGGCGAAGGAAGGGCGAACATGAACCTCACATTAGGATTTCCGGACCCATCCGGCCTCCTCGACAACGACCGCATTCTGGCCCGCCGAACCGGCCTCGCCGGAGCCATCGCGCGCTTTGAGGAATGGATGGCGGACCCGGATTCCCCTGTACGCGCCATCCGCCGCCAGCCCGCCAAACCCGGCGTCTTTGCCGACTTCCCTGAAGCCCTGGCGCCCTCTCTCAAGCAGTCGCTCGTCTCCCGCGGCATCCGCCAACTCTACTCGCACCAGGCCGAAGCGTTCGCCCACGCCACAGCCGGGCGCAATGTGGTGGTGGTGACGCCCACCGCCTCCGGCAAGACGCTGTGCTACAACCTCCCGGTGCTGGAGCGCCTGATCGCCGATCCCGGCGCCCGCGCGTTATACCTCTTCCCCACCAAGGCGCTGGCCGAGGACCAGCTCGCCGAATTCCAAGGCGCGGTCGACACCATGGGATCGGAGCTGCGCGCCTTCACCTACGACGGCGACACGCCGCAGGACGCCCGCCGCGCCATCCGCGAGCGCGCCAATGTGGTCCTGACGAATCCCGACATGCTGCATTCCGGCATCCTGCCACATCACACTAAGTGGGCCAAGGCATTCGAGAATCTGCGCTACATTGTGATCGACGAGCTACATTCCTATCGCGGCGTGTACGGCAGTCATCTGGCCAACGTGCTGCGGCGCTTGAAGCGCGTGTGCGAATTCTACGGGTCGTCGCCACAATTCATCTGCTGCTCGGCGACCATTGCGAATCCGCGCGAGCTGGCGCAAGCACTCACCGGCCAACCGTTCGAATTGGTTTCCGAAAACGGCGCGCCGTCGGGGGAAAAGTATGTAGTCTTCTACAACCCGCCGGTGGTCAATAAAGCGCTGGGCATCCGCCGCGGATATTTGAACGAGACGCGGCGCATCGCGCGCGAGCTACTGGATCGCGGACAGCAGACGTTGGTGTTCGCCAACTCACGGCTGGCCACCGAAATTCTGCTCACTTATTTGAAAGACGACCGGCCCAGCGGGAGCGTCCGCGGCTATCGCGGCGGTTATCTACCCAAGGAACGGCGTGAAATCGAACGCCAGCTACGCGACGGCGATATCCGCGCGGTAGTCGCCACCAACGCACTGGAATTAGGGATCGACATTGGTTCGCTCGACGCCGTAGTGATGGCCGGATACCCCGGAACGATAGCGTCCACCTGGCAGCGCGCCGGACGCGCCGGTCGCCGGCAGACCACGGCGCTGGCGGTGCTGGTGGCGTCCAGCGCACCACTCGATCAATACATCATCGAGCACCCCGAATACTTCTTCGAGCGCCCACCCGAGCACGCGTACATTAATCCCGACAACCTGGAGATCCTGATCAACCACATGAAGTGCGCCGCCTTCGAACTGCCGGTGCGCGACAACGAAAAGTTCGGTGCTCACGATGTCGGCGAAATGTGCCAGTTTCTCGCCGACCTCAAGCTGTTGCATCATTCGGGCAACGCCACAAATGGTGCATGGCACTGGACGTCAGACACCTATCCCGCCGACGCCGTCAGCCTGCGCAGTATTTCGAGCGACAACTTCCTGGTGATCGACATCACCGGCGACCATCGCGTGATTGGCGAAGTGGCCTTCACCGCGGCGCTCACCACCCTGCATGAGAAAGCCATCTATCTACACGACGCACGCCAGTATCAAGTCGAGCGCTTCGACTACGACGGCCGCAAAGCCTACGTCCGCCACGTCGACTCGGACTATTTCACCGACGCCATCGACTACACCCAAGTGAAGGAGATCGAAGCGTTCGAGTCCGCGCCTGTCAGTGGAGCCAGCGCCGCCTACGGCGACGTGCGTCTGAACCGGCAGATCGTCGGCTTCAAGAAAATTAAGTTCTACACCATGGAAAACGTGGGCGCGGGCCACCTCTCGATGCCCGAGCAGGAGATGCACACAACAGCCTTCTGGCTGCACTTCCCAGAGGCGTTTCTCGCGCACTTCGCTGACCTGACGGCTACGGAAAAGCAAAGCGGTCTAGTAGCGCTAGGAGCGCTCCTGCGCACCGTCGGCTCTCTTCGCGTCATGTGCGATCCACGCGATCTGGGAGTGTCGATCACTGAGGCTATCGCCGGCAGCCTCCAGACCTTCGAGCCAAATCTATACCTTTACGACAACTACCCGGGCGGCATCGGCCAGAGCGCGCCCCTGTTCAAGATGACGCGGCCGCTGCTCGAAGGCGCGGCAGCGCTGCTGCGTGGCTGCCCCTGCGAAGCGGGCTGCCCAGGCTGCGTAGGCCCCCTTGGCGAAGTGGGCGAGCGCGGCAAGGAAACCGCCGGCCGAATTCTGGCGGAACTGCTCAGCTCTTGAATATAGCTATAATAGCTATGTATGGCGTCCGTTCAAATCGCCGACCTCAAGAACAACCTCAGCGCCTACCTGCGTAAGGTCCGCACTGGCGAAGAGGTCATCATTTGCGACCGCAAGTCCCCCATTGCGAAAATCGTACCCCTGAGCACCGGCGATTTTGATCTTGAGGAACAGGAACTGATCGCGAAAGGCCTGATGCTCCCGCCCCAGAAGCCGTTCGACGCCGAGGCGTTCTTTGCAATCGGTCGAGGCCTGCGCATGCCCCGCGTGAGCCGCGCCGCTATTCGCCGCGCCATGGACTTTACTCGAGAGGAAGTAGATGTCAGCTTTTTGGGACGCAAGCGCCCTCGTAAGACTGTGCGTGCGCGGTCAGTCAAGCCCACGCGCTAAAAAACTTTTGCGCCATGCAGACGTGGTGGCGTGGTGGGCCGCTGCGGTAGAAGGACGCGGCGCCTTGGTTCGCCTGCAGCGGGAAGGGCTTCTCTCGGTTCCTGCGTTTCAGGTATCCTCCGAGCGTTTATCCGCACTGCTATCTTCCTCCAAAGAAATCCCGCCCTCCGAGGGCGTCAGAGAAATCGCAATCCGTCAACTCGAGCGCTTTCCGCTGCGGGCCGGGGACGCACTGCAATTGGCGGCCGCGCTGGTCTGGTGCGGCGAACGCCCGCGCGGCCGTTGGTTCGTTTGCGACGACCGCCGGCTTGCCGCCGCAGCAGCAGCCGCCGGTTTTACAATCCAGAACGTCTAGTCACTTCCGCGCCCAGCTAAAGCCCAGGCCGGTGCTATACAGGAAATCATTCTTCTTGAGGCCCGGGACTGGGTTGCTCAAGTAACGGTCGCTCAGCGAAACAGTCCAGTTGAGCCACTTGGTCAGTTGGGTGCTCGCTCCCAGGTCAGCGTTCATGCGGTACTCCCCGGTGTCGGAAAGATTATCGAACATTCGGAAGGTCTGAACGATGCTGGTTCGCGCGTTCATTTTGTAGTTGAAATCGTCGCCCCAAAAAGCTTCCGCCGAATTCCGCGTGAACGCCGCGCTCGCACCTGAGGCACGAAAGGCCTGCCGGTTCCAATCGCCGCCGCCGGTCACGCTCAGGCGGTTGCTATCGTGCGACCAGACCACATATCCCAAGCCGCCGCCGAGAGTCAGACCTAGATCGAGTGACTGAAACTTGTCGAATTCATAATCGTTGAAGAAGTTAGCGAACACTCTCTTGGTGATATTGCGGTTGTAACTCCACCCGCCGCGTATGGCCTTGGCCGTCTGCCCGTTCACCCCGTCAATCCTGGCCGACGAGCTGATCGAATTAAAGTAAGCGGTAGTGCGGCTGGTGTTGGAGACGCGCACGAAATTGAAGGGCGTGGTGAGCGTGGACGTCTGGGCGTTGCCTATCGTGCCGGCCACGTTGAGGCTGCCGGTGACGGTCCACAGATCCAGCAGGCCGGGATGCAGAAATCTTTCATAGATTCTCTCTTCCGCGTCATTGCGCAGAGTTACCACGTCTTTGGGATCCACCGTCTGCGGCGCTCCCGGCGCGGTAACTTGAATGCGCTCGCCCTGCGTCTCAATATTGGCCTTCATGGTTTTTCCGCCGGTTAAAGTCACGTTGATCGGCTGATCGCTCTTCACCGCAGCGACGTCATTCCACTTCAGCGTCACGGTGCCGAAGTTCTTACTTTTGACAGTTACGGTATCGCCGTCTTTCTTGATGATGTCGCCGCTGATGCGGTCGCCGTCTTTCATGGTGATCTGGTCGGCGAATGCCATAGATGCGATGAAAAGAATTGCGCATACTCCAAAAAAAAGCTTCATTCATACAGATTACGCGAGGCCGCGGGGTTATTGGGTCCGCCGTTTGAGAATGAAATACACCGGCACGCCGATCAGCACGATCACCAGGCCTGGCACCGTGGTGGCAGCACGGTAGGCGAATAATAGAATCAGAATTACGGACGCGCCCCCGATGTAGAGCGCAGGCACGAAGGGATAGCCAAACGCGCGATAAGGCCGTTCCTCATGCGGCCGGCGTTTGCGCAGCACGAAGACCGCGGCGATGGTGAGGATATAGAAGATCAGTGCCGCGGACACCACGTAGTCCAGCAGATTACCGTATAGGTTTCCGAACTTGCCGGTGGAGGCATCGTAGGTGCGCGGCAGCACCAGCAGCGTGGTCCAGGCCGCCTGCATGACCAGCGCAACGCCCGGGACGTGAGCCTTGTTGATGTTCTTGGCGGCGCGGAAAAACAGATTGTCTTGCGCCATGGCGAAGCAGGCGCGCGCGCCCGCCAGCACCATTCCGTTGATGCAGCCGAAAGTCGAGATCATGATCGCGATGGCCATGATCTGCGCGCCTGCGCTGGGGTAGACCGCGCCCACCATCGCACTCGCCACACGATCGAGCGGCGCCGACTGCACTTGCTCGAACGGCAACACCACTAAGTAGGCGACGTTCGCCAGCAGATACAGGCCGATGACGATGGCCGTCCCCAAGGCCAGCGACAGCGGCACGTTGCGGCGCGGCGAGCGCACTTCGCCCGCGGTGAAGGTGATGTTGTTCCAGGCGTCGGCGGAAAAGAGCGACCCGGTTTGCGCCACGCACAACGCCACCAGCAAGCCGAACGACGTCTCCGGCGTCAGTCCCGGCGCAATGGGCGTGAAGCCGCGCGGCGTCCACGCATTGCCGAAGTTGCCCGCGACCGCCTGGCGATTCCATCCCAGAAGAATGCCGAGTCCGATCAAGCCCAGCAGCGAGCCGATCTTCGCCACAGTGAAGAAATTCTGCACGCGCTTGCCGTATTGAATGCCCAGCGTATTGGTGTAAGTCAGAAACAAGATCACCAGAATCCCCACCAGTTGCGCCGTCGACAGCGACACCGCGTAGCCCGACGAAAGATGAATGGGCGCGACGATGTAATTGCTTTCCGAGATCGCCGGCCACAGTACTCCCAGGTAGCGTGCGAAGGCCACGCCCACAGCTGCGATGGTGCCCGTCTGGATGACGCCAAAAAGCGTCCAGCCGTAGAGAAATCCCCACAGCGGCGAGAAAGCTTCGCGCAAATATACGTATTGCCCGCCGGCGCGCGGCATCATGGCGGCCAGTTCGCCGTAAGAGAGCGCGGCAGTCAGCGTAAGAATGCCGGTGATTAGCCACGAAGCCAGCAGCCAGCCCGGGCTGCCCACGTTGCGCGACATCTCCGCCGACACGATGAAGATGCCAGAGCCGATCATCGACCCCGCCACCAGCATGGTGGAATCAAATAGGCCCAGGCTGCGCGCAAGTTCGCTTTTCGCTGGACTCACTTCTCGACCCCTAAATGCCAGCCGAGTTTTGCGCTATCCAACCAGGAGATGGCCGCCCACCCGCTTTGCCTGCCCAACACAAACGCGCACGGGCCTTCGCCGAATCGCTGGATGCGCTCGGCGATCCACGAGTGCGTGTTCAGAGGTTCCGCCAGCACCACCGGTGTCCCTGTGAACACGGCCACGCGCGCCCCGAAGCTCGCGTCTTCCTGTTCGGCAGGAGCGGGCAACGCATACGCCTGCCGATAACGCGCGATGGACGATTTCAGATCGTGCACCGCGATCACCACTCGCCGAATGCCGCTGAAATCCCGCGTCGCCGGCCTGCCCGTGGGAAACGCGCGAGCCTCACGCGGCGTGAAATCGCGAATCAGAAACGGAAAGAACGTGCCGTTGGGTTCCTGGCCCACCTGCGCCGCTTCCCAATCGAGCCGCGTGCCATCCGGCCGCTCGCGCCCGCTGCGCACCGGCGCACTCACCACGATGCCCGCCGCGCGCAGGCGCTCGACCTCTGCCGCAACGTTCGTCGCCCGCACCGCCCACGCCGCTGGCCCGGCGTTGCCCCGGATCTGCTTCGACCAATAATGCGCTGCCACCGCCTTCGCGTCGGGCTTCTCTTGCAGTGCAATCAGTTCCAGGTACGACCCGTCCGGAAAACTAGTAAGCGCCATTTGCGTGGCGTGATTGCTATGCGGGCCGCCGTATTCGCTCGGAATCCCCGCCGCCGCCAGACGCGCCTGCATTTGTTTCAAGTCCATCCCGGCAACCGACACGTGATCCACCGTCAGTTCAGTCGCCCGCAATCGCGCCGTTGCCAGAAGCGCCGTCAGCAATAGAAAAATCGTGGCCTGCATCGCAGTTCACTCAGGATACCCAATTGAAGGTCAGATTTTCTGAAGCAGGCGCTCGGTGAAGGCATTACTTTGAGCTCCGCCGGATCACAATCGTCCTCAAACGCCCACGCGCTTACGATTTTCCCGCCTGCCTGTTTCAAACTGCCGGGTTCCAGGAGCTCGGCCTTGCGACATGACTCAAGAGGTAGCGCTACGGAAATTTATGCTGGTGCCCGGGGTGGGAGGATCTCAGTTCACTATCGAAGCTAAGCGGATCGGTAAATTTAAGCTCACGCTCAAGGCCGACCTCGAAGGCCCCACTAAGTGGGCCGGTATTGTCATTCACGAGATCGAAGTGGTCCCAAATGGCCGCCAACAGACTATGGTCTTCAACGGTCGATTGGAAACCTCAGTCGAACACCCCGTAACCTTCCCTCCTGACGCGCTTCCGGCAGTAGGCAAGATCTTCGTGCGACTGTACCCTGGCCCCTTGAGCCAAGTTGTGGAAGGCATGGACGCCATTCTTCGCATGCCGTACGGTTGCTTCGAGCAGACCTCTTCGGCGACCTATCCCAATGTGCTGGCCCTCGACTACATGACGCGCACCAAGCAGGTGACACCGGAGGTCCGCGCAAAGGCTGAAGGCTTTATCGCCAACGGCTATCAGCGGCTGCTGACCTTCGAGGTTCCCGGCGGCGGATTCTCATGGTTCGGCCAGGCTCGCGCCAACAAGATCTTGACCTTGTACCGGCTCATGGAGTTCGCCGATATGGCGAAGGTGCACGACGTGGATGCTCGCGTGATTCAGCGCACGCAACAATGGCTTGCGCGACAGCAGCAACCCGACGGAAGCTGGAAACGCGACACCAACTTCATCAACGAAGGCGCGACTAACCGTTACAACACTGACCGGGGCGCAAGCGCGGCAGTCGAGACGACGACCTTGATCCTGCAGGCTCTGCTCAAGTCCGGCGAGGCTCCTGCGGTCGCGCGCAAGGCGCTGAACTACATAGCGGCCCGCAAGGACGTCTCCGGCACATGGGGGACTCAGGCCACTCAGCCGAGGCTCGGGGAACGGTCAGAATTACGCTCAACGGCAAGCCGGCTGCACAGCTCACTCTCACTCAAGAGAATGGCGATCTATTCCACCAATTCGTTCTGCAAGACATCGATTTCAACGGATCGAACAAAGTGGGAATTGACTTTCAGGGAGAGGGCAGCCCGGCCTACCAGGTGGCCGGACAGTACTTCGTGCCGTGGACCGCGAAGACCTCCGATGAACTACTCTCGATTGAGGTAAGCTACGACCGCACGCGCTTGTCCGAGGGCGACCTCGCCTCGGCAACCGCGACAGTCAAAAATCACCTATCGAAGACGGCCAACATGGTGATGGTGGACCTGGGTATTCTTCCCGGTTTCGACTTGCTTACTGAGGTGGACGATTATCTCAATAAGAGTGCGACGCAAAAGCGGCCGCTTGGAGAAGTTCAATCTGACCGCGACGCAGGCCACTCTCTACTTCGATTCAATAGGCGCGGGCGAGACGATCGCATTGCGCTACCGTCTCCGAGCGAAGTATCCAATCCGCACGCGGACCTTCCAGTCGCGCGTTTACCAGTACTACGAACCAGAAGTTAAATCGGTTGCGCGGCCCGTCGATATGGAGATCCGAAAGCGCCGAGACACCAGAGGCGAAGGCAATAGCGGTCACAATGAGACGACGGGCGAGATGACCTTTCCAGGGGGGGCCTAATCACAGGCGCAACGAACCACAAGGAGTTCGTTCAGCGTGCAACCCCACGAGAGCCGAAAAAAACATTGGAACGATAGGAACAGGAAGCCCGATACGGTGATCGGGCATAAAGTCGGTCCTTCCATAGATGTTATTCGGGGCGAGGGTTCGGCGCAATCCCGTAAACTGGCTATATGCCGACTGCGACTTGGAACGGCGCCGTGCTCGCCGCGAGCGACGATTGCATCGTGGTAGAGGGCAACCAATATTTCCCGCCCGATTCGCTGCACTGGGAATACTTCAAACCCAGCGATCATACCAGCGTCTGCGGATGGAAGGGCACCGCGCAATACTACGACATCGAGGTCAACGGCGAGCGTAACGCGAATGCCGCTTGGTATTATCCAGAAACCAAGAAGGCCGCGGACAATATCCGCGGGCGGATCGGATTCTGGAAGGGCGTGCAGATTAGCGAGAGATGATTCTGACCGTCGGCCACTCCACGCATCCCATTGAAGAGTTCTTAGAGTTGTTGGCGGCGCATGGAGTCGAACAATTGATGGACGTGCGCACCATTCCGAAGTCGCGCCGCAATCCACAGTACAATACGGAGGCGCTTGCCGAGTCGCTGCATGCGGCGCACATCCAGTATCGTCACATGCCCGGTCTGGGCGGCTTGCGGCACCCACGCAAAGATTCGATCAACAGCGCCTGGCAGAACGACAGCTTTCGCGGGTACGCCGATTACATGCAGACGCCGGCGTTCGAAGCCAGCCTCCACGAGTTGATCGACGCGGCGAAACTCCGTCCCACCGTGATCATGTGCGCGGAAGCGGTGCCCTGGCGCTGCCATCGGTCGTTGATCGCCGATGCACTCGTCGCGCGAGGGATCGAGGTCGCGGATATTCTGAGCACCAAGCCGGCCAAGGCGCACACCCTGACTTCTTTTGCGAAGGTTGACGGCGAAAAGGTGACGTACCCCGGGCTGCTGCCCTAAGCCTAGGCAGCTTGCGCCTAGAGTTTGGGCGCGTAGTAGCCGTGGCGCGCGCGCACCACCAGATCCTTGCGGCCTTTCACGCGGATGTCGACGGCATGATACAGTCCGTCGGTCTTGAACGGCTCGGGGCGGTAGAACACGTTGTACTGGTGGCGCAGCTCGTTGGCGATGTTCTCGAAGGACTGCGCCAAATCCTGCGACTTGAACGGGAAGAACGCCAGCCCGCCGGTTTCCTCGGCGAAGTAGCGCAGGATCTTATCGCCGTCCGTCGGGATGCGCGAGATGTTGGTGGAGATGGTATAGATCACCACGTCCGCCTTATGCGCCATTTCGAGCGCCTGCTCGCGCGAGTAACGGCTGTCGTTGTCTTCGCCGTCGCTCAGCATGACGATGGCGCGGCGAAACTTGTCGCGTGGCTGGTCGCCCATCAGCTTTTCTTTGCACGCGAAGTAAATCGCGTCGTAGAGCGCGGTGCCGCCGCCGGGACGCAGGCCGTGGATGGCTTTGGAGAGCTGTTCGGTGGAATCCGTCAGATCGGAAACCAGTTCGGCGTTGCTGTCGAAGCTCACCACCATGGCTTTGTCTTCACCGGGGCGCACCACGGTGTTGACGAAGTCAGTGGCGGCATCCTGCTGGAAACGGAAGCGCTCGCGGATGCTGTTGCTGGTGTCGATCAGGATGCCAATGCGCAGAGGCAGATCGGTTTCCGCGGTGAATTCCAAAATGCTCTGCGGCTTCTTGGCTTCGAAGATATCAAAATCGTCGCGGCTGAGGTCCGTGACGAAGCGTCCTTTTTTATCGGACACGGTGAACAGCATACTCACACGGCTGACGTCCAGGGTGATGCGCGAGGTGGGGTCTTCAGCGAGCGGAGTCGGTTTAGGCGGGGCCTGCGCGTCTATGGAGACTAGCGCGAGGAACAACAGGATCGCCAGGAAGTACTTCATGTGGGCACTAACAATTATAGACTCGCCAGCCATTGAGTGAGGCCGGCGGGCAGGGGGGCTTCGACGGTGACGCGCTGGTCGGTTGCCGGGCTGGTGAAAACGATGCGCCAGGCGTGCAGGAAGATTCTCTCGGCCGTGGGCGCTCCGTACAGCTTATCTCCAGCCACGGGATGCCCGATACTGGCCAGGTGGACACGAATCTGGTGCGTGCGTCCGGTGCCGATACGCACTTCGAGATACGTGAACTTCTCCAAACGCCGCAGCACGCGATATTCGGTGAGCGCGGAACGTCCACTGGCCAGCTTGGCGGTCATGCGGATGCGGCGGATGGGATCGCGGGCGATGGGCGCCGTGACGCGCCCCTGCTCGTTGCGGACTTTACCGTGCACCAACGCTAAATAGGTTTTCTCCACCGTGCGTCCCGCGAACTGCGCTGCCAGCGCCCGATGCGCCGCATCGTTGCGAGCCACCAGCAGGACTCCACTGGTGCCTTTGTCCAGGCGATGGACGATGCCGGGACGCAGCTCGCCACCCACCTGAGAGAGCGTCGCGAAGTGATGCACTAGGCGATTGACTAGCGTGCCCGAACTCGCGCCCGCGCCTGCGTGCACCACCAGGTCAGCTGGCTTGTTGATAGCGATCACGGCAGCGTCCTGATACAAGATGTCGAGCGGCAGGTCTTCGGGCGCAGCTTCGAGCGGCACAGGATCGGCGGGCGAGACCTCGATTCGCTCACCGCCGCGCAGCACCAATGACGACTTGGCCGCGGCGCCATCAACCAGCACGCGGCCCTCTTTGATCCAGCTTTGCAGGCGCGACCGGCTGAACTGGGTTACGTGTTCCTGCAAAAAGTGATCCAGCCGCTTTCCGGCGTCTCCGGTTAAAGTCATGGCGACGCTGTGAACAGGAAAACCGCCACTTCGGCGGTCACGTTCGGGAACGTTTTGACTTGGCGGCCGCGAGCGAGGAACATGCTGCGTTCAATTTTCCAGTGCTGTTTATGGGCCAGCGACGCGAAATCGTACACCGTTAGAAAATGAATATTGGGCGAATCGTACCATTCGTGCGGAAACAGCTCGGTTTTGGGGGCACCGCCGGTCCACAGGTGCGCCCAACGGACGCTCCAGTGGCCGAAGTTGGGGAACGCCACGATGGCGTGGCGGCCGATGCGCAGCATGCTCTGTAAAACTTTCAACGGGTGGCGCGTTTCCTGCAGCGTCTGGCTGAGGATCACGTAGTCGAAGGCGCCATCGGGATAATCTTCGAGCGCGCTTTCCAGATCGCCCTGATACACCGATACGCCGCGCGAAATGGCTTTCTGCACGCTGGCGCCGACCATCTCGACGCCGCGCGCGTTGACCTTCTTGTTCTCCTTGAGCCACGCTAGCAGTAGTCCTTCGCCGCAGCCTAAATCCAGCACACGCGTGCCCGGCTCGATCAGCTCCCCGATGATGGCGTAATCACTACGCCCGTAAATTTCACGAACCCCCAACGGACGCCTCCCGGAAGGTGCTCGCCAGAAACCCGCGAACGATTTCGGTTTGCTCTTTCACTTCGACTAAGAAGGAGTCGTGCCCGTACACCGCCGCCAGATTCACATACGCCACATCGCAGTTGCGGCTGCGCAGCGCGCTGACGATTTCGAGCGACTGGTAGCTGGGATACAGCCAATCCGAGGTAAAGCTGATCACCAAAAACCGCGTCGGGATATTCTCAAACAACGTCGGCAGCGACCCATGCTGCGTCAGATCGTAAGTATCCATAGCGCGAGTAATGTAGAGGTAAGAATTCGCATCAAAGCGGTCGACAAACTTGTAGCCGCGATATTTCAGATAGCTCTCCACCTCAAATTCGTCTGACGACCGCAGCCGCCGCCCGAACTTCTCGCGCATGCTCTCATCGCTCATGTAGGTGATGTGCCCCACCATGCGCGCCACAGCCAGCCCACGCGCAGGCGGGCGTTTTTCGTAATAGTTTCCGCTTTGCCAGTCCGGGTCCGCCATAATGGCCTGCCGTCCGACTTCATTAAAGGCAATCTGCTGCGCACTGTGGCGCGCCGTAGTAGCAATCGGCAAAGCAGCCAGCACATGATCCGGATACTGCACCGCCCATTCGAGCGCCTGCATTCCGCCCATCGACCCCCCCGCGACGGCCAACAGCCGTCGGATACCCATATGATCGATCAGCTTCTTCTGAAAGCGCACCATGTCGGCGATCGTAATCGCGGGGAACGACATACCCCACGGACATCCGGTGGTTGGATTGACGGAGCCGGGTCCTGTGGTCCCGCGGCATCCGCCCAACACATTGGCGCAGATGACGAAATATTTATCGGTGTCGAACCCCTTGCCGGGCCCGATCATGTTGGACCACCACCCGCCCTCCCCCGCCGCGTGCGCGTCGCCCGAGAAGGCGTGCGCGACCAGGATGGCGTTGCTTTTCGCGGCGTTCAGCGTGCCGTAGGTTTCGTAAGCGCAATCGACGGGCGCGAGCGTGACTCCGCAGTCGAGTTCCAGCGCATCGAAAGTGACTGTGGCAGCCTCGGTAATCATCGGACGGGGATGTTATTAGTGTACAGGGTGGGCGCTGGAGGGATGTTTCGCTCGGCGAAGACTACTTCGGATGCGGTACGATTCGCGCGATTAGGTACGGGTCGTTCTAAAACCATGAAGTAGAAACGCCAATCCCGATTCACGCGAGCCTGCCATAGATCGAGCGACTCGCTGTACTTTTTCGCGCGCAGCGAAGGCTAGAAGAGATTCTCAGCAAGCAGGCGAACTTGCTTGTCGAACGCTTTCTGGATTTGGACGGGAGCACTCGCGTAGTCCTCTTTGGAACGGGCCGAATGCTGCCATTTCATCGTTTCCTCGCGAGTAATTTGTCACCGGCTGACGATAGTGATCACTCCGCGGGAGGCCTTGAATTCCAGGCGATCACCCGGCTTTATCCCGGCGCGGCGCCGGATGTTCAGCGGCACCACCAGCGGATCTCGTTCCTTGACAACAATAGTCATAATCAGCCGCATTCGAAGGATAACAGAAGCCGAACGCGCTGAATGCTGCGGACCACCACCGCAATGTGGTCAAATAGAGGTTACCCCCGAATCTGGAGGAATCAGCCCAATTGAACCCAGCAATCCTCGCCCTGGAAGACGGTACGGTCTTCGAGGGCAGTAGTTTTGGTGCGCCCGTCGAACGCACGGGGGAGGTGGTCTTCAATACCGCCATCACGGGCTATCAGGAAGTCTTCACCGATCCTTCCTACTCCGGCCAAATCGTGGTCCTCACCTATCCGCAAATCGGGAATTACGGTTCTAATGACGGCGATAACGAAGCCGCGAAGCCGCACATCGAAGGTTTAGTCGTGCGCGAATTTTCCCCGCTTTCGAGCAACTGGCGCGCGGACGAAACCGCGCAAGCGTTCCTCACCAACAGCGGCGTCCCGGTGATTTCCGAAATCGACACCCGCCGCTTGGTCCGGCACCTGCGCTCGCGCGGAGTGATGCGCGGAGTGCTGTGGGCCGGACCTGCCCCCAGACCGGATTCTCAAACATTGGT
>Ga0105239_10005439_pt1 | contig 14944 bp, 13 predicted proteins | sample KBSC44metaG_FD_92761 | JGI IMG/M metagenome (GOLD analysis project Ga0105239, IMG submission 92761) | Corn rhizosphere microbial communities from Kellogg Biological Station, Michigan, USA - KBS C4-4 metaG | ecosystem: Host-associated > Plants > Roots > Rhizosphere > Soil | place: Michigan, USA... | reverse complement strand
ACGTTAGGATCGCTTTTGTCTAGTTCAATATTATGAATTTCATTATCATATTGATTATATACAGGCCAGAATTTTTGTGCCTCGTCTGGAGTGAGTTGCAGCTTTTGCGTTATGAAGGCTATTTTCAACGCTTGGATCTTTTCACCGTCCTGTGCTTTAGCCCGGGATAATGCACCAAGCATTACAAATAATATAAGTAAATATTTTTTCATCTTAAGGAGTTAGTTTGCTATTGTTTTGAACATCTATCTTATCGAGATACTCATTCAATGTATTTTCATCATTTAAGTAATCAGTTGAACTTGGCAGGTTGCTTTCATCGGTATTAGTTGTAAGCAAGGCATTGTCCAAAACATTGCCATTCTTTTCAAGATATTTAGCAATATCAGCATCATCTAATTTAGCAATTCCGGCATTTAATTCAGCCTCAGTTTTATATTGATATGATGCTTTGAAATAAGACGGGAGAGATGCTAAACTGTTGTGAGACGATCCTTTGAATAATTGAAAAGATGTTATAGTAATAATGCCGGTAACAATGGCGGCAGCTGCATATTTTAACCACGAAGTTCTTTTTTTCATGGTAACAACTTTGGCAGGAACAGGCATTAATTTTTCAGTTACGTTTTCGGCAAGAGATTCAAAATAACCAACCGGAACGGTAAATACATTTTCACCTTTTAAACCATATAATACTGGCGAGAGATTGCGTAACTCGTCTTCTGAACTCTCAGCATAATTAGCATTTGCTTTAGTAAGAATTGAATCACTTAAATTATCAAAATAACCAGCCGGAACAGTAAAAACATTTGCGTCTTTCAAACCATATAATACCGGTGAAAAATCATGTAACTCTTCTTTTACACTTTCAGGGGTACTTGCGTTTACCTTAGTAAGAATCAAAGCGCTTAAATTATCAAAATACCCAGCTGGAACAGTAAATACATTTTTACCTCTTAAACCATACAATACTGGTGAAAGATTGCGCAACTCGTCTTCTGCACTTCCCTGATCATTTGCATTTGCTTTGGCAAGAATTGAAGTGATTAAATTATCGAAATATCCTGAAGGAACAGTAAATACATTTTCATTTCTTAAATTAAACAGTGTTGGCGAAAGATTTCGCAATTCTTCTTCTGCACTTTCTATATAAATTGCCTTTACTTTAGCAAGAATTGAATCACTCAAAGTATCGAAATAGCCTTCCGGCACCTTCTGGATATTTCTCTCATTAATGTTTTCTACAGGCGAAGTATTATTGAGTATGGCATAATTAGTAATTCTAAAATGTAATTCATTAAAATAACCTTCGGGAACACTAAAAACATTCACCCTCTCCAGGCCCGCAAGTAGCGGGCTGATAGCCATCAACTCATTTAATATTTCCGGTGAATTCTTCATTACGGTTTATCTGACTATTTTAACTGTATTAGGTTTAACTATTTAAGATAAATTCCTCAATTTTTTTAGCTGCATGGTGGTAGCTTGCTTTTAATGCTCCCTCGCTCGTATCCAATATTTTGCTCATTTCTTCGTAAGGCATTTCGTCATAATATCTTAGGTTAAATACAAGCCTCTGTTTTTCGGGCAAATTCTGGATGCCAAGTTGCAATTTCCATTCAAGTTTATTGGCGTCAAAATTGGTATCACTTTTCAATTTGTTACTCAACCCGGTTTCCACATCACTTAGAGATACCGAGCTTCTTTTCTTTTGCTGGCTCAAAAAAGTGAGAGATTCATTTGTAGCGATGCGGTATAACCATGTGTAAAGCTGGCTGTCTTCCCTGAAATTTTCGAGCCCTTTCCAAACCTTAATGAACATATTTTGAAGCACATCATTTGTATCATCGTGGTCAATAATCATTCTTCTTACATGCCAGTAGAGCTTTTCCTGGTATTTTTTAATAATACCTGTGAAAGCCCGTTCCCGGGTTGCAGGCTCCTTGAAACTTTGTAAAAGTTCCTGGTCATCAGTGTGTGAGGTCATAAGTATTTAATATCTGGGCAAAAATAGAAAAAACCAAGGTTAAGACTGTAATTTGAGCGAAAGGTTTAAATATAATTTTTCAGCTTCATTTTAAAAAATTCTGAAAAACCTGCTTTAACAAAAGCCCTTTTCGGAAGAGAATTGATCAATTTTATTTCTTCGGTGAGAGTGCTTTCATTGTCAAGAAATTTAAAAATATCAAATGCCTTATTTTTTTTGAAAAGGGTGGAAAAAATGAGTTTTCCATCTAGCATTCTTTTAGAAAGTATATGCAACAGCGTGCTATCGTAAAAGAAATATCTTTTTTTCAGCATATTTTCTTTTGAAGGGCTCCCTTTTGAAATTAGTTCGTAAACAATCTTGTCCGCCTGCTTTTGTATGAACCGGAATGTATAACCTGTTGAAGGTTTCGTTTGGCCGCCTGCTGTGCCTATGAAATACATACCGTTTTTAAAATAAGGAAAGTTTTCGTTTGTCATTGGAATAATACCAAACTCTTCTTCAATAATTCTGTAAGCATTTAGTCCTAAATATTCTTCTACATATGATTTTAATTCTTTATTGTATTCATCTTTAAGCAAAATATTTTCACTAAATAAAGTGTATTCTACCAACGCCTTAGTAGAAGATAACGGCAAAACGTATACGAAAGTAGTTCCATTGATTTGTGCTACACGAAAATCCATAAGAGTTGCCTGCGCAGGATTGAAAAAATTATTTTCACTTTCAACAATCCAGCCTCTAAAATGCTGCAGGAGGTAAAATTTATTCTCTTGTTTCTTTGACGGAATATAAAGCGAATTGAAAACCACAGTTTCCTTCCCACATGGTAAAAACTCACCATTTACTTTTATTCCTCGCGATTCACCCGTTTCTTCAAATGAAATTTCCCCCAGGATAATGTCAATATTTTTTTGAGCATTAATCTTTAAAAAGCAATAATTGTAAAAATCAATCCCTCTTATCATTTTGTATTGATAATGGTTCATCTCCAGTGCGATAGTTTCATCATCACCAGCTTTAAATAAAACTTCATTCCATTTGCGGTAAACGATATCTTCAAAAAAACCTCGTCCTTGTTCCCAAAAACACCATGTACGATCATTCCTGGTTTTATTTTCTCTGTCAATAAGCAATATCTTTTTTCCCGAAAACTTATTGGAGTCAATCATTCTCATGACTACGCTCAAAGAAGCGCAGCCTGCACCAAGAAAAATATAATCATAATATTTTGACACCATGTAAGAGAAGGCAATTAGATAAAAGACATTAAAGAATTGAAGATAAATAAATCAACCCTGATCAACAGGAAATTACAAGGAAAGAGAAAAACTATTATAACAAAACCTAACTACCATGTTTGCGTTTCAGAAGAAACCGGAGTGCTGGCCAGGGGCTTATTTTCAGCCATTCTTTTTTTATCTGCTTTCACCTTATCCCAATATTTTTTTGCAACCATTAGCATACCGAAACTTTCTCCTTCTTCCTTTTCCAGGTGTTTGTGGTGCATCTTGTGCGCCCATCTTATACTTCTCACATATACATTATTACTTCTGGTGAAGAGCTTAATGCGTTGATGAATTATAACATCGTGCACAACAAAATAAGCGAAGCCATACATAGCAATGCCGGCGCCTATTGCAGCCAGCCAAAATTTATTGTCAAATGTTCCAAATAAAATGGACAGGATGCTTGGTATGGAAAATATCAGGAAGAAGGCATCATTTTTTTCAAAGAGTCCAGGTCCTTTTTTATGATGATCTTCATGTAAATACCATAAAAAGCCATGCATTACATATTTATGTGTAAGCCATGTAACACCTTCCATTAATAAGAAAGTGGTTAACATAATTAATATGAATAAAAGTATCTGCATCTAAATACAAAAGTAAGATTTTAAAAGGCTGCCAGTTTATAAGATGGTTTTAAAATTGAAATCATATTTTATTAAAATTCTCTTCATGAAACATCTTAATTCGAGGCAATGCAATCTTAAACCATTCAGTATACTTCTGCGGATGTGTTTGCAACGAATCGTTAATATCTTTTAATTTTTTGTAACAATAATCACTCACTTCAGTTTTATCTACTTTAATATCGCCATCATAAATGCCGGTAAAAACATGATCAAATTCATGCTCAGTCAATCCATTATCAAAAGTTGCATTGTAAATGAAATTAAAAGCAGCAGTAAGTTTTGTTGAAAATCCCATCTCTTCTGAAAGCCTTCTGTAGGCTGCATTTATAACATCTTCTCCGGGAAGAGGATGGCTGCAGCATGTATTGGTCCAAAGGCCACCGTTATGATATTTTCCTTCTGCCCGCCGCTGTAAAAGGAACTCACCATTGCTGTTAAAAATAAAAATGCTAAAGGCACGATGTAACACGCCCAACTTGTGCGCTTCCATTTTTTCCATCGTCCCTGTTTGCACATCGTTATTGTCTACCAAGATAACTTCTACCAAAATATATGACGGATTTAAAAAAATTATTAAATAAGGTTAAGCTGGCTTCTTACACCGGCCCTCATCACTATAAATGCTTTGGAATAACCAGGAATTCTTATGCGGCGCTCAAGAATTTTTTCTGCCTCTGTGCGCATTATTTTTTTGAAAAGCGAAAGATAATATTTATAAGCCACATATACCCCAAATCTTGCTTTAAGCGGTAGTTGAATAATTCCTTCGTAAGCCTTAGCAAAATCTGCCATAATCTCGGTCTCGATATTTTTTTTGCAGTTTGCAGTAAAGTTTCTAAAATCAACTTCGGGAAAATAAGTTCTTTCGAGTTGCTGATAATCTGATTTCACATCTCTTAAAAAATTTACTTTTTGAAATGCCGCACCAAGTGATTGCGCATAAGGCATAAGCTTTTGATATTTTGTATGATCCTTTTCACAAAAAATATTGAGGCACATTAAGCCAACTACTTCTGCACTTCCATATATATAATCTTTGTAACCGTCAGCATCATAAGTGTTTTTTTTAAGATCATACTCCATGCTTTTAAAAAATGCATCTATAAGTTTTAAGTCAATTTCATACTGGTTTACTGTTACCTGGAAACTGTTCAAAATTGGATTAAGGCTTATTTTTCTCTCAATCGCTTTGTAGGTTTCGTCTTTAAACTCCTCGAGCAATTGCTCTTTATTATATTCATGAAATGTATCAACAATTTCATCTGCAAATCGCACAAAGCCGTAAATATTGTAAACAGGAGTTTGCAAATCTTTGTGTAAGAGTCTTATAGCGCTGCCGAAAGAAGTGCTGTATTTATGGGTGGTAAATTTGCTGCACTCATAGCTCACATCCCGAAATAACTGCATCATAAGCCATTTTTTTTGTTCACAATAATTTTTATTAATTACAAATTAAGAATTAAAATGTCTGGTTACTTCTTTTGCCACAACTTCCCCACTTATAAGAGAAGGAGGTACTCCAGGCCCTGGTACTGTAAACTGGCCTGCATAAAATAGATTGCCGACTTTTTTACTTCTGCAAGATGGTTTTAGAACGGCTGTTTGTAACAATGTATTGGCCAGGCCATATGCGTTTCCCTTGAATGCGTTATACTCATTTACGAAATCTTCCGGCCCAAAAGTTTTCCTGTAAATAATATGATCGCTTATCTCTTCGCCTATGCGCTCTTCAAAACGTTTAATAATTTTTTCAAAATATTTCTCTCTTAGCGTTTCGCTATCTCCCTTTAATCCTGCCGCTACAGGAATAAGAAAAAATAAATTTTCGCAGCCTTCCGGTGCAACATTTTTATCACTAACGGATGTAGCGCTTACGTAAAATAATGGTTCAGATGGCCACTCTTTTGATACATAAATTTCATTGCCGTGCTTTTCAAAATCGACATCAAAAAATAAAGAATGATGCGTAATATTTTTCAATTTTTTATTTAATCCGATATAATATATTAAACAACCTGGCGCTAAAACTCTTTTATTCCAATAAGATTCGCTATAGCTTCTCAATTTTGGCGGCAATAGTTTTGATTCAACAAAATGATAATCTGCCGTTGCAATTACTACATTCCCGCTATACTGTTTTATAATTGGTTGTTCACTACCAATAATTTCACTCTTAACACCTGTTGCATAATTTTCTTTGATATTTATAGAAATAACATTTTCATTAAAATTAAATTTTACACCCAATTCTTTAGCCAGCATATACATAGCATCAACAATACTATACATTCCATTCTCAGGATACCATGTTCCACCTTTAATATCGGCAAAATTCATCAAGCTGTAAAGAGCTGGTGTGTCTTTCGGCAATGCTCCTAAAAACAAAACCGGGAACTCCAGTAACTGCCTCAACTTCGGATTTTGAAAAAACTTGTGAATGTGTTTTTGAATTGATGAAAATACATCCAGCTTAAATATTCCTCTTAAAAGATCCCAATCTAAAAATTCACTCCAGGATTGACCTGGTTTTTGAACGAGCTTATTAATTCCTACTTCATATTTATAAGCTGCCTGTTTGAGATATTGGTCTAATTTTTTGCCGCTTCCCGGCTCCTCTTTTTCAAATAAACTTCTTAAATGACTATAGTCTGCAGGAATGTCCATCGACTTTTCGTTCCAAAATACCCTGTAAGAAGGATCCAGTCTTTTCAAAGAATAAAAATCCGATCTTTTTTTATCAAAACATGCAAAGTATCTTTCAAAAACATCCGGCATCCAGTACCAGCTTGGTCCCATATCAAAAACAAATCCCTGTTGTTTAAGCTGCCTTGCGCGGCCGCCGGGCATACTTTGCTTTTCTACTACCGTTACATCCCAGCCATACTTTGCTAAAAAAGATGCTGTAGATAGCCCCGAGAACCCACTGCCTATAATTACTGCTTTTTTCAAATTTTTAATCAAGTACAAAAGATAAGCTTTCTGTAATTTGCTACGTAACCTTTTTAATAGGTATTTAAAATTTGCTTATCTTTTTCTTAAGAAGCTTCCTGGCAAAATGAATCCTGCTTTTAATAGTACCTAAAGGTTCATGCAATATTCCGGCAATTTCATGATATTTATATCCATCAAAATATAATAGAAAAGGTTCTTTAAAGATAGACGGCAAGTGATGTATTGCTGTCTGTATTTCCTTTAATCTTAGTTTGCTTTCCGCCAGATTTGAAATTGCTGTTTGGTTATAATCTAACAAAAAATCATTGGTTGTGCCATCGAAAATAACCTGTTGTTTGGTTCTCTTTCTATAATCGTTTATAAAAATATTACGCATGATTGTATAAAGCCACGCCTTGATGTTAGTTCCGCAAATGTATTTTTCCCGATTGGCGATAGCCTTATACATTGTTTCCTGAACAAGATCTTTAGCTCTTTCCCTGTCTTTGGTAAGGTTAATGGCAAAAGGATTTAAAAAAGCTGCGTTAACTAATAGTAACTGGTTGAATTCAACAGTCGACATAAATAATGTTTAACATTTAGACATTCAAAGTTAAACAAAAAAATTATAATAGGATATTATTTTGTTTAACTTTTTAGAAAAAACATTTAACAAAATGGATGCCAAAATATTTTACAGCCATAAGTGATACTAAAGTGTGCTGATGAATTCTTTAACTTCTGCCAGCGACTTTTTAAAAATTATTTTTTGGGGAATTTTTTTTACGTAGGAACCGGTGAGCCGCCCCGATATAACGATAGAAAATTTTCGGAAATCTTTATTTAAAGTGGCGAGAAATTTATCAAAATTAAAGGAAAGACCCGCAGTGGTAAGGTGTGTATACAAATAATCCGGTTTCTTTGCAGAAGTTACGGACTTTAGTTCCTCAAAGGGAATGTTCGCGCCAAGATAAATAACCGGCACACCCTTTTTCTTTAAAAGGAATGCTACAAATAACAGGGATAGTTCGTGATATTCGCCTTCAGGTAAAAAAAGACAGACTTTTGCAGCGGATATTTTTTTCGTTGGAATCGAATCGATACCAACTATTAATTTTTGCCGTATAACGTTACTTACCAACCGCTCCTGCGCGGGATTTATATGGCTTGTGAGCCACAATACGCCTACTTTTTCAAGGAAGGGATATATAATTTGAACAACTGCTTTCTCAATGCCATTGGAATTTATATAATTTGTAAGGATAATCTCAAATGACTCCGTATTAAAATCTACCATACATTGAAGCAGATCGTTGACGATAATATTAGCCTTCGCATCCGCATCGGTAAGAGAAAGTACCTTTTCACAAATTGACTTATGGCTCATACGGCTTATATGCGAAATCTTATATCCATATTTGTTAAGCAATGCAATGTTTAAGATTATCCTGAGTTCATCGTTGCTGTAAAATCTAATATTAGTTTCCGTACGGGTAGGATTAAGAAATTTATAACGTTGTTCCCAAATACGGATTGTGTGGGCTTTTATCCCGGAAAGATTTTCAATATCTTTTATTGTGAAAGGCATAATGTTTCATAACGTAATACAACTATTCGGCTAAGAAGTTTGAATATGTTGAAAGAAGTTTTTAAATTTTATGATTATTGAGTAAACAATGAAAGCTCAATTAATTGCTTCACGTATTGCCCGCAAATAAGCCTGGATTACTATTTGTTTATCATACTCTTTAATAATTTTCTGCCTCGCTTTTTTGCCCATCTCCTTTCTTTCTTCGGGGGGAAGCAAAATCATTTTCTCCATTTTATCAGCGAGATCCTGTTCGTCCCTAACGTTACAAAGAAATCCTGTTACATTATCGGAAACGATTTCTTTACATCCCGTAGCGTTAGTAGTGATGGTGGGTTTTTCCATACTCGCTGCTTCAAGCAATGTATTTGAAGTGCCTTCGCGGTACGATGGAAGAACAATGCAATCTGCTTCGGCAATAAATTTTCTAACATCTTTTTTTTCTCCGAGATAATCTATTACTCCTTCATCAATCCAATGTTGCAATTGCGTATGTGTAATAGTATTTTTTTTAAGGTTCTGTGTCCAGAAGGGCCCCATCACATTAAAAACTGCATTAGGGTATTTTTTTCGGATAATCCTGGCGGCATCGATGTACTCGAAAATACCTTTGTCTTTTATAAGCCTGCCGATGAATAAGAATATGAATGAATGAGAATCCCTTTCTTTTAGAATTATTGGACTGAATTTTTTGAAATCAATTCCTGATCCGGGAATTCTTTCTGCGATAGAGCTTTTAACAAATTTTCTTTCAATGAACAGATTCATATCGTCGAAATTTTGAAAGAAAACTTTTTTGGTTTTACTTAATGCATTCCTATAAAGCGTGCGTGCTGTGCGGTATACAATGTTTTTGCTTATAAAGAGTGGACCCACTCCGGTAATATTTGTTATAGTTGGAATTTTTAACTGGCGGGTGATAAGGTTACCCCATATTGCAGGCCTTATGCTGAAGGTAAGGCACACATCAGGTTTAATTTTTTTCAGCGCTTTCCGAAGATTATAAATATATTTTGAAACCTTAACCGGATTTAAATTTCCGGAACCAATATTAATAACTTTAAGTCCCATTTTTTCAACCTGTGGAACAAAACGGTTTGTGTGTGTAAGAATATAAACATCACAGCCTTCTTTCAAAAGATGCATCATAAGACCTTCTCTCATTGTATAAGTTGAGAATAGCCCATTTTCAATAACCGCAATTTTCTTGCCTCTTAAATCAAAGCCTGTCATTGGTAAACTTTTTTATACCAGATTTCCATTGATAATAGCGTCCACAAAATTTTAGCTCTTTTTTCGGATGGCATATTAATTTTTTTGGAAAGTAAATCGTTAACAAATTCCCGGCTAACAAAATTTTTATAAAGACAATTAGCCGATGCGAGATAATCAAAAATAGTTTCTTTTAACTCGCCATCTATCCAGTTTTTTAACGGAATTTCAAACCCTCTTTTTGGTTGGTTAATTAGTTCAGCCGGAAGATATTTAGCTGCCAGCTTCCTCAGCATAAATTTGGTAGTTCTTCCTTTAATTTTATAGGAATCATTGAGAGAAGGGATATATTCCAACAGTTCTTTGCATAAAAAGGGACTTCTTCCTTCCTGTGAATTCGCCATCGTTGCTATATCCATCTTTACCAGCAGATCACTAAAAAGATTCGTATCAAAATCGAGGTTCATAATTTTTTTTAATCCGGATAAATTACTGTTGGCAATTTTATCAAAATCTTCCTTAACCGGGCGTAGATAATCATATCCGGAGTTTAAAATATATTTTTCATAATCTTCAAAAATATCCACGCCTGCAGAAAGATAAATTTCCAAATTAGACTTTGATGCAAGAGATGCAAGACGGTAAAGATAATTGTGTACTGATCTTTTATTTTTTGGTTGCGGCAATGTGTTTTTAACGAACAAGGCGCCATGCTTAACTAGGTAATTTTTCTTAAAAAAATCATACCGTGCAAATGGAACATAGCGGCGGTAACCGCCAAAAAGTTCGTCGGCTCCATCGCCATTGAGGACGACTGTTACGTATTTTCTGGCTTCCTTGCTTACATAATAACTCGGTATTGCAGAACTGTCAAAAAAAGGTTCTCCATAATTAGATAGGATCTTTTCTAAATCACTTTTTAAATTTGAAAATGAAATTCTAATCTCGGTATGATGGGTCCCGTATTTTTCTGCCACCATTTTTGCAAGGGGCGCTTCGTCGTATTCCCCATCAAAAGAAACCGTAAAGGTTTTAAGGTTATTATTGTATTCACTGGCAATGGAGGTTACTACGCCACTATCTATTCCACCACTTAAAAAGCAACCTACCTCAAGGTCGCTTGATTCAATTCTTCTTTTAACTGCTGCATGAAGGTATCCATCAGTTTTTTTCAAAACATCTTCGATTGAATCATTGTTTTGTTGCTTGTAATAATCATTTATGTTCCACCATATTTTTTTTGATAAAGCCAACGTTTCACAATTAACAATCATGAAGCTTCCGGCTGTTAATTCCATTACATTCTTGTACGGAGTAAATTGCCTGTAGAATGAGCCTAATCTTAGATAATGATAAAAATTTTCGTTGTTTATTTCAAGCGGAACCATTGCCTTAAGACAATTTAGTTCGCTGGCAAAAGCAAATTTATTTTCGTCATAGTAATAATAAAAAGGCTTTTTACCCGCCCGGTCACGAGCTATAAAAAGTTCGTTTTTTATTCTATCATGAATAACAAAAGCAAACATACCATCGAGATACTGAAGAAACTCAATACCAAACCTGTCATATAAGAGCAGCAGCGTTTCAGTATCTGAAGAAGTTTTACCTGCCAAATTAAATTGACGGCGTATTTCTGCATGGTTATAAATTTCACCATTGAAAATAATGGTGTATTTATCATCCATTTGCATTGGTTGTTTGCCACCGGAAATGTCGAGTATAGAAAGCCGGAGATGAAAAAAATTTACATTTTGGTATTGGTATCCATACTGCTCATCGGGGCCGCGGTGACCCATTGTTTTGATTACTTTTTCGTATGAAAAGCCGCACTTAATGGTTCCCGCAATGCCGCACATTAGTATTACTGAATTTTATATCGTGCAAAATAATCTTAATATTTGTGAAAAGAAAACGCAAAGGATATAATGAAAGCGGAATGTATTTAAGCAGTGACTTGGTATACCGGTATTCCCGGAGTCGTCAGTGGGTTTCCAATTGCTAAAGATTTGCTGGCAGCTTTCTGTTTCACTTTTTCGTAAATGAGAAATAAAGAAATTGCGTAAAAAGGCAGGCATGGAATTTTATAACGAACAAGAGTTCCAAAATTTAAAGTGCTTGCTCCCACAAACATGGCAAAGACAAGAGAAAACAAGAAACAATACATAATAAGCGGATCGGTTAATACCATTTTTATAAACGATCTGAGCCCGCTTTTAAAGACGACATAAAAAGTAAAAAACAAAAGTATACAACTTTCCAGCGAGGCGAGAAGTTGAGAAATTTTATGCGATTCCCAAAGAAAGGGTCGGAAGAATGTTGTAAAAATTGCTACCGGAGCTAATTTTATCAGCCCCTGGAAAGTGCCGTCAAACTCAACACCGAGGTCGAAATTAGAATCAGCAGTTTCATTTCCATCCATTGCTTTAAATGCGCCATTAAGATGTTTAATACTTGAAGTAACGTCTTCAGTTGAATAAGCTCCTAATTCCTGATCAAACGAATCCAGGACTTTGGTGAAACCGAACATGCAACTTGCAATTAGCACAGGTGCAATTAAATATTTTAAAAATGTATTCTTTATTCCCTGGATGTTTCTAAGAACAATAAAGAGAATAAAAAATGGCACATATGAAATAAGAATATAAACTTTGATGATGGCCAGGAGATAGCCAAAGACAAATAAAATGATCAAATTTTTAATCAGGCCCTTTTTTCTGTACAACAACTCATAGAGGGCATAGGTAACCCAGCCGAGTGAAGCAATACATAATGTATCCTTTAAAACCCCGCCGCTCCAGAAAACAAAAGTTGGAAAGAACAATATGGCGATTGCAAATCTTTTGTGCATGTGTGGATATTGTTCATAAAAAAACAAGAACAGCTTCCATACTCCTGAGAATGCAATACATGCAAATAAGATGCTTGTTGCAGCATATCTTCCAGCGGTAACGAAAGAAAGAAGTGTAACAATTCTCGTTACCATAAAATTTGCTTCCGATCTGAAATAACCGGCATTGTAAGGATCTTTCAGAAATGATTCATCAAAATATTTTCCCTTTTGAAAAATCCATCGCAAGTGATTTGAGTCGTGTAAAATAAGGTGATAAATATTATTACCTTCTTTTTGATATAATCCAATAGAATCGCCGGGAGATAAATAAACACTGTATGTGAAGAAAAGGGCGCATCCTAACATCTTTACCCAAAATCCCTGCCGATGGTATTTTTTTAAAATAGGATCATCATATGTATTTCTGATAACCCTGAAAAACAGACTCATTATTATAAGAAAAACAGGAAATAATATTAAGTCACCATAACCCATCCCGGAAAATTTTTTCGCGATTTAAAATAGGTAGTCCTATTGTGCTTTTTTCAATTTAACGATACCCGACGACGAGATCGGTAAAATCAAATTTCTTAAATGCCTAAACTGGTTAAAAAAATAATTGCCTAAACTGTCAGTCGAAGAAGAGGATATTCTTTGTAAAATAAGAGACGGAGTTGCCGTAAAATTGTTGGTTAAGGCATCCTTCATCGGCCATAAAATAAACCCGAGTTTTTTTAATTTATTTGTTTTTTGAAAAACAATTACGGTTCCTGCAAATGCTGTTAAAAATCCACAATACATAATTACTGCGACCAGCAGGCTTTTGCTAAACCTGGTTTTTAGAATACTGAACCGGTTGCGTACGTAAAAATACATCTTCCAATTTGTTGCTAAATTCCAGTCGTTTTTATACGAATAAGCGCACGCCGGGTGGTAATGAATACTGTTGGCTTTGGTATAATATGGTATTTTATTTTTACTGATGATACGCTGGTAATATTCAGTTTCATCTCCCCATAAAAATAGGTTAGCTTTTGGAAAGCCCACCCTTTCAATAATTTTCCGATGCAGTAATGTTCCATTAAACGGATGAGCAACGTTTTTAATAACAGGATTTTTTACTTCATCCAGGTTGGAATAATTTCCGGTTTTCCAGACAAAGCTTTTTTTATCATCTTTATTTATAACCGCACAATTCCTGAGGCACAACTCTTCATTATCGTCTTCAAGGAGCATTTCAAGCGCATCGGTTTTAGGGTATCCATCATCATCCATCAACCACACCCAGGTGTACAATTTTTCAAATCCGGTTTTTATGCCTTTATAAAATCCGCCCGCTCCGCCAACATTTTCCTGGGTTATAAATTCAATATCAGTTTGGCTTCTCAACCATACTTCGGTATGATCCGTGCTACCGTTATTAATTACAAGAATCTTATCAACTTTTCGTGTTTGATTTCTCAAGGCATCAATACACTGCGCAAGCAAAAATTGCCGGTTGTAAGTAACAACCACGGCTATAACCTTGTCCATAGGGTTGGAAATTTGGTTTTTAGGATTATGGATAGTAGAAACAATAACGTAGATGAATGGGCTGTTATTGTTAGTTTGTAAGAGAAAACTTACGTTAACCGATTAGCAGGCACAAGCTTTTCGGGAAGATAACCAACTGCGCAACATAGGCAAGCAGGAATATTAATTGGATTCAATATTTGGAAAAACAGGAAGTTTTGCACCTTCATTATTGGCCGATATAAATTGTTCGGCAAAGTTTAGCGCTTCTCCGATAACGTGATGCATATCCATATATCTGTAAGTAGCCAACCTTCCCAAAAAGGAAACATTAGTTAGTTGCTCAGCCTCATTTCTATAAAGATTTAAAAGCTCTTTGTCGACAGCAAGTCTTTTAGGATAAAACGGGATATCGTTTTCAGTAGTCTCTTTGCTATATTCTTTAAAGCAAATTGTGTTATCATGTTTTTCCCAGGGAGTAAAATGCTTATGTTCAGTAATTCGCGTATGCTTTACCGAATCATCGCAATAATTCATAACAGCAGTTCCCTGGTAATCTCCTTCAGCATAAAACGGTTCAAAGGTAACCGTACGATAACCAAGCCTCCCGAATTTATAATTAAAGAAGGCATCGATAGGACCTGTAAAAAAAATATGCGAATAAGAAGCATAATCATCTCCCGGCATAAATTTCCTGTTTAGTGTAAGCTGGATATTTTTCCTGTTTATTAATTTTTGAACAAATTCGGTATATCCCTCTTGGGGAATTCCTACCAGCGGGTTGTTATAATAACTGTCTTCATAATTAAATCTTACAGGCAGCCTTTTTAAAATAGAAGCCGGTAATTCCGAAGGCTCACAGCCCCATTGTTTTTTTGTATAACTATAAAAGAAGGCTTTATATAGATCGTAACCGATAAATTTTAAGGCCTGCTCTTCAAAATTTTGAGGCTCAATTATCCTTTT
>Ga0105239_10005438_pt1 | contig 14945 bp, 18 predicted proteins | sample KBSC44metaG_FD_92761 | JGI IMG/M metagenome (GOLD analysis project Ga0105239, IMG submission 92761) | Corn rhizosphere microbial communities from Kellogg Biological Station, Michigan, USA - KBS C4-4 metaG | ecosystem: Host-associated > Plants > Roots > Rhizosphere > Soil | place: Michigan, USA... | reverse complement strand
TCGTCGCAGTAATCCGGCATGGTTTCACCCTAGCGATTGTCGCGACGGAAAGCCCGTAATCGACAGCCTGCACGGCACCGATGTCTGGCGTGAGCCGCTGGACTATCTTGGCTCACTGGACGCGGCGATGACGCTGGTGCCGGAGGATAGCCGCAATGACTGGTCTCTGATCGGTGGTCGATATTGGCAGGCTGAGGTGGGCGATGAGATGGCCGATGCCGCCACGCCCGCGCTCGCTCTATGCGCCGCCGCTCTAAAGGTCCGCGCCATCCTGAAAGGATCTATAAATGACTGAGGCGCTGAAAGTCGACCAGCGGCGCTTGGTGTGCTGGTTCTCGTGCGGGGCTGCCAGCGCGGTCGCGACGAAGCTTATTATTCAGGCCCAAACTCGGGCGGAGAACTCTGGAAATTCGCCCCGCGAGATCGTCGTTGCCTACTGTGACACCGGCAGCGAGGATGAGGATAATAGCCGATTCCTGTCCGATTGCGAGCGCTGGTTCGGGCAATCGGTCGTTCGCCTGCAAAACGACAAATATCGCGACACCTGGGATTTATGGGAACGTCGCGGCTACATGGCGGGCATCAATGGCGCGATATGCACCGGGGAGTTCAAGTTTGCGCCTCGCCTCGACTTTCAGCGGCCGAGCGACATTCACGTCTTCGGTTACACGGCCGACAAGGCGGACATCAAACGGGCTGAGCGCCTGCGCGAAACCTACCCTGAAATGTCGATTGTCACGCCGCTGATCGACCAGGGCATCACCAAAGATATCTGCCGGGTCAGCCTCAAGATCGCCGGTATTGCTGAGCCTCGCACTTATGCGATGGGGTTCCCGAACGCGAACTGCCTCAAGTCGGGGTGCTGTAAATCCACCTCTCCGGACTATTGGGCCAACCATCGCAAATGGTTTCCTGAGGGCTTTGCGGAGACCGCCCGGATCGCACGGAAGCTGGGCGTCAGGCTGGCACGCATCAAAGGCGAGCGCGTCTTCATCGACGATATCCCAAGCGACTGGCCGACACAGAACGCAGAGGCACCGCCCTGCGACTTCCTTTGCCAGATCATATCCGAGGACTTGGCGGCATGAACCAGCACCACAAAGACTGCCCGTGGCAGGTCGATCAATATCCACATGAATGCACCTGCGAACTCTCCCTTGGGAGCACGTCTGCTGAGGGGTTGCGGGAGGCGTTGGACCGGGAACTTGCCGTCGCGAAACGGACGCTCTCCGACAGTAAGGATCACAACGAAACCTCATTCTGGCTGGATCGGGTAAACAGCATCGAAACCGGCCTGCACGGCCTCTCCCCCACTGATAAGGCGGAAGTACAAATTACCCCAGAAATTCATGACGCGCTGCACCGAGCCCTTTTGAACAGCTCGACACTGGTCGAAGTCCTGCCCCCCGCTGATAAGGCCCTACCTACCGTTGAGGAACTGCGCACAGCTATCGTCTATGCTCCGAACGGCTACGCTAAGCCCGTCTCGTTTCTCGATGAAGATCAGGTGGAGGCCGTCCTAGCCGCCGTGGTGAAGGTGGTAGGCGATGGAAGGCGTGAGGAGATTGCGAGGGAGTTGATCGAGGCGGCAAACGGGCTGCTTGCACGCATGTCGGGCACTTACAAAGCCCGCAACGGTCGCGAGATGGGTATTGAAGCCGACGACGGCGAAAAGTGCTGGATCGTCCACAGCGATGACATCGAAGCGCTCCGCCGAGCAGCCTCCGCAATCCGTGATCTTGGTTCCACCTCCCTTGAGGGAGAAGGGTGATGGGTAACAAGGAGTTAGATGGGCGACGGCTTACGCCGCAACCTGCTGGCGCCCCTTCGGGGTTGAGCCCGCACGCGGTCTCAAGCGAAGCCGCTCATCAGGCGCAGGTGTTCGGCATCGAATGCGAACATCATTATGGCATTACAACCCATGCGCTGCCCACCGACGGGAGTATCGTTGCGGCTGTCTACCAGATGGTCCGGCACTGGCACCCCACACTCACCGATGAAGAGCACACTTGGGAATGTGTTGAAAGCGAACATTGGAGCCGTATCGTCATCCGTAAAACCGCTAAAGCTCCTCGCTTTGTCATCAAACCGTGGTGGCTCGAAGACGGCCCTGGTGCGCTTTGGTTCTCGCAGAAATATCGCCTTGCAACGCGTGAAAGCATCCAACGCGAAGTTGACGGGCACATGAGGCGGGCGGCCCAGTGGCGTGAGGACGCGCTGCGTGAAAGACCCACTAAGATCGGAACGAAGCGCGCCCAAAAGGCATGGCGTTATGCAGAGTATGCCGAGCGCGAGGCCGCGTTTGTGGCCAGCCGGTGGCCCGAATTTAGCGGACTGCCGCGTGAGGGTTGGCAGTCTCGGATGCACGAACATTGCCAGCCTCGGCAAGCGCTGGAAGCCCGAAGGGGCGAGACCGGAACGGGCTCGATCCGCGAAGCGGACGACATAGCGGTCGGCGAAGCCGATGCCCCAGATTTTCTCGGCCGACGCCCATGACCACTAGTATGAGGAGGGAAGCCATAGAGGTGATGGCGAGATCGCTAGAGCCGCACGCAGGATGGGATAAACCAGACCAAGCGTGGCTCCAAGGAATCCGCACAGCCGCCTTGGACAAAGCCACCGCAGCACTCGACGCCCTGCTAGAGAAGCTGAAAAGCCACACACTGATCTATCGTGACGCGGGCGAAGTTGTCCACGAATTGCGCGGATCACCGAACGATATCTGGCAGTTGCTGCTCTCTACTCTGGAGCGGGAGTGATGAACGACAACGATTACCCGATCCTTGTCAGTCCCGACCGTGGCGCGGCCATGATCGGCTGCGGCAAGACGTACCTTTACGAACTGATCAACGCCGGGAAGATCGAGGCGAAGAAGCAGGGGCGCTCGACCGTCATCCCTGTGGAGTCCCTTCGCGCCTATGCAGCTTCCCTGCCAAATATTCGGACCAAGCAAGCATCATAGGCCGCCGCTCTTCAAGCAGGTCATCCCTGGCATAGGCAGCACGTACCTCGTTAGGATCAGCATGAGCAAGCGCCATTTCGCTAAGATCGTCGGGATAGCCGGAAGCCCTCGCCCAATCCTTGAAGGTCGAGCGGAACCCGTGCGGCACTTCGGTGCGGTGCATCCGCCGCATCATCATCCGGAGCGTGTCCTTGGACATCGGCTTGCCGGAGACCGTGAACAGCAATTCGTGGTCGTGCATGACCATGATGGATCGAGCAACTTCCACAGCAGCCGGCGAAAGCGGGATGCGGTGCGGCTCCCCACCCTTCATTTCCTCGCCCGGGATATTCCAAGCCGCGGCGTCCAAGTCGATCTGTTCGCGCTTGGCGAGATAGATATTACCCGGCCTCGGGATCGTCAGCAGGTAGAACGTCATCGCCATGCGGACTTCAACCACGCTGCGGCTCATTGGGATCGCGGCGAAGAAAGACGGCGCGTCGGCCCATGGCACCGCTGGCATACGGCGAATCTCGGAACGTTTGCGCCTGCCCCTTCGCGGGAGCGCGTCGCGGACCAAGGCCATGTCAACACGGCTGCTGCGGAAGTCCTGCCCCACCGCCCAGCTCATGACGCGATCGATGCGCTGCAAAGTCCGGTCGGCCGTCTCGCGCTTGTCGAGCCAGATCGGGGAAAGGATTTGCACCACATGCGACCGCTCGACCTGGTTGATCGGCTTGTCGCCCACCACGGGAAAAGCGTAGGTTTCCAGCGTCGAAAGCCACTGCGCTTTGTGCTTGGCGTTCCGCAGCCCCGCCGTCAGGTCCTTGTGGGCAGAACGGGCGGCCTCGGCGAAAGTGGGTATTTCCGTGGGCAGAACTACGCCGTGCGCGTCGATCCCCTCTTGAATGCGACGGGCCTTTTCCCGCGCCACCGCCAGCGTGACCCGCTTAGCCGATCCGAGCGCGAAGTCCTTCCGCTTCCCTTCGACGGTGGTGCGCAGGATGAAGTATTTCCCGCCGTCGTGGGTGACTCGCAGATGAAAGCCGGAGCCGTCGCCGTCCGAATATCGCCCCGGCTCTGTGGTTGTTTCCACCTTCCGAGCGGTCAATCTGCCCACTGTGCGATTCTCTGCCCACTGTTTGCCCACGTATGGACCGCGCACGACAGCGAACGCAAGCGAACGTCAGCGACGAATCTGACCGGATTTACGAGAGGATCGCGGTCGCCAGCGAACCCCGGCGAAAGAGTATTGGCGGAGAGGGTGGGATTCGAACCCACGGTACGGTTGCCCGCACGCCGCATTTCGAGTGCGGTGCTTTCGACCTCTCAGCCACCTCTCCGCGCGAGGGTTCCGGTCGAAGGAGGGGCGCTCCTAACGCACGGAACCGCACTTGCCAAGCGTGGGTTGCACAGGAAAGCAGCGACATTAGATTATAGCCATGATTCCTTCCCGTACTTCCCACATTCCTCCTTCCGGCCGCGACACCATGCCATCCGTTGCCGAGGCACGTTTCACCATCGGCGACGTGGTGCGCCATCGCCTGTTCGCGTTTCGCGGCGTGATCTTCGACATCGATCCCGTCTTCGCGAACAGCGAGGAATGGTATTCGGCGATTCCGGAGGATGTCCGCCCGAAACGCGACCAGCCTTTCTATCACCTGCTCGCTGAGAATTCGGAAAGCAGCTATATCGCTTATGTCAGCCAACAGAATCTGGAACGCGATGAGAGCGAGGAGCCGATCGACCACCCCGCAATCTCGGGTCTGTTCGAGCCGTTCGATCATGGCCGCTACATGTTGCGCCGCGAGCTGCGCCACTAAAGCTTGAGTCGGGCCTGATCCCCGCCATCGGCGATCAGGCTCCAGAGCGCGTATCTTGATCTAGGTAAGGTCCCAACGTCGGAATGCGCCCGGTCGTTGGGCCGGTGGGTCAACCAACGCTTCCCCCTCCTGCCGAACATGCCTAAAGCATAGATCATGAGGATGCCTATACGCGGCGCAAACGGCCGCTTTTTGGAAATTGCCTGCGTCGTGGTCGCGCTGACAATCCTGGCGCCCCCTGCCAATGCCTATCTCTACTGGACCAAGCCTTCGATCGCGGGCGCTCCCGCTATGGGCGGCGAACCCGGAATTACGTTGCCGATGCCGGACGCGCAGCCTAAGGAACTGGCCGCCGGCCTGGTCTGGACGATGCGCGCGGGTCTCAACGTGGCGGCCTTGCAATGCCAGTTCGTCCCCGCGCTCGCGACGGTGCGAAACTATAACAACATGCTGCATCAGCACGGCGCGGAACTTCAGGCGACCTATGCGACGCTCGGTGCTTACTTCAAACGTGTCAAAGGCAAGGCCTGGCAGACCGCCTTCGACGATTTCACAACCAAGACCTACAACAGCTTCTCGACGCTGCAGGCGCAGCTGATTTTCTGCGAGACGGCCTCGTCGATCGGACGACAGACGCTGGAGGCGCCGAGCGGGCATCTCGGAGAGATCGCCACCCAGCGCATGCGCGAGTTCCGTAATAGCCTGATTCCGTTAGGCGATATGGCCTTCGCCCAGCATTATACCAACGTGCAGTTCGAACCGATCGTCGATCCGCGCTGCTATAACAAGAAGGGCAAGGAGATACGCTGCAAGACCAAGGAGTGAGCCCGGTCTAGCGGAGGCCGAGCAATTTGTGCGTTTGCAGTGACAGGCGCCAGCGCGGATGGTCCAGCACGAAGCAGATCGCAGCTTCATGCGCCTCCTTCGCGGCGGGCCCGTCCATCGGCTGGACAAGCCAGTGGCGGAAATCCCAACGTTCGATTTCGGCAGGGTCGATACCGGCCTGCGGCCACACCATTTTCAGCTCGTCGCCCCTGCGCTGGACCACCTTTGTCCCCGCCTTGGGGCTGACACAGATCCAGTCCACACCCTCGATGACCGGGATCGTGCCGTTGGTCTCGATCGCGATCCGCAAACCGCGGCCCTTGAGCGCCGCGACCAGAGGCGCGTCGAGTTGGAGCATCGGCTCGCCCCCGGTAATCACGACCAGAGGCTCGCCTCCTTCTTGCGGCGCACCCTCGTTCCAAAAGGACAGCACACGGTCGGCCAGGCCATCGGCATCGGCGAAGCGCCCACCCCCATCACCATCCACGCCGACGAAATCGGTGTCGCAGAACGTGCAGTCGGCCGCTGCGCGATCCTGCTCGCGGCCCGACCATAAATTGCAGCCGGCAAAGCGCAGAAACACGGCTCGCATGCCCGCCTGCAGCCCCTCACCCTGCAGCGTCAGGAACATTTCCTTGACGGCGTAGCTCACGCCGGCGGCGCCGCATAACGGGTCGGATCCGGCAGGCCGGCATCGCTGAATCCCTTGGAACGCAGGCGGCAGCTGTCGCAACGGCCACAATGCAGGTCGCCGGGCTGGGGGTCGTAACAGGACCAGCTCATGCCCGCGTCGATGCCAAGCCGCGCAGCTTCGGTGGCGATGTCGGCCTTCGTCATATGCAGCAGTGGTGTATGTATCTTGAAGCGGTCGCCCTCGACGCCCGCTTTGGTTGCGAGATTGGCGAGCGTCTCGAACGCCGCGACGAATTCGGGCCGACAATCCGGATAACCCGAATAATCGAGCGCATTGACGCCGATATGGATGGCGCGTGCGCCCGTTGCTTCCGCAAGGCCGAGCGCGAGGCTCAGGAAAATCGTGTTGCGCGCCGGCACATAGGTGCTGGGGATGCCGGGCTGAACACCCTCCTTGGGGATTTCCATGTCCTTGTCGGTCAGCGACGAGCCACCGAATTGCGTCAGATCGAGCGGCAACACGATATGACGTACCGCGCCCAGATGCTTCGCGATCCGGGCCGCGGCGTCGAGCTCGATCCGGTGCCGCTGGTTGTAATCGATGGTGAGCGCGACCAGCGGATGGCCAGCCTCGACCGCGAGTGCGGCCACGACCATCGAATCGAGCCCGCCCGAAACAAGCACAACCGCGCCGTCTTTTTGTCCGTCATTCTTCAACATGGCCGCCGGATATAAGAAGCGTTGCCGTGGTGCAAAGGAAAGGCCGGGCAAAAGAAAGGGCCGCCCGAAGGCGGCCCAGATTTGGCCTCGCGGCCGTCTAGGGAGGACAGTGCCAAAAAGAATGGCACATCCGTCCCTAACATGGATGAATTAAACACCGGGTTAACAGCGGTCGACATGGCCCGTGGCGTCTAAGTCGCAACGGGATCGATCGCGAAGCTTCGTGCGCAGAACTCACAATTCACCTCGATCCGGCCATCCGCGCCCGCCATCGCGGCGCGCTCCTCCTCCGGAAAGCGGGCGATGACGCGGGCAACATGGTCGGGATCGCAACGGCAGCCCTTGCGCGGCGGCAGGGTCGCACTGATCCGCACCTCGTCCTCGTTGAACAGACGCCACAGCAATGTCTGGAGCGGCAACTCGGCATCCGCAAGCTCGTCGCTGCGCACGCTACCGCCGAGCGCGGCGACATGGCCCCATTCAGGATGATCGAGCCGCGTGTGCAGCCGCTCGCGGCCCTCCTCGCCTTCCGGCAGATGCTGAAGCATCAGGCCGCCGGCAACCACATTGCCCTCGGCGTCACGACCGATACCGATCCGCACCAGGCTGGGAATCTGTTCCGACTGGGCGAAATAGGATTCGGCCGCTTCAGCCAGGCTGCCCCCCTCCAGCGGAACGATACCCTGGTAGCGTTCGCCCGACACTGCCTGATCGAAAGTGATGGCGAGATAGCCTTTGCCGAATAGCGCGAAGAGCGACGGGCTGGCTGGAATCTCCGCCAGCCGATCCGCATCGTGACGCGCATAGCCGCGCAGCTCGCCACCCCGGTAATCGGCGACGAGAAGATCGATCACGCCATTTTCGGTCTGCGCCTGCAATGTGAGCTGACCTTCGGTATCCTTGAGCGTCGCACCGAGCAGAGCCGCGAGCACGATCGCCTCCGCCAGTACATTTTCGATCGCGGGTGGATAGCCATGCGCGGACAGGATCGCATTCAGCGACGGCCCCAACCGCACCAGACGCCCGCGCGCGTGGCGGTCTGGAATGGTGAAGGCGAGCGCGCCGTCCAGATTGGGCGTGTCGAGATTTTCGGAGGTCATGACGGGCATGTAGGAAGCGGTCTGATATTTTGCGACCTTGCCGAGTACGACAAACGTCGCGGGCGCTTCAGAGCTTGCCGAAGCACCACAGCAACACGGCTTTCTGCGCATGAAGGCGGTTCTCCACCTCGTCCCATATCGCGGATTGCGGGCCGTCGATCACCGCATCGACTACTTCTTCGCCGCGATGCGCGGGCAAGCAGTGCAGGAACAAGGCGTCGCCATTGGCCTGAGCCATCAAGCTTTCACTGACCTGGTAGGGCGCCATTGCCTGCAATTTGCGATCGGCATGCGCCTGGCCCATCGAAATCCAGGTGTCGGTGACGACGATATCCGCGCTCGCCACCGCCATTGTCGGGTCGCGCGTCAGTAATAAGGGTTGGTTGCCGCCACGCGCGTTGGCTTGTTCGATCACTTCAGGCGCAGGCTCATAGCCCTCCGGACAGGCGGCAGTGACGTCGAAGCCCAGCAGGCTGCCCGCTTCGATGATCGAGTGGAGCACGTTGTTGCCGTCGCCCAGCCAGGCCCAGCGCGTGCCCTCGACACCGCCCTTGCGCTCGATCACGGTCAGCATGTCCGCCATGATCTGGCAGGGGTGGCTCATGTCGGTGAGGCCGTTAATCACCGGCACGCTGGCATAATCCGCCAACTCTACCGCCTTCGCGTGATCGTCGGTGCGGATCATGATCGCATCGACATAGCGCGACATCACGCGCGCCGTGTCCGCGATCGTCTCGCCGCGCCCTAGCTGGGATGTACCGCCATCAAGGATGATGGTGGTGCCGCCAAGCTGTCGCATCGCCATGTCGAACGAGACCCGGGTGCGAGTCGAATTCTTCTCGAAGATCATTCCCAGCACATGGCCGTCGAGCGGCCGGTCGACGTCCGGCTTTCCCTTGGGCCAGCCCGCGCGCGTAAGCTTGCGGCTACGCGCATCGTCAAGCATCGCCCGAAGCGCGTCCGGTCCGGCATCCGCCAGGTCGAGGAAATGGCGAGTCATTCTTCAGTCCCCAGGCCACCCATCCCCAACGACGGGCGGTTCATTATCAGGCCGCCTCCGGCACCTTGTAGCTGCGCGCGCCGGCCGAGAGTTTTTCGATACACTCGGCAATGTGGCTTTCGTCGATGTTGAGCGGCGGCAGCATGCGAACGATATTATCCCCGCCCGCAGCCGTCAGCAGCCCATGATTATCGCGCAGGTGCGCCACGAAGCCACGGCTTTCAGTCTTGAGGCGGATACCCAGCATCAAGCCGGTGCCGCGCACGGTTTCGAACAGGTGATCGTGATTGGGGATCAGCTGCTCCAGTGCCTGGCGCAATCGCTCTCCCATGCGCTTGACGTTGTCGAGAAAGGTCTGCTCGCCCACCACGTCGAGCACCGCCTCGCCCGCAGCCATGGCGAGCGGGTTGCCCCCATAGGTGGAGCCATGCGTGCCGATCACCATGCCGCTCGCCGCTTCTTCGGTCGCGAGGCAGGCACCCAGCGGGAAGCCGCCCCCAATGCCCTTGGCGACACACATGATGTCGGGCGTGAGCCCATATTGCTCGTGGGCGAAGAAAGTGCCGGTGCGCGCGTAGCCGCACTGTATCTCATCAAGGATGAGCAGCATGCCGTTCCGGTCGGCAAGGTCGCGCAATCCCGTCATGAATTCCTGGGTGGCGGGCATGATGCCCCCCTCTCCCTGGATCGGCTCGATCAGGAAACCCGCCGCGTCCGGGCCGATCGCGGCTTCGGCCGCGGCCAGATCGTTGAACGGCACCACCGTGAAGCCGGGCAGAAGCGGCTCGAAACCGTCCCGCATCTTCGGCTGATTGGTCGCCGAGATCGCGCCCATTGTCCTGCCGTGGAAAGCATTGGAAAAGCTGATGATCCGGTTCTTCTCCGGATTTCCCTTGGCGTAATGATAGCGGCGCGCGGTCTTGATCGCGCATTCGACCGCTTCGGTGCCGGAATTGGTGAAGAACACGGTATCGGCAAAGGTCTTTTCGACCAGCCGCTGCGCGAAATGCTCGCCTTGCGGGCTGCCATACAGGTTCGAAACATGCATCAGCGTCGCCGCCTGATCGGCGATCGCCTTGACCAGGCCCGGATGGCCATGGCCGAGGATGTTGACCGCGATGCCGGCGGCGAAATCCAGATAACGCTCACCCTGTTCGCCGATCAGATAGGCGCCCTCGCCTCGCACCGGCCGCACGCCACACCGCGGGTAGACGGGCATGAGAGGCGTGATGGTCATCGAAACAGGCTCCTTGAAAAACGCGAAATAAGCTCGGAATCGCTCCGGAAAAGAAAAAGCGGCCCAAGCGGGCCGCCTGAAACATGGCTATATCGCCGCGCGCTTGGGAGCGTCAATCGTTGCGGGATTTGCGTCGATGCCAGCCCGAACCAGTCGCGCCTTTCCACCGATCGAGACGAACTCTAGCGGATCGAAGGTCGCCACATTGTACGCGACGGACGCACAAGCTGCGGCTGCGGATTGCCGCTCACCGGCTTGCGCGCAAGCCGGGGATCGATCGTGCCGTCGAACTGGACACCGATGCGGCCACCAGCGGTCCAGGCAATCTTGCCGGTAACCGTGCCGATGCCGCGCAAATCGGCCTCGATCACGTCTCCGCGGGAGAAATTGACCGGGCTTTCAGCCATCATGCCGCCCGGCGAGAGGTTGCGGACCTTGACCTGCACGTCCGCGCTACCAGGGCGACGCATCGCCGCCATGAGGAACATCGAGTCCCTCGGCTCCGAACGCATGGATTCGAAGCGCGCGTCGGCATTTGCCGTTTTATCAGGAACGATGCCTTGGTCCACTGCCATCCTCAATTACCAGATGGCATTCCTGCACATAATTGGTTGGCAAGCCGTTAACGGTCGCCTTCCCGCGCGATTATTCCTCGCGGCTTACCTTCTCGTTGCGCTCGTGGCGCTCCTGCGCTTCGACCGTCATCGTGGCGACCGGGCGCGCCTCAAGCCGAGCGAGCGAAATCGGCTCGCCGGTTACTTCGCAATAGCCATATTCCCCTTCGTCGATGCGGCGGATCGCGGCGTCGATCTTGGAAATGAGCTTGCGCTGGCGATCGCGGGTCCGGAGCTCGATGCCCCAGTCGGTTTCGGAGGAGGCGCGATCCGTAACGTCGGGTTCGCGGAGGGAATCGATCTGTAGCTGGTTCAAGGTCTCACGCGATTCGCGGAGAATGGATTCTTTCCAGTCCTGCAATTTCCGACGGAAATATGCCTGCTGGCGGGGGTTCATGAACTCTTCGTTCGGCAATGGCCGATAGTCCCGATCCAGTTCGTCGTTGTCGTTATCGATTTGCTTCGCCGCAGTAGCCATAGACTTTACTCGCCACCCCTAGCGAGGCGTTGGCCGTGGCCCCCGCCCCGTATCTGCCCTTGGCCGGGGCCTATACGCGCGTGAAGGGGGCGTAACAAGCTGGCGGCGCGTAACGACTCGTTACGCGCCGCCTATTTCGTTCAAAAGTTGTGGATTACTTGCCCGCGCCACCCGTTTTGGGGGCTGCGGCCTTCGCCGCCGCATCGATCTGAGCGGCCGTTAAACCGATCACGAGTCCGTTCGGCCCCTGCGCGAATGCCGTCTTGGGCAGCTGCGCCTTGCTGTTGGCGGTCGCGACCGTGACCAGGTCGCCGCTCACCGCATCGACCTTGCCGACGGCAGCACCGCCGGGCCCGCTCACCGCCATGCCGGCGGCGATCTCGGTCGGCTTGGTTGCCGCCTGAACCTTCGCTTCCAGATCGGCCTTCGTAATGCCGACCACCAGACCGTTCGCACCCTTGGCGAACGAAGCGACGGGAATTGCCGCTTTCACTGTGCCGGTGGACAGCACGGCATTGCCGCCACTCACCGATTCGATCGTGCCGACCGGCGCGCCGGTCGAATCGACCACGGCCGCGCCGGCGGTGACATTTGCCGCAGAAGCGGCGGTAGCCGTGGCGGCGGGTGCGGGTTGGGTGGCCTGCGCGAAGGCAGGCAGGGCCAAACCAGCCGAACCGGCCAGGGCGAGAACCAGATATTTCATTTCACTCTCCTCAAAAGACGAAACCTTTACGCTCTATCGAGATAGGGCTTTTCCAGCCTTCTCCCGGGCTCCGCGGGACGGGGCGTTATCTCCCTGGGATTAGCCGTTCGTTTCTTGATAATTCTGGAGCACCGCCTCGATCCGATCGACGGGATGCCCGGTCAGATCCTTTGCGATCTCGGCGGTGATTCTGCTCTCGACCTGCTTGTGATAATGTTTGCGCAATGCGCCCAACGTCTTCGGCGGAGCCACGATGATCAGCTTTTCGAACTCGTTGGCCAGCGCGGCGCGATTGATGCGATCCGCCGCTTCCGCCGCGAAGCGCTGCTCAGCCTGGACGTGGAAATCCGTCTCACCGGCAGTCGATCCGCCCCCAGCACCCGGACTGCCCGGCTTCTGGCCAGCCTGGTCGGTCTTGATGTCGCGATCATATTGATCCGCCTGCTGCTCGGCGGCAATCACGGTCAGGTTGGGATTGTCGGCATCGCCTTCGTTGCGAAAGAACAGCATCTTCGCGCCGTCGGCGACGAGGACGTAGCTGTCGTGGGGAATGCGCATCGGGCTGCCTCCTAATTGGCCGTTCCCCCAAGCAACGCGCATATGCGCGCGCAGGTTGCAGGGTTGCGCCGCCGCAAAGCCCCGGCCATTAGCCCCGAATGCACGACATACGCGCGATCCGCGAAGACCCCGCCGCTTTCGACGCCGGCCTGCAGAAGCGGGGTCTTGGCCCCCAGGCGGCAGGCCTGTGCCAGTTTGACGAGGCACGGCGTGCGAAAGTGACCGAGGCGCAGGCACTGCAGACTCGCCGTAACGAGGCTTCGAAGGAAATCGGCAAGGCCAAGGCTGCGCGGGACGAAGCAACCGCACAGGCCCTGATGGCCGAGGTTGCCGGCATCAAGGACCGCATGGCCGAGCTTGAGGGCGACGCGGCTGAGGCGGGGCGTGCGCTCGACGAGGCCCTAGCCGCCCTGCCTAACATTCCCGCCGCCGACGTGCCGGAGGGCGAGGATGAGACGGCCAACGTCGAGCTGAAACGTTGGGGTAGTCCGCGCAGCTTCGACTTCGCGCCGAGGGATCATGCCGATATCGGCCCCGCCATCGGCCTGGATTTCGAAGGGGGGGCCCTCCTATCCGGCGCCCGTTTCACCGCGCTACGCGGCCCGGCGGCACGTCTCCACCGCGCTCTCGGCCAATATATGCTGGACACGCAGACGGCGGCCAACGGCTATGAGGAGACCGCCCCGCCGCTGCTGGTGCGCGACGAGGCGATGTTCGGGACGGGCCAGCTGCCCAAGTTCGCCGACGATCTTTTCCGCACCACGGATGGTCGCTGGTTGATCCCGACCGCCGAGGTAAGCCTGACCAATCTCGTTCGCGAACAGATATTGGCCGAGGCGGCTCTGCCCGTGCGCCTGACCGCGCTTACTCCCTGCTTCCGCTCCGAGGCGGGTGCCGCCGGGCGTGACACTCGCGGGCTGATCCGCCAGCACCAGTTCGAAAAGGTCGAGCTGGTTGCGATCAGCGCGCCCGAATGCTCGGACGAAGAGCATGAACGCATGACCCGCGCCGCCGAAGGCATACTCGAGGCGTTGGAACTGCCATACCGCCGTATGTTGCTGTGCGCGGGCGATATGGGCTTCACTGCCCGGAAGACCTTCGACCTTGAAGTATGGCTCCCCGCGCAGCAGACCTATCGCGAGATTTCCAGCTGCTCGAACTGCGGCGATTTCCAGGCGCGACGCATGGATACGCGGTATCGGCCCGCGGAGAACGTGGCGGGCAAAGGCGGCACGGCCTTCGTCCACACGCTCAATGGATCGGGCCTCGCTGTGGGGCGTGCACTTGTCGCGGTGATCGAGAACTACCAGCAGGCGGACGGATCGGTGACGGTTCCGGCGGTGCTTAGGCCCTATATGGGCGGGCTGGACGTGCTCCGCCCCGCATGAAGAGCCTCGCGGCCCTATTGGCTCTGAGCCTGATCGCGGCGGCACCCGCCGCTGAAAGGGCGTCGAAGCGTGAAGCAGCAAGGCGTGAGCCGAAGGCAGCGACCCCGTCGGACCATGGCGAGGACACCACCTCGTCGAAGGGCAAGAAGCCCGCCCTAAAGACTCCTGCCGCAGAGAAGGCGACCTCGAACGACAAGGAAGCGGACAGGCCCGCCGCCAAGCCCGAAGTCAGGGCAAAGACGATGGACGCCCGTCCCTCCGAATCCGACAGCAAGCCAATCACCGACACCAAAGCGGCCGGCGGAGCCAAGCCGGTCTGGGAGGTGAAAACGGTCGCCCCCGATGCGGTCGAGGTCGCTAAGTCCACTTATGTCATCCAGCCCGGTGACACTTTGTCGGCCGTGGTGCGCAAGACCGGCGAAGGCGCCGACGTGATTGCCCACGACAACGATTTGAAAGCACCGTTCACGCTTCGCCCTGGACAGAAGCTCAAGATTGCGGGCGGCCGCTACCACAATGTCAAAAAGGGCCAGAGCGGCATCGCGATCGCCCGCGCCTATCAGGTCGAATGGTCAAAGATCATCGAGCTCAACCATCTGCGGGAGCCCTTCACGTTGCGCGAGGGCCAGCGATTGCTGCTGCCGCCGGCGCAGGACGTGGCGAAGATGTCGCTTGAGCAGCGCGCGGCCGCCTTCAAGATCGACCTGACCGACCTGGCCACCGGCAGCGAACCCGCGCTTTCGCCGACCGCCAAGCCCGCGCCGCCGACCCCCTCCCCCAAGCGCCAGCTCGCGCCGACAACACCCGTGGCAGAGCCGAGCACGGGCTTCGAAGGCCGCTTTGCCTGGCCGGTGGAAGGGCAGATCATCCGCCGCTTCGGACCGACGGCCAATGGCGGCCGCAATGACGGCATCACCATCGCCGC
>Ga0105239_10005435_pt1 | contig 14952 bp, 8 predicted proteins | sample KBSC44metaG_FD_92761 | JGI IMG/M metagenome (GOLD analysis project Ga0105239, IMG submission 92761) | Corn rhizosphere microbial communities from Kellogg Biological Station, Michigan, USA - KBS C4-4 metaG | ecosystem: Host-associated > Plants > Roots > Rhizosphere > Soil | place: Michigan, USA... | reverse complement strand
GACATCAGCAAGGTGCCGGTGATGATCGACAGCTCCAAATGGAGCGTGATCGAGGCCGGTCTCAAATGCGTGCAGGGCAAAGGCATCGTCAATTCCATCTCGATGAAGGAAGGCGAGGAGATCTTTATCGCGCATGCGCGCGCGATCCTGCGCTATGGCGCCGCCGTCGTGGTGATGGCGTTCGACGAACAAGGCCAGGCCGACACGCGCGAACGCAAGATCGCGATCTGCAAACGCGCCTACGACATCCTGGTGAACCGGGTCGGGTTCCCGCCCGAGGACATCATTTTCGATCCCAATATCTTCGCGGTCGCGACCGGCATCGAGGAGCACAACGAATACGGCGCGGCCTTCATCGACGCGGCGCGTGCTATCCGCGAGGAACTGCCGTTCGCGCATGTCTCGGGCGGCGTGTCGAACTTCTCGTTCTCGTTTCGTGGCAACGATACGGTGCGCGAGGCGATGCACTCCATCTTCCTGTTCCACGCCATCAAGGCGGGTATGGACATGGGCATCGTCAATGCCGGGCAACTCACCGTCTATCAGGACATTCCCACCCCCCTGCGCGAAGGTATCGAAGACGTACTGTTCAATCGCCGGCCGGACGCGACAGAGCGGCTGCTCGATCTCGCCAAAACCTACAAGCGCGACGGCGCGGCCGTGGAAGTGGAAGATGCGGAGTGGCGCGGACTTCCCGTGAACGAGCGGCTGACGCATGCGCTTGTGCATGGCATCGACAGCTTCGTGTTGGCGGATACGGAGGAAGCACGCCTCGCAGCGACACGCCCGCTCGACGTCATTGAAGGTCCGCTGATGGCGGGCATGAACGTCGTTGGCGACCTGTTCGGGTCGGGCAAGATGTTCCTGCCGCAGGTGGTCAAATCCGCGCGCGTGATGAAGAAGGCGGTCGCGCATCTGTTTCCCTTCATGGAGGCGGAGCAGGCCAAGAACCAGACGAAGGAACCCGCCGGCCGCATCGTCATGGCGACGGTAAAGGGAGACGTTCACGACATCGGCAAGAACATCGTGGGCGTTGTGCTGCAGTGCAACGGTTACGAGGTCATCGATCTCGGCGTGATGACGCCAACGCAGAAAATCCTCGACACCGCGCGCGAGCAGAATGCCAATATCATCGGGCTGTCCGGCCTGATCACGCCGTCGCTCGACGAGATGTGCCACGTCGCGGCCGAGATGGAGCGGCAGGGTTTCGACATTCCGCTGCTCATCGGCGGCGCCACGACCAGCCGCGTGCATACGGCCGTCAAGATCGATCCGAACTATCGCCGCGGGCAGACCGTGTATGTTGCTGATGCCTCGCGCGCGGTAGGTGTCGCCTCCAGCCTTCTGGGGAGGACTTCGGGCGATTTCACCCAACAGGTGCGCAGCGAATACGAGCAGGTCGCACGCAATCACGCGGCGCGCACCGGACCGGCGCGGCGGCTTTCGATCGCCGACGCGCGCGCCAATAAGATGAAATTCGACTGGGCGAATTACGCGCCGCCGGTTCCGACTTTCATGGGCCTGCGCAATTACGGGCCTTACGATCTTGCCGAGCTTGCACGTTATATCGACTGGACCCCGTTCTTCCGCACCTGGGAGCTCGTCGGGCAGTTTCCGTCCATTCTGGAAGACGACAAGGTCGGCGCGGCCGCGCGCGGTCTTTATGCCGACGCCCAGAAGATGCTTCAGAAGATCGTGGAAGAGAACTGGCTGACGGCGAAGGCCGTCGTCGGGTTCTGGCCCGCCAATTCCGACGGTGACGATATCGTTCTCTTCGGCGACAAGGCGCGCAAGTTCCCAATCGCCAATTTGCATACGCTCCGCCAGCAGATGCCGCGCGAGCAGGATCGCGCCAATCTGGCGCTCGCCGATTTCATCGCACCCAAGGGCACGCCCGACTTCATCGGCGGTTTCGCCGTCACCGCGGGGTTGGGGGAAGAAGTCCACGTCAAAGCCTTCGAAGCGTCACATGACGATTACAACGCGATCCTGCTGCGCGCACTGGCCGACCGCCTCGCCGAAGCCTTTGCCGAGCGGATGCACGAGCGCGTGCGGCGCGAGTTCTGGGCCTATGCGCCGGACGAGAACCTCGCCAACGACCAGCTGATCGCGGAATCTTATCGCGGCATCCGCCCCGCGCCCGGCTATCCCGCACAACCGGACCACACCGAGAAGGGTACGTTGTTCAAACTGCTCGACGCCGAAGCGCGCGCGGGCATCAAACTCACCGAGAGCTTTGCGATGTGGCCGGGATCGTCCGTCAGCGGGCTCTATTTCTCGCATCCGGATGCGCGCTATTTCGGCATCGGCAAGATCGAGCGGGACCAGGTGGAAGACTACGCCCGCCGAAAGGGCCTGAGCGTGGCTGAAACCGAGCGCTGGCTCGGCCCAATCCTCAACTACGACCCGCGTGCCAAGAACGCCGCGTAGTCTCCTACAATCCAAGTCTGAATATCGCCAGAGGCGTGATTGTACCGGGAGTTGTCGTACACTATTCTGCTTTTCGGGGCGGGGCGATTGTGAAGCAAATACTGCTGATATGTTTGGCGTGGCTGGGCGCAGTGGAACTTTGCCATGCCGCCGCCTACGATGACTTCGCCAGCGGCATGAGCGCCAATCTCGTCGGCGACACCGACCGGGCAATCGCCTCCTTCAGTGCCGCGATCGAAGCGAACGATCTCAGCAAAGCCTTGCTCCCCGCAGCCTATCGCGGCCGCGGTGAAGCTTATCTGCACAAGCAGAAATGCGATCTCGCCCTGGCCGACCTCGACGCATCACTGAAACTCAAGCCAGACGATCTGACCTCGCTCGAGCTGCACGCTGACGCCGCAACCTGCCTCGAGAAATTCGATGTGGCTCTCGCGGAGATGTCCACACTCAATGGGAAGGCCGATCCAGAGATATATTGGGAGCGCGCGCGCCTTTACTTCACCACAGGAAACTACCGCGCCGCTGCCGACGATCTCATTTCCTATGTCGGCCGCCGGCCCAAATACGCTTATGGCGTGCTGTGGCTGGAGATGGCCAGGCTGCGGGGCGGCATGCTCGATCCCAAAGTCGCGGCGCGCGATATCGACGACTTCGACTCGGATGAGTGGCCTGGTCCGTTGCTGGCGCTCTACGCCGGCAGAGCCAAAGTCGAGGATATTTCAGCGGCCGTTGCGCGTGGAGCGGCCGATAGCCGCGTCGGACGCGAGTGCGAAGCCAACTATTACCTAGCCGAATGGCATCTCGCATACGCTGACGCCGCCACTGCCCGGCCGCTGCTGCAGGATGCCGCCGCACATTGCCCGCCTCGATTCATCGAGGCGAGGCAGGCGCGTTACGAACTGAGGAATCTTCCATGAGATCGTTTCGCATTCCCGTAGCTGCATCCCTGGCCCTTCTGTTCGCGACCCCTATCTTGGCCGCCGACGACTGCCATCTTTATCGGCTCGCCTCGATCGACATGACGATTGACGCGGCCGGTGGAGTCAACGTGCCCATGTCGATCTCCGGAAAGGATGTGACCCTCCTTGTCGATACCGGTGGCATCTTCTCGAGTCTCAACGACTCGATTGTGACCGAACTCGGACTGCGCAAAGAGTCACTTATGGGCGCCTATTTCATGATGTTCGGAGGCAAAAAGATTACGCAATTTGTTGGCGCCAAAGACATCAAGCTTGGCCGGCTTACAGCGAACCGGACACAGTTTCTCGTGATGCCGGACGGCTTGTTGCCGCAGGGAATCGGCGGGACATTGGCGCCCGATGTCCTCAACCACTACGATGTCGATTTCGATTTTGCCAATGCCAAGTTCGGCCTGTTCTCGACAGATCATTGCGACGGGCGCGTCGTATACTGGACCGATGACTACGCAGTTGTCGGTTTCCGGCGGGACGACGTTGGCCACATCCGGGTGCCTGTAAAGCTCGACGGCCAGGATGTGGACGCCAGAATAGACACCGGCGCCTCACGTTCGATCATGGCCCTCGAAACTGCCGAGGACGTCTTTAACATCGATCCGAAATCGCCCGATCTGAAGGATCAGGGCCAACACAGTTTTGGGCACGCCTACAAATACCCCTTCAAGGTGCTCACGTTCTCTGGCGTGACCGTGAACAATCCCGACATCATGTTGGTGTCTGAACACGATTCTAAGTTTCGGGAGACCATCCTCGGTATGGGCATTCTGCGGCAGCTGCACGTCTACTTCGCCAATCGGGAAAAGAGGATGTACGTATCCGCTGCTTCCGCCACACGGGATACATCTCCGTCTGCTGCAACAGCTACAGCCCCGTCAGCTGCAACGACTACACCGCATTGACCGGCGGACTCACGCCGTCCCAAACCCGCCACCGCCCGGGGTTTCGATTTCGAGAACGTCACCGGGTTCGACCTCGACTTCGTCGCGACCTTTGAGCGGGAGGCGTGAGCCGTCCTTGCGGATCAGCGTGTTGATGCCTTTCGCGCCATCGCTGCCGCCTTCGAGACCGAACGGCGCGGTTTCGCGCCGCGTGGAAAGGATCGCGGCTGTCATCTTCTCGCGGAAGCAGATACGGCGGCGGGCGCCGTCGCCTCCTTTGTGCGCACCCGCGCCGCCGGAGCCGGGCCGAATGCCGAATTCCTCGACAAGCACGGGATAGCGCGTCTCCAGGATCTCCGGATCGGTGAGGCGCGAATTGGTCATATGCGTGTGCACGGCGGAGGTGCCGTCGAAATCGCGGCCTGCGCCCGCGCCGCCGCAGATCGTCTCGTAGTATTGATGGCGCGCGTTGCCGAAGGTGACGTTGTTCATGGTGCCCTGGCTGGCCGCGAGCACCCCGAGGCATCCGAACAGCGCATCGACCACGGCCTGGCTGGTCTCGACATTGCCGGCCGCGACGGCGCCGGGCGGAAGCGGGTTGAGCAGTGAGCGTTCCGGCACGACGATTTCTAAGGGTCTGAGGCATCCCGCGTTCATCGGGATATCACTGTCGACGAGGCAGCGGAAGACATAGAGCACGGCGGCTTTCGTAACCGATCCCGGCGCATTGAAGTTGTTGTATTGCTGCGGGCTGGTGCCTGTGAAGTCGATGCGGGCGGAACGTTCCACGCGGTCCACAGTCACCGCGACCCGGATCGTCATGCCGCCGTCCATCGGCATCTCGAACACGCCGTCCTTCAGCGCGCCGATCACGCGGCGCACGGCCTCTTCCGCATTGTCCTGCACGTGACGCATATAGGCCGTCAAGACATCGCGGCCGTGAAGTGCCGAGATGCGCTTTAGTTCTTCCGCACCTTTCGCACATGCTGCCGCCTGCGCTTTCAGGTCCGCGATGTTCTGCGCCGGATTGCGCGCGGGCCATGCGCCGCTGCCGAGCACCGCTTGCACGGCGGCTTGGTCGAACACGCCGTCCTCAACCATGCGGATGCCATCGAACAGGATACCTTCCTCGGCGATGTCCCTCGAGAATGGCGGCATCGAGCCCGGTGTGATGCCGCCGATGTCGGCGTGATGTCCCCGGCTCGCGACGAAGAAGGATCGCACACCGTCCACGAACACCGGCATCACCACCGTGATATCCGGCAGATGCGTGCCGCCGTCATAGGGTGCGTTGGTGACGAACACATCGCCTTCGCGCATGTCCGGATGCTTGCGCATCATCGCGGTGACGCAATCGCCCATCGAACCCAGATGCACGGGCATATGCGGGGCGTTCGCGATCAAAGCGCCCTCGCCGTCGAACACCGCACAGGAAAAATCGAGCCGCTCCTTGATATTCACGCTCGCGGCGGTGTTCTGCAGCGTGACGCCCATCTCCTCCGCAATGGCCATGAACAAATTGGCGAAGACTTCGAGCAGAACCGGATCGGCATCCGTTCCCGCGCGCAGCGCAGCGCGATCACCCGGCCGGGTCAGGATCACGGTGCGCGACGGCTTCATCTCCGCCCGCCATCCGGTCTCGACCACGATGGTCTGATGCGGCTCGATCAGGAGCGCAGGAACATCGATGGTTGCACCTGCCGCAATCGCTTCGGTGCAATGGACAAGCGCATCGTGCCAAACGCCTTGGGAGAAAAAGCGCGTACTCGAAAATCCTCTCTCGTTTACGGGGGAGGTGCTGAGCGAAGCGAAGCGGAGGGGACCCGGCGCTGCATCCACCCCCTCCACCGCTTCGCGGTCCCCCTCCCCCGTAAACGGGGGAGGATCAGATGCGGCGCTCGATGCTTCCACCTCCATCGATTCCGCGATCAACGTGCGGCCTTCGAAGCCGAAGCCAAACTGGCGCGCATGGGCGGTCGTGAAGGCGGCGGTCATCTCTTCCAGAGTAGAAAGTGGAACGGCGAGCGCGGTGTCGCTGCCGTCGTAGCGGACATGCACTTTGGTTTCGGCGCGGATATTTTCGCCACCTTGAGCAATGATGTCCGATCGCGCTTCGCTGCTGAGTGTTTCGGACAATTCAGACAGTTTGGCGATTGCCGCATCGTCGAGCGGAAGACCCACAGCCTTCTGCCGCACGCTGCGCAGGGTGGCGAGCTTCATGCCGTATGCTGACAACAGGCTCGACAGCGGATGGATCATCACCGTCGACATGCCGAGCGCATCGGCGACGAGGCAGGCGTGCTGGCCGCCCGCGCCACCGAAGCAATTGAGCGCATAGCGCCGCGCGTCGTAACCTTTCGCGACCGAGATTTTCTTGATGGCGTTGGCCATGTTCTCGACCGCGATGCGGATGAACCCGTCGGCGACGTCTTCCGGCGTGCGGCCGCTCTCGCGCGCGAGCGCGGCGAAAGCCTCGCGCACAGCGCCATCGTCGAGCGGTTGGTTGCCAGCGGGCCCGAAAATCTTCGGAAACAAGCCGGGCCGCAGCTTGCCGACCATGACATTGGCATCGGTGACGGTGAGCGGCCCGCCGCCGCGATAGGCCTTCGGACCCGGCACGGCGCCGGCGGAATCCGGGCCGACACGGAAGCGGGCCCCGTCATAATGCAGGATCGAGCCTCCGCCCGCCGCAACCGTGTGGATCGCCATCATCGGCGTGCGCAGGCGAACACCGGCAACCTCCGTCTCATAGACGCGTTCGTAGGCGCCATCGAAACGCGCGACATCGGTGGAGGTGCCGCCCATGTCGAAGCCAATGACATGATCGAAGCCGGATTCGCGCGCGGTCTCCGCCATGCCGACGACGCCGCCAGCCGGTCCCGACAGGATCGCATCCTTGCCGCGAAAGAAATCCGGACTGCTGAGGCCGCCATTCGAGGTCATGAAAAACAGCCGCGGGCCTTCGCCCAGCGCCTGCGCGATCCGCGCGGTGTAGCGGCTGAGCACGGGCGAGAGATAGGCGTCGGCGACGGTGGTATCGCCGCGCGAGACGAATTTCGGCAGCGCCGCGGTTTCATGACTGGTGGAAATCTGCGCAAAGCCGGCATCACGCGCGATCTCGGCCGCGCGCTTCTCATGCGCCGGACGTCGATAGCCATGCAGGAACAGGATCGCGCAGGCGGTTATGCCTTCCGCGCGCGCATTCTCCAGATCGCGTTGCAGTTTCACTTCGTCGAGGTGAACAAGAACTTCGCCTTCGGCCGTCACCCGCTCATCGGCTTCGATCACGCGCGCATACAGCATGTCCGGCAGTTCGATCTTCAGCGCGAACAGTTTCGGCCGGTTCTGGTTGCCGATGCGGAGCTGGTCCGCGAAGCCCCGCGTGATAACGAGCACGATGGGTTCGCCCTTGCGTTCCAGCAGCGCATTGGTCGCGACCGTGGTTCCCATCCGCACTTCGCCGATCCGCTCTGACGGAATCGGCGCATTGGTGGCGACGCCGAGCGTACGGCGGATGCCCTCCAGCGCCGCATCGTCATAGGCTGCATTGTCGGAGAGCAGCTTCAGCGTGGACAATCGCCCTTCCGGGGACTCGGCCACAACGTCGGTGAACGTGCCGCCGCGGTCGATGTAGAAATTCCACTTGCTCATGGACAGTATGAAAATCCCGAAAGGTGCTTTTTGTCGCGCCGCAATTGTGCCCAGATTGGCCTAGAGCTTTCGGCCATGTCCATCTGGGGGAAACTGGGCGGCGCAGCCGCGGGTTTGGTGCGCAGCGGCGGCGCGCTGCGTTCGGCGCTTGGCGGTCTGTTTTCCGCAAGTCCGGAGAATCTCTTCACCATCGCCATGGTCGGGCTCTCCGCCAAGATGGCGAAGGCCGATGGCATCGTGACGGACGACGAGGTGCGCACCTTCGAGCGCCTGTTCCGCGTGGCGCCCGAAGAGGCCGCCAATGTACGACGCGTCTTCAACATGGCGCGGGGCGACACCGCGGGTTACGAAGCCTATGCGGGACAAATCGCGCGGCTCTATGTCGGCAACCCCGCCCTGCTCGAGGACATCCTGGACGGTCTCTTCGAGATCGCGAAGGCCGACGGCGTGCTGCATCCGGGCGAGCAGGTATTTCTGGAACGCGTCGCCGATATTTTCGGATTCGCGCCAAACGAGTTCCGCCGGATCCGCGCCAGCCATTTCGCGCCCGATGCCGCCGACCCGTATGTCGTGCTCGGCGTCGCGTATGACGCCAGCGACGACGAGATCAAGCACACCTATCGCATGCTCGTGCGCGAGAACCATCCCGACCGCATGATGGGCCGTGGCGTGCCGCCGGAATTCGTGCAGCTCGCCACCGACAAGCTCGCCGCCATCAATGCGGCCTATAAGAAGATCGTCGACGAACGCGCTCTGTGACAGAAGCGCAAGCAGCCTCGGCGAGCATATCGGGCAGGTGTTTGCGGAAATGGCGATTGGACCGTCCTGGACCGGGAGGCGACAAATTGCTCGCCCGTTCAGTGGGGCGTGTATCTTTCCACCTCGATCTCGATGGCTGCGGCCTTGGCTTCAAGTTCCCGGGCAACCCTCAGCATCATCGAGCGATAATCCGCCATTGAAGTGGCGGTTGCGGCCCGCCGCAGCCTGCCCGCCTTCACGAGCAGCTGGTTGATCTCGGCCTGTGGGCAAAAGTCCATAATGAACAAATGCAAATCGCTCGCGGAGCGTTCCCGCAATGCGGTAAGTTCCCCTGAAATATCGAGTATTTGGTGTAGAGCGATGCCGACGCGCCACGGGGCCGTAGCGCTGGTCCCGGATCTGGGAAAAAGCTTAAGTTTTGGTTGAAATCCACGGCAAACCACTTTTCGGGGAATCGCTGGCGCCAGCTCTGGTTCCCCAACGAGCGTTTCGCGGAGCCTGCGGTTACGGCTGCTTCTTGAGCACATGGGTCGCCAGATATTCCCATTCGGCGACCAGTTTCTTGAAAGCTTCCTGCATCAGCGGGTCCGACGTCTGCGAAGCTATCAGCCGCGCCTGTTCGGCCTTGGCGAGATATCGCGCGGCGCGCTCTTCCGGCGATAGACCCTCGGGTTCAGTACTCACGGCTTAGTCCCGGCCCTGCACTGGGTAGAATTCCGGCAGGGCCGTTTTGTTCCATATCGAACAATTCTCCCCCAAGCCACTAACATCATTTGTTATTTTAGGGAGGAGCGACCTGTCAGACCGCGAGACATACGCAACGTCACCCCTCGGCACCCTCTCAAACTTTACCAGTGCCCGCCCCTTGACTTTTGATTGTTATTTGATGATATATCACCCGTATATCATCAAAGGAGGCCTGAATGGCCAAGCTTGGCGTGGATGTTGGCGAAGATTTTCCTGTGGAGGACGGAAAGCCGGAGGCTGCGGAGAACTGTCCGCAGGGCGACTGGCACCGGCATCATCATCACGGCTGGTTCGGAGGTCGCGATGGCGATCCCGTGTTCGGCCCGCCGCACCTGATCCGGATCCTGGCGGCGCTCGCGCTCGCGGGGCTCGTGATCTTCGCGTTCACCCATATCGTCTTTGTGGCGATCGGCGCGGTCGTCCTCGGCGTCCTTTATTTCGGCCATTGCCACGGCTTCGACTTTTCGCCGAACGCGAATCCGGGCGGGCCGCGGTCACCATCCCATTAGGAGTTCACATGCATAGTCATCATCACAGGTATCGCCATGGCCGGGGCCGCAACGGAGCGCCCGAAGCCAATGGCAGCGAGACCGGCGAACGCGCGACGACTCGCGTCCAGCTCGAAATGCCGCCCCAGGCGATGGACCGCCTGCAGCGGCTGAAGGACCGCACCGAGGCTGCGTCCTATGCGGAAGTCATCCGCAATGCGCTGCGCCTGTTCGAGGCCCTCGTCGACGAGCACGAGAAAGGCGCCGAGTTTTCGCTGAAGAAGCCTGACGGCGAGACCGTCGCCTATCGCATTTTCGTCTGACACGCCGATGTGATACCGCTCGGCCCGGATGAGTTCGTTACGGGTCTGGGGCGTCATCATGAAGGGGGTTTGGGCGGGCGCAATGCTTCTGGCGCTGTGCGCGGGCCCCTCCGTGGCGCAAACGCAGGCCCAGACTCCGGCGCCCGCACCGCCCTGGATGAACACGGCGCTTTCGCCCGACCAGCGCACGGCCCTGCTCCAGCCGCAGCTGACGCACGACAAAGAACTCACCCTTGTCCACGGCTATCTCGGCATCTATGTGCCGAACCGCGCCTATCGCATGCAGCCGGCGGCGATGCGAGGCGATCTCCCGAATTCGGCCGGTTATGTGCCGGGCATCCCGCGGCTCGGCATTCCATCGCTCGCCGAATCCGATGCGAGCCTCGGCGTCGCCAATGGCGGGCACATGCGTCCGGGCGATACCGCAACCGCCCTGCCTTCGAGCGAACTGACGGCTGCGACCTGGAACGCCGATCTCGCCTATCAGGGCGGCGCGATGATCGCGCGCGAGGCCCGCGCCAAGGGATTCAACGTGCTGCTCGCCGGCGGCATGAACCTGATCCGCGAAGCGCGCGGCGGGCGTACCTTCGAATATGTCGGGGAGGACCCGCTGCTTGCCGGCGTCATCGCCGGGGAATCGATCCGCGGCATCGAAGACCAGCACATCATCTCGACCACAAAGCATTTCGCGCTGAACGACCAGGAGACGCTGCGCACGCTGATCAATGCGCGGATCGACGAGAGCGATGCGCGCGAAAGCGACCTGCTCGCCTTCGAGATCGCGATCGAGCACGGCGATCCCGGCGCGGTGATGTGCGCCTATAACCGCATCAACAGCGCCTATGCTTGCGAGAACAATTATCTGCTCAACCGTGTGCTCAAGGGCGACTGGAATTATAGGGGCTTTGTGCTGTCGGACTGGGGTGCGGTGCACAGCACGGTCGACTCCGCCAATTACGGCCTCGATCAGGAATCCTCCAACAGTTCCGATGCGCAGGACTATTTCGGCGATGCACTGAAGGATGCGGTGGCGAAGGGCGAGGTGAGCGAGGCGCGGCTGCACGACATGGTGCGCCGGATCCTGCGAACCATGTTTGCGAAAGGGCTGTTCGATGCGCCGGTGGTGAAAGGCCCGATCGACGTCGCCGCCGATACACTGGTCGCGCAGCGCGATGCCGAGGAAGGCATCGTGCTCCTGAAGAACGATAAGAACCTCCTCCCGCTTGTGGCCGGCACGCAGCACATCGCCGTCATTGGGGCACAGGCCGATATCGGCATGATCTCTGGGGGCGGTTCCTCGCAGGTCATTCCCAATGGCAGCGACGGCACCAACGAAATCCTGATCGGCAACACCGCGCTCATCGACCGCAAGAAACCGCAGGTGAGCATGGACCGTGTGGTGTTCGATCCGCCCTCGCCGCTTGCCGCGATCCGCAGCGAAGCGCCTGGCGCGCAGGTTCAGTTCGACGACGGCAGCGACATCGAGCGCGCCGCAAAGATGGCGCAGGGTGCCGATGTCGCGATCGTCTTCGCGCGGCAATGGATGCGTGAAGGCGTCGATGTGCCGAACCTTGCGCTCCCCGGCGATCAGGACGCGCTGATCGATGCGGTGGCGAGCGCCAACCCACGCACCGTCGTCGTTCTGGAAACCGGCGGTGCCGTGCTCATGCCCTGGATTGCAAAACCGGGGGCGGTGGTCGAGGCCTGGTATGCCGGAAGCGGTGGTGCTGCGGCGCTCGCGCGAGTCCTCTTCGGCGAGGTCAATCCTTCGGGTCATTTGCCGATCACATTCCCTGCGAGCGAAGACCAGCTGCCGCGCCACACCCTCGCAGGGCTTCCGCAACAGCCCATATCGCCGGCGGCGCCAGGACCGCCGGTGATGAATTTTCCCGAAGGCGCCAATGTCGGCTATCGCTGGTTCGAAGCGAAGAAGCAGACGCCGCTGTTCCCCTTCGGCTTCGGACTGTCTTATGCGACGTTCGACTTCGCCGATCTCAGCGTCAAGGGCGGGGCAGCGCTGAGCGCGGAGTTCGATGTGCGCAACACTTCAAAGATCGCGGGCAAGGCGGTCGCACAAATTTACGCCACTCCGCCCTCGCCCGATGGCAGCAAGGTCGCGCGGCTAATCGGCTGGAGCAAAATCGATCTCAAGCCGGGCGAAATGCGTCATCTTTCCGTCACGGCCGATTCCCGGCTGCTGGCACAATTCGATACAAGCACACAGCTCTGGCGCCTTGCAGCCGGAGATTATTCCGTGAGTTTGGGAAGTTCGTCCGCGGATATCAAAGCCGCCGCAACCGCACATCTCGACGCCGCAACGATCAAGCCCTAAACGTTGTTTGCAAGACGTTCCGAAAGGAACTTTTGCGCCGCTTTCGCGTTCATTCAACGGGTTGTGCCAGACGGGCGCGTAGGTTGCTGTCTCTTGAAAATCGAACTTCACCCGTCAGGCGTACAAAAACCAATCCGGTCGGAGCTGTTCAGCACCGAACGGCTTGAGCAGCATGCGAAGAGTCTTGCCGAAGCGCAAAAAACCGGCAGGCGCACGGCTGCGCCCATTTCGTTGCCGCGCCGGTTGAAACAGAACAGTAAGTTGCTGGTAACGGAATACCGGGCGCTTGCAGCATCCGCGCGTGCCGGCAAGTCCGTGACCTCTGCCGGCGAATGGTTCCTCGACAATTTTTATATTGTCGAAGAGCAGACCCGCGAAGTCGTGAAGGATCTGCCTGCGAGCTATTATCGCGAGCTGCCCAAGATGCTCGACGGCCCGCTCGCCGGTTACCCGCGCGTCTACGGCATCGCCTGGGCGTTGATCGCCCACACCGACAGCGCGCTTGATTATGACCGCCTCGAACGCTTCGTGCGCGCGTATCAGGAGGTCTCACCACTCAAGATCGGCGAGCTTTGGGCAATCGCGATCACGCTGCGTCTCACGCTGGTCGAGAATCTGGCGCGCCTGATTGGCGCTGTCGTGTCGCGCGTGTCCGACGCGGAATGCGCGGATAGCGTGGCCAATTCCATCATGGCGGCGGTGGCGCGCGAAGAGCCGCCGGAACTGGCCGCGGGTGTGGCGCTCAAAGACCAGACCATCACACCGGCGTTCCTTGCGCGCTTCGAGCAGCGCCTGCGCGATCAGGGCACGACCGTGGATTTCGCTTTCCGCGAGATCGAGCGCGAGCTTGCACGCGTGGGCGCCAGAAACGCAGCGCTGGTCCAGGGTGAATATCAGGCGCAGTCCGCCGACGACATCTCGGTGCGCAACATCATCACGACGATGCGCCTTATCTCCAACATCGACTGGGCCGATTTCGTCGAGGACGTCAGTTATGTCGATCGCGCCTTCGCGCAATACCCCGATTTCAAGCGCATGGATTTCGTCACCCGCAACCGCTATCGCCGTGCCGTCGAAAAACTCGCGCGTCGCGCGCCGATGGACGAGATCCAGATCGCGCAAGCCGCCGTCCGCGAGGGCCAGGGCGCTGCGAAATCAAACCGCAATCCGCGCGAAGCCGACCCCGGCTTCTATCTGATCGGACGCGGGGAACGCGGGTTCGAGAAGCGCATCGGGTTCCGGCCATCACTGCTGCAGCGTTCTACCCGTGCTGTCGCGGCGACCGGTCTCGCCGGTTATGTCGGGGCTATCGCTCTCGTGACCGCGGCTCTTCTTTTCTTCGTGCTAAGGCTGGAATCGGAGGTTCGCATCTGGCACGGGCTGATCGTGCTGGTGATCGTCGGCCTCATACCGGCATCCGAGCTCGCCATTGCGCTCGTCAATCGCGCGGCAACGCGACGATTGGGTCCTGAATGCCTGCCGGCGATGTCGCTCAAAGAGGGTGTGCCTGACGACCTGCGCACGATCCTCGTCGTGCCGGTGCTGCTGGCGCGGGAAAGCGAGATTGCCGAGCACATCGAGCGGATGGAAGTGCACTATCTCTCCAATGCCGACGCGCGTCTCGTTTTCGTGATGCTGTCCGACTGGCTCGACAGCGACGAAGAATCCAACCCACGCGACCAGGCGTTGCTCGATTTCGCGCGCGAACGCATCAAGGCGCTGAATGCCCGCCACTCCGACGGGCAGCCTCTGTTCCTGCTCCTGCATCGCCGCCGGCAATGGAACCCGGCGCAGGGCAAGTGGATGGGTTGGGAGCGCAAGCGCGGCAAGATTCACGAACTCAACCGGCTTTTGCGCGGTGGACGCGACACGAGCTTCCTGGATCTTGACGACACATTCGCGCGGCTTCCGAAGAACGTCCGTTACGTCATCACCCTCGATGCCGACACGCGCATGCCGCGCGGTGCCGCGTTGCGCCTGATCGGCAAGATGGCGCACAAGCTGAACGCGCCAGAACTCGATCCCGCAACGGGCTGCGTGATCGCGGGTCATGGCATCCTGCAGCCGCGCGTCACGCCAAGCCTTCCCATCGGCAGCGAGAGCTCGCTGTTCCAATGGGCGTTCTCCGGCCCGAATGGACTCGATCCCTATGCCTTCGCCGTGTCCGACGTCTATCAGGACCTGTTCGAGGAAGGCTCCTATGTCGGCAAGGGCATTTACGATGTCGACGCGTTCGAGCGTGCGCTCGACCGGCGCATTCCCGAAAACGCCGTTCTGAGCCACGATCTTCTCGAAGGCACGTTCGCGCGCGCAGCGCTGGCCTCTGACGTCGAGGTCGTTGAGGAATTCCCCACCCGCTACGACGTG
>Ga0105239_10005431_pt1 | contig 14962 bp, 11 predicted proteins | sample KBSC44metaG_FD_92761 | JGI IMG/M metagenome (GOLD analysis project Ga0105239, IMG submission 92761) | Corn rhizosphere microbial communities from Kellogg Biological Station, Michigan, USA - KBS C4-4 metaG | ecosystem: Host-associated > Plants > Roots > Rhizosphere > Soil | place: Michigan, USA... | reverse complement strand
TACGGAGTAGTAGTCAATGCCTCCTTGTAGGCGACAGCGAGGTGCAAGGCGTTGGTATCGATGCTGCGGCGAGGCGTTGCTATAGAGATTTTGGTGGAGTCGCTTCTAGTCAGCATGCCAAGGAACTAGATAGTATTAGCGCCTTGGCAGAAAAGTAGTGCGGTCACAACTTTTGATGCACACCTCCGTACTACTCCGTACACTCGTACCGTTCCCCTCGACTTGATTGTGCGCAGCCTCACCCTTCTTCGTCGCACCATATCACCCTACACTTGAAGTCGTATTGTCATTCACCTGGAATTCGAATGAGGTTTGCACCAATCCAACATGGACTCTCAGCGGACTGAGTATCCCACCCTCCTGGTAACTTCCACCACCCAACCCCCCGCTGACCACAAGTTCCATCACTGATCATCCTGCGCGCAGGCTTCCGTCCAACCAGAGCAGGCCATTACACTGCTTCAGGACCGCGTCTCCTTGATCGCTAAGATAAACAATGATATAGCCGACTGGTTGCAGGTCAGTCCACCAACCTACCCAGGAAGCTTTCCTTGCGAATCCCTTATTGAACAATATCATAGGAGCGCAGAAAGGTCGAGGAAGCATATGTCGCGGGGCTTCGGAAGCTTGCGCGAAGGCCTCAGCAGGATGGAGCGGCGGCCCTCGGGTACGTTCGAAGGCCTCGATTGTACGGCTTCCCTTTCCACTAACATGACTCCAGTGTTTTCCAGACCTCCTGGCAGCGCATTGTTTCTGGCACCGAGAATCTGGCTGCATCCCACGAGACTCTTGCCAACAAGCTTGAAACCGATGTCGAAGCCCCACTCAGGTCCTTTGCAACCCGGAATAGAGATTCACAAGCTTTGAGTTCGACCCAGGGAAACCTGGCTATGCTTGCTAAGGACATTGCCAATGCTCAACGCAAAGCTGCAAAAGGAGGGAGGAATGCTGCAAGTGCTAACTCGGCAGTTGAAGATACAACCCGTCAATGGGAAGCCCAAGCTCCTTATGTCTTTGAGCAGCTTCAGGCTCTAGACGAAACAAGGGTCAATCACTTGCGGGATGTCCTCACTCAATTCCAGACCCATGAGTTAGACTCAATTGAGAAGAGCCGTGCGAGTGCCGAGTCTATCTTGAACGCGCTCCTCAGCGTCGAAACGGCGGATGAGATCAAGCTGTTTGCGGAAAGGGCGACCACTCAACGTCCCAGTCTAACTACAAGGCGCAGTTCTACCACTCCGAGCACAAGGCCTGCAAGCTCTTCTCTACGCCCACCGCCAACACCCCCACCCCCTCGTCATACAGATGATAGAAGAAGCCAACGTTCCATTTCAACCGCTGGCCAAGATAGATTAACCCCGCGTAAGTGTGGCATCATCGAGCCTACACATCTTGACTAGGAAACTTCTAACCTCAAATCTAGTACCGGAACCCACGACACAGAAGGAGAAAAGTAAATTGGGTGGACTGAAGCGACTCGGCACGGTTATGAGTAGACGAAAGAGCACGGTACCGCCTGTACCGCACCACACCTCCAACGAGGAAAAGAGGAAGACACGCTCCTTTGTACCCTTCAGGCGAGGAGATTCGTCCCGTAGCTTCCAGGATCTAGAAGCTTCGGGTCCAGATTTGACCCCCAGCGCATCCCAGAACTATCCAGTCCCCCCACCTGAGAGGAGCTACGAACCGCCCACGCAAATTCCATCTGAGGAGCCTGTGCCTGTTGTTCTCACAAACGGTACTACTACATCGCAACCTGCACATGAGCCTCATGTGGAAGCCCCTGCATCGCAGCAATCACCACCTGAAAATCAGCTTCCGCCATCAGAACTTGCACTCCAAGAACCTCCGCCACCTGCAACACCTGCCAAGGATCCGATTGCTCAAGCACAAAGAGATGCCGCCGCTGCAGCGTTGACTGGCGACGAGTCGTCCCGCAATTTCCAGATCCGGGATCAACCCATTCAAGAGGACGAAAGTGAGGCTCAGCTTGCCTTGAGCAGCATCGCAAACCAATTACGGACGCAGGCACAAAGCTCTGGCATTAATCGTGTCCAAGGTAGTATGAGAGGCCGACGAGATGTGCGAAATACCATGTTCATTCCTAATGATGCCCTGGACTCAATACCTGCATTGCCACAGGCCGCATCCTCTCTAGCTACTAGCATCCCGGCAGCCTCAGCCTCCAACGAGAACATTCTTGCCTCACCAATACAAAGACCTCCTGTCGCACCCGCGCTACATGAGGATCACGGTATTGGGTCTGACACCACTTCAATATATTCCTCTCGGAGTTTGAGCGGGCCCACCAACCATGCCGACTTACATGATTCTGGTCTAAACGCTTCTATTCTCGAAACAGTTCATTCATGGTTCACAGATTCTGGCGTTAGCAAAGCATTTGTTCTAGGAGAAATCGCATTTGCGTACAATCCCACAGGGGCCACTGATGCGGAACACGAAACAATACGTCTTCAGCATTTTGAACTGCTTGATAAAGTGGCTGCGAATCCTATATACTTGACCCAAACCAAGTCTGGTGGTACAGCCTTGACAGAAGAGCACGCAGGAACATACACAATTGCAACATCACCGATTCGACGACCCTCGCCTCTAGTTGGACTTAAATATCAACTCCACCTCGAAGATACTAATATGGCGCAATATAGCCCAGTTTTGGTTACCCCGGCCTGGCAAATCGTTGAAGGCCAGGTCAGTGTCATCGTATTATATAGTCTAAACCCTCTCTTCGGCAGCGATCCAGTCATCCTGAAGAACGTTGTTATCAGCGTCAACCTGGATACCTCGGGTGACGGAAAAGCAGTTTCAGCTATGATGTCGCCAACGCCTGGTGCCAGTTTCAAACGCAAAACGTCTGCAGTGGTGTGGAAACTTAACGAATTTACTGTGAAGCCGGTGCAAGAGCGACTTCTTATACGGTTTGTCACCCAAGGGGGGCTGGCCAAGAAGGGAACTGTAGAGCTGAAATTCGAGATCCCTGGACGTGTCGCCTCAGCAATTGGCGTGGAGAAGATCTCTCCTCCTAGTGACAAAGAGAAAGAAGTTGACCCTTTTGCTGATGATGGGGGCGAAGGTAGCAGCGCCCGAGGCAGCGCTGATGAAAAGAGATGGGAGCTGCTCTCAGCGCGGAAGAGGCTGGTCACCGGTCGTTACACCGCTACCTGAACTCATTCTTAGCTTGATGCGCACGGCGAAGCTGATAAAGAAATGTGTTGACACCCAATAATAGTGGCCAGCTAATCTAAGACTTGGTACAGGTTTGGATTTTCCCCTTGGAAGAGGCAGCGAGACGTAAGAAAACATCTGATTTATTTTGTCTTTGGCGGGTAATGGAAGGGAGGATAAAGATGGCAAGAGGGTGCACTCAATGTTCTGCTTGACCCTGGATTTTTGCCAGGATTAATCGTTCAGGCCCTGCCACATCTTATTATCATTTTGATCAACCTTAGCCAGTCTGTCAGCGAAATTTACATGCCATGATTTTTTTGTTTGTTTTAAGGAAACACTCCGAAATCACTTCTAAGGTAATCTAGAAAACAGCGTTTGCGATGTGTGGCCGCGTTCTCGCAGATACTGGCTACCTAAGTAGGTAGGTAATTCAAGGCCAAATATTCCATACCCCTCCCAATGTCCTCAGGAGTCAATCGGTCTTCAGACAGTTCCACTCACTTCCTAGGTACCTACTACCTATAAATAGGCGAGTGATGGTCCAAGGCTAAAGCTATATAGTGGTCGACCGAAACGACTGTGGCTACAAGTGTTGTTAGTTGCGAACTCAGGAATCCACAAATTAATTAATACAAGAATGAGTAGAAGAAATGCGGAGAGGTAGGTACCTCGGTGCGGAAAAAAAAACATCAATAGGTATTAACTGGTATATATATTTTTGCAGAGGATAGAATAGCAAAATTAGTGTCCTGCTTGCTCCTTCTGGTAATATTAAGTTACATACTACCTTACTCTAAGTCCCTGGTGCGCTGGATGTACCGTCCAAAGCTCGTTAGACTGATGCGCCATGAAAGCAAATGGTAGAAGATTTTAAAATTGAACGTTACTTGTACACGTATATCATCATCCACATCAACGTTTGCAGTCATTTTCCCTATTAAACCCTCCTCTTTCCAATTATATCATGCCGGTGATTATTGCATTTGCGTGTGGAGGATACTGTTGCCTTGGTGAGAAGTTGAACGAGGTGGGTGGGTATTTCGAAGGAATTGGAGGAGGAGGACATATGGAAGGGATAAGATGGGTGTGGTGTGGTTGTGATATGGTCGATTGAAGGCGATTCGTTAAGTGTGTTTGCGTGGTGAGAGGTATAGATAGAAAAGTGGGAAGTCCATGCCATATCGGCTGGAAATGGAGGCGCATATCAGGTGTGCTATAAGGCGCTGAGGCCAGTATCATGATGAGATGTCCTTGAACTTGACTGTTTTCTGGCACGTCTCGCCCTCTTCATGTTCGTGGTATTTGCATGAATTGCCCTCAGTCGGATCGTCAAACAGCGAGCCTCCAGAGCCTTGCTTAATCGCATTGATCACATCAACGGCAAAGTCTGGTGAAACGATAAAACATTCCCTATAAGATGTCGCGTCCTTCTCCGAAGCAGGGTCCATTATCTGTCTTGCGGCGATCCTGCTGACGAGCTTCCGGAAGGGGGAATTGATATGGGTTTTCTCGTAGATGGGTTTCATCTCTTCCGGGCCTGGCACCAATCCTGCTTCGTGGCAACCGCGGCGGAATTGATCGATGGCGAGGTTCTTCAGATCTTGTAGGCCTAGGGTGTCGCACAGGAGGTACAGTTTCTGACATGTGAAGGCGTAGTCCCATTTGACATCTTTGGGCATCCACGAGACATCATCAATCTTGCCCTGGTACAGCCACTTGATGAGAAGCTCGAAAGCGGCGGGGTCCTCGTCGCGCAGTTCAAGTTTTCCATCTTTTATCCTCTTTCGCTCGCCATTGATGGTGAAGGCTTCGTCGAAGAATTGCGCATGGTGAACGAGGAGGTTCTGATGCAGAGTCCACTTGCGCGCGTCGGGGCCGACATAGATGTCGAGCAGTGGGCCGGAGAGTAACCTTTCAGGCGCATTGTCAGCGCACGCCGTCGCGCACGAATCCAAATCCAGGATTGAGATGTTCTATATATGGACGATGAAAAATCGCGCCAACTTACTCCGCAAAGGTCTTCGCAGATGAATCGCCGATGTTCTCTCGGGGCATGTCTCTTCGAATGGAGGAGAGTAGAGGCGTGCGGGACGAGATGTTTAAAGTTGGGGCTGAAGTTGGCACAGTACTCGGAGGAAGTGCATTCGTGTCAGCGCGGGCTTTGCCCTTGGATTTTGTTCTCGCCTGCCAGCAGTTGCATAGACCAAGGACATTTCCCATGCGACATTTCTGGGGGGTGTTTTCAGATGCGATCGGGATCTCGATGCCTTGATCTGATATTGACCTTTGCTTCTGTGCTTGGAACCTTATACGAGTCGTCCCTCGGTGCTGACATTCCACTTGCTTCCCGCGCAACGTCAAAAGAGGGGCAACGCAGGCATGTCCCATTCGTTGCAATTCCTATCGCACTGCAAGCGAGGGAGCGCCCGCTAACTAGAGAAGATTGAGTGCGGGAGCTTCCCACACAGAAGGGAAGGCGTACCGAGATGGAGGGTACGGTGGATCTTTATATGTTTAACGCAGTCGCGTTGGTGGGGGAAAACGCGTCGCGTAACCTTAAGTGATCAACGAGGCACTCCGTATGTGCCAGCGGAACCTCATAGAACGCCAAATTTTACAAACCCTATGCGTCTGCTTGACGAGGCTGCAATCGGGCTTGGTCCAAAACGATATCTATGACTAGCCACGGAGATATTCAAGTCATCCCATCGGACCCTAACGACATCGACGTTGTATCTGCCTACCAACGCGACCAGTCCAATCCCAAAGCAGACTTGGACACAACGAGTAATGCGAGGCAGGAGGCACTTGGTCTCCCGTCCAGTCTGACCGACCCAGATTTCAACTCCTTCTCCTCCGACATGACGTTCTCATCCTCTCCAGTGCTCTATCCTGCAAGTTCGTCGCCTCCAGCAGCTGCCCCAACTAAGAAGCGCCGACTATTCCAACCATTCCCTTCTGCGCCTCAACCTCAAACGAAGAAAGCGAAGATCGTAGGAGGCTTTTTCGATGACAGTGATGGCGAAGACGAGGTAAATGAAACCCTGATCTCACAAGCTACATCTGCTACAGCTGCACCCACAAATGGACAAACCACGCATTTAGCGCAGGGAGACATTCCAGCGCCAGACGAGATACAAATACTTTCTAGTATACAGGGGCCCCAGGTCGATATACCTAGTCCGCCGTTACTGCCGGCTCCTCGTCTGCTCTTACGAAAGCTGCCGGCGAAAACAGTTAGTATACAATTGGCTGGTGGCAGTGCGGTCGAAATTCCTGTCCGGCAGAAATCTGCTTCTTCTTCATATGAGCAGTTGATAGCTCAGCGCTCAACAACTGCCCCTGGACGCGCGAAGAAGGCCTACTATGGCATTGACATTCATAACCTCATGGATGACGCCAAAACTCAACGACAGCTGGATGATTTTGCAAAAGAGAGCGAAAAGCAAAAGCATGAGCTACTACAATCTGTCGAGGTGACAGATCAGAGTACAGTGTCCGCTGGAAAACTGACCTTCACCCAAATGTGGACCGAGAAGTATCGTGCGAAGAAGTTCACAGAGCTTGTTGGTGATGAACGAACTCACAGATCTGTCCTTCGCTGGCTAAAGTCCTGGGATGATATCGTCTTTCCTGGGAATAGTAGGACGAAACATATCAAAGTGTATGACGAGAAGGACCAATTCCAGCAACAACACAAGAAGATTCTTCTCCTTACTGGGCCCCCCGGGCTAGGTAAGACCACACTAGCTCATGTGTGTGCCAAACAAGCTGGCTACGAAGTCTTGGAAATCAACGCGAGTGATGATCGAAGCAGGGATGTTGTCAAAGGGAGGATAAAAGACGTGCTTGGCACCGAAACTGTTCGTGGAATCAAGGAGCATGGCAAAGCTCGGAAGGCTGGGCGGCCCGTGTGTGTCGTCGTGGATGAAGTCGACGGTGTCACCACAGGCAATAGCTCCTCTGGGGGGGAAGGCGGCTTTGTGAAGGCATTGATTGATCTTGTTCAACTTGATCAACGGAATTCTTCCAAGGAAGGGCAAGACCAAAATAGCAAGGGTGGGAAGAAGAATCGCGACAAGTTCCGAATGCTTAGGCCCCTGATCCTGGTATGCAACGATGTGTACGCCCCTTCACTGCGCCCATTGCGAACATCCTCAATTGCTGAAATTGTCCATGTCCGAAAGGCTCCGATTGACAAGGTCATTTCTCGCATCAAATATGTTTTCCAAAAAGAACAGATCTCATGTGATAATGATGCTGCACGCCGGCTTTGTGAGAATGCCTGGGGCTTAGCCATGCGCAAGCAAAGGGGCCAGGGATCTCGAGGATCTGGTGAAGGCGACATTCGCGGTGTACTTGTACAAGCCGAATGGATTGCGCATAAATTGCGAGCGGAAGGGGAGTGTGGCAAACTGACGCGAAAGTGGCTTGAACCTCATCTTGACAATTCTCAGCAGGGGCAGAAAGGACTTGGACGTGGTGGTGTCCGAGAAGTCGTCGAGAGAATATTTGTTGAAGGCGCTGGTTTGCCAAATCTGCCAGCCTCTGTTTCAGCCGACGATGCAAGACTTATCGCAGAGTCTAAATCAAATCCAATAGGGGTCTCAGACCTCCGCAAACGTGCCGCCATAACTGCTCTGCGGGAAATGGTCGATACCTGTGGGGACCATGACCGATTGATGACCGACTGTTTCGCGACATATCCCACTCAAGTGTTTCAAGATGATGTTCAACTCTCAAAGCCTAACAGCAGCTACGAATGGCTTCATTTTCATGATCGTCTCTCAAGTCGTGTTTTCTCTGGACAAGAATGGGAACTGACTCCTTATCTGAGCACAAGTGCCTGCGGATTTCACCATTTATTCGCAACAATGGACAAGGGCAATAAAGCATGGCATGAAGAGACTAAGCCGGAAGATAACTTAGAGGATTTACACCCCTTTAGTGGGCTCAAGGCTGACTTTGCGGCTTATGAGGCCCAAAAGCAAAATCGAAGTCTCTTGACAGAGCTTCAGTCCAACTTTTCGGGTTCGATGTTGAGACTCTTTAGCTCCGTGGATGCAATCGCAACTGAATTGCTGCCATCCATTGGAAGAATGCTTGCCCCGGATGTAAAACCTGTGGTCATTGGCGGCTCGGGTGGGTCTGCAAGTGTTGCAAGTGTCAGAAAAGAGACGGAAAAGCAATGTGTCAGCAACGCTGTAAAGACCATGCTCGCCCTAGATGTGTCGTTTGAAAAGGTTAGAGTGGAGATTGAAGGTGGTGGTGCACATTCAAATGGTGGATACGTATACAGAATGGAACCGTAAGTTGTCCTCTTCTCTGGGTTTGCGGCGACTATACTAACATGGTTTTAGACCGCTTGATAACCTGCTTAGTCTTCGGCTTGACAAATCAGCCCGCCCTGTAGCCCCAATTCGGTACGCAATTCGTCAGGTCCTCGACCAGGAATTCAGGAAAGAGAAGCTGCTCCAGAGTAGCCTCGCGCGGCATGCTCGTGCCTCCACCGAGATTCTCAAGGATTCCAACCCTGATCAAGATAAAGAGAACTCGAATTCACTCAGGAAAACAGCAGATTCGCTGTGCAGAGATGCTGGCATCAAGCGCGATTTCTTTGGTCGTATTATCAATGACGCTAGACCAATCTCTGCTGGAAAGGACGCCGTCAAAAGCAAAACAACAAGAAAGGAGGACGATCGCCGTGTATGGGTCTCATTCCACGAAGGATTCTCAAATGCTGTCAGGAAACCGATAACACTGAAGGAACTCATTGATAGCTTTGATTTGTGAGGTGCGGAACGACTTGCAGGGTAGGTCAAGGGCGACAGACCGCAGTAACGACATCATGACCAAGGTCATGCCTTCGCTGTAAGTAATAATTTATATCGAATACAATATTTACTACAACTTAATAGCAAGTCCGATATTCTCATTCCAACACACACGTGGGTGACACGGACTAAGCTCAGGAAGAAGAAACTATTCGCAGCGATATTTTTCCAGCAGCCTAATGTCAAGCACTCATCTTGTACGCATGAGGCCCTGGATTAATACCAGTCGCGGAAGCTTAGTCTGCCCTTCAGGGACTTATGCATTCAACAACCCCTTTCACCTTCAAGATCTTGTCCGCATCACTGGTGGCGAATTGCAACGCCTCAGACCTCTCATCTGCATGGTCTCGCCCACCTCTGAACAGTCTGGTCTCGCGGAAATTGTGCAAATTAAGTGACACTCCGAGAATATGAAATCTGTGTTTCCCTACTCCAAGGCATTCGAGCGTGCTCCGCACACAGCATTTGACAAATGCCTTTCTACTGCCGTCGGGGCGGGATTGCTTTCGGAGGCTATTCCGTCGAATCTTGGCCGAGGACCCCGACGGAGGATCAACCTCTGCTGCGAACGAATGCCATGATGGGCATATCCTCAATGCTTTCGACACCGGGTACATTGTCTCCAGCTGGTCAACAAGTGCACATTTGTTGTCGACTGTGCTTGACTATCGAAGTCGTGAGTCACTAAGCTCCTACGTCCTAATCTAGACAATCCACAGGCCGATCGACAATACGTGTTGGATCATCTTAGCCAATGATCCGATCTTGGATTCGTTCTCGACAAGCAATCATGTCTTTGCAGACTTTATTTCCGCCTTCCATGTTGAGAACTGGGATGGCTTAGAATCACACCCGATGGGGCGAATGAAGGCCGCAAAGGTTCGGCTCGACTTCCGCTTCACCAGTATCATCTATACCTAGCGTTCCTGCTGCCGTGGTCATGGTGTGATGCATCAAGTTGTTCGTAACAAAGTCCCTTTTTAACCACGTTTCTATAGTCGTTTGCAACGGCCACGAAGCTCGGTGTTAGGATGGCAGCCCTCGACAACGCCAACGTTGAAAATCAAAAGGACGTGAAAGATCTTACTGAAGCCATTGAGGACGTCTCAGTGACACTTGACCCTGTTGTTGAGAAGCGCTTGGTCCGGAAGATCGATCGCCATCTGATTCCAATACTTTTTGTACTTTATCTTTGTGCTTTCATTGATCGGTACATTCTAATACTACTGTTTGTGGAGTTCTGACTGACGAAGATGCAGAGTTAACATCGGCAATGCACGAATCCAGGGTCTCGAAGCGGATTTGAATATGACCGGCAATGATTACAACAGTATGTCAACCTCCCTCTTGCCATTATTACAGCCACCTTGTAAAGTGACAACTTCAATTCTTGGAGTGTTCTCGTCGTCTCTCCTGCATACCCGCACGTTCACAGTGAATATTCTCGTCAGGGTCACTGATTTGTTTTACAGTCGCCTTGTTTGTCTTCTTCATACCTTATATCTTATGTGAGGTGCCGTCAAACCTTCTCCTCAAGAACTTGAGGCCGTCATGGTATCTCCCCGGGATTATGGGAGCATGGGGTGTTTGTACCATCGGAATGGGCGTGACACACTCCTTTGGAGGTCTTGTCGCTTGCCGCTTCCTACTTGGTATATTTGAGGCCGGCTTTTTCCCTGGTTGTGCATACCTGATTTCTATGTGGGTAGACCAAATGAGGTGTTGATTTCGCCAGCTAACCTTGCGCAGGTATTATCGGCGACTCGAGCTCCAGCTGAGGATCAATCTTTTCTTTTGCGCATCTATTCTGGCTGGAGCCTTTTCAGGCCTCCTTGCCTACGGCATCTCTCACCTCGATGGCCGCGCAGGATACAGTGGATGGAGATGGATATTTGTCCTTGAAGGTTAGTGTGCCGTATTTCTCAGAAGGGCCGAAGCCTGAACGTCTTTAGGGGCTGCTACCGTCCTTATCGCATTGGCGGCAGTCTTCATTGTGCCAGATTGGCCTTCTACAGCTAGATTTCTGACTACGGACGAACGAACTCTCTTGGCCAACCGCCTTCGCGCCGATGTAGAAGGAGTGACAATGAATAGGCTGGACAAGAAGGCAGCCAAAAGATCGTTCAGCGATCCCAAAATTTACTTTGGGTATGGACCACCCTTGTTATATACACTGATTGTAGAAGCTAACGGCGCTCAAGGATTATCATGTTTGGCGGACTAACAGTCACAACCTACAGCTTGGTCTTCTTCTTGCCCACCATTCTCAAACAATTGGGATGGACATCTATTCGGGCACAGGTCATGTCGATCCCAGTATTCCTTGTTGCGGCAGCCATCACGCTGGCTGCTGCTGTGCTTTCAGACCGGCTGAAAAGGAGATACGAGATCCTCATGGTGAATAGTCTGCTGACCTTGATTGGTTATGCGATCCTCCTCAGCATGGAAAGCGTCCCTGTAGGTGCGAGATATTTTGCTGTGTATCTCATGACCGCGGGTGGATTTGCTGCACAGACAATCAGCATCGTCTGGCTGAGCAACAACATGGGAGGTCATTATAAGCGGGCAATAGGGGTTGCGATGCAGGTAAACTACTTCTGTCCCTTTACCAACAGTCGCTGGTCCTTTCAAAATCGATCTGTCTCCTAACAAAGCTATCTTAGATCGGGTTCGGGAACATCGCGGGCATCATCGCCAGTTTCATTTTCCTGCAATCCGAAGCGCCCACCTACCACACTGGATTTGGCACCGGACTTGGTATGCTATTTGCGGGCGTCTTCGCGGCTACGGGCTATTACATATACCTGCGATGGGAAAACGCAGCGCGCGACGCGGGTAAGAGAGACTGGAGATATAACCTCCCGGCTGATGAATTGGACAACCTGGGTGATGATGATCCAAGGTTCCGCTTCATTTTGTAGAGTGCGGACAGGCTAGGGAAAGAGCGACGGCTAGCCATTGGGTCAGGGACTCGGAGACTCTTGTGCTCCCATGCCAGAGGACTGGTGGCCCGTCGCGGGAACATATGATCGGACAGCCCTAGCGAGTTAATGGTCTTCCACTTGGTGGAGAAGATATGGACTCTACGTTGACCTCAAACCGGCTAATAAGACCGGAAAGATCTGAGTTGGTGGATATTTAGTAGAGGAGAGTTAAGATTAATTGGAAGCCATCCTTGGAAATCTCCTACATTGAAATACTCGACCATGATACTTCAGGAGTACAGATGTTGGCATACGTGCCTCCTTATCTACACAGGAAGGTCCTCCGCAAATTACCATCCACCTATGCTCCCTTTGCATGCCCATTTGCGACTGGAGCCTTAGTAGTAAGAAGTGGCGAGTGCTCAATCGCACCCTCTGGCTTCTTGAAATGGCTTTTGAGCCCCAACCACGTTTGAGCATTATAATTCGACTGCTTCTTGTTCGATTTCAACCAAGCCCAGTCACTCAATCCCATGATCATATTCGACTCAAGCACGAACGCCATGCTGCCCTCGCCCACAAACTGCGGCACGAGCTCCATCTCCGATGCGCGTGCGTGAGTCGCGCTGTCCGGGCCATGGCCGACCATCACATTGTGGAGGCTGGCTCCGCCGGGTCGGAAGCCACCATCTGTTCTTGCGTCGTATTCGCCCTGAATCAGGCCCATGAATTCGCTCATCGTGTTGCGGTGGTACCATGGGGGACGGAAGGTGTTCTCCATGACAAGCCAGCGCGGTGGGAAGATGGCAATCTCCGCCACACCTTCGGACGAAGCGAGCAGGCTGAAAATTGATGGGTCAGGGTGGTCGTACGAGATGCTTCCCACAGTCATGAAGCGCCCAAGGTCGTATTTATATGGGAAATAGGTCCCGTGCCAGGCGACGACGTCGAAGGGCGAATGGTCTTGTTTGGCCGCGAAGAGTCTGCCGTTGAATTTGGTAATGATCCGATACTCGCTCTTTGTGTCATTCTCATATGCTGCCACGGGGATGTTAAAGTCTCTGGTATTCGCACAGCCAAAAGAACCGATCAGCCCCAGGTTCGGTAGCGTGAAAACTCCCTGATGCAGCTCTAGGGCGTATCCCCTGACCGGTCCTTCAGGCAGCGAGACATTGTACTTGATACCTCGTGGAATAACGCAAATTTCCAGAGGTCGCACCAACATATGTCCCAATTCTGTCCTGATATCGAGGACTCCGCTCTGGAGAATGATAAGAAGCTCACCGTCAGCGGACGAGAAAGCGGATTTCGGGTCCATCGACTGTCCCGCGGTGAAAATGAAATAGCCGAGCCCTGATTTCGCAGAGACATCTCCAGCGGCACAGAGCAAGCGCATGGAATTAACCCAGTCTACATTCTCGTCGATATCGAACGGGTCCCAACGAATCTGGGTAGGGATGTGCACGAGATCGTGATAGTCGTTGTAGTTGACGGTTTGCTCACCATCCTTTAGTGGTTCCGGGTCAAAGGGGTGATGTGCCGCTGATGGAATAATGCGATAGAGCCAGGTTTGTTGATTTTCAGGCCGGACTGCTTGGAATGAACTACCAGAGACTTTCTCTGTGTACAGACCGAGTGGTGGGCGCTGTGGAGTATTCTGTCCAATTGGTAGAGCACCCTCAATGGCTTCAGACCTGTTGGTAGTTTAGAGTGTCAGTGTGTCCCGTTCGAGAACGAAGTCAATAGATTAAATTGCCCACTCTTGATAAGATCCAAAACCTGTCTTGTACCTGTACTTCTCAGGCGTTGTGAACTTGGAGTCTGGCATTTTGTTGTCGGATGGGTCGTGACTTGTTCAGTAAGCTACCACCCCATCGAACCGGTGAGCATGCATTCCATTGATAAAGGTACACATCACTGAGACCCACGGCCCCAAGACAACGCTCCCGATCGCCCAAACATTGAACTGGGAACTTTGACCTCAGGCCACAGTCAGGTCGCTGATGTTTGCCGCCTTCCACTGTCAAGGCTCGGAAAATTCCGAGCGCACCTCCGAGCAAGGCTTCCCCTCTCCTCCGCCTCCGAGGCAGACGACGCCCCTTAGTTTCCACACACATTCACGGTCGACTCTTTGCCGAGGACCATCAATTGAAGTTAAGAAGTGAAGATAGAGGATGTTAAAAGGGACCATTTAACGTTGGATAATACAGTCCATCTCGGATGCCAAGAACACCATTAGAACATCTTTCTTGAAAAGGAATAACTTAGCTTATTAATATTGATAAAAGCTCACTGTTGATGGGGAAATTTCATCGTCGTAATTACGTTACGACGAGTTTCTCTGTACGGAGTAATAAATTCCAAGCGGCTCTTGTTACGTGACAGCACCGTAATTAATTCAAGAGAGTAGTCTAAAGGCAGCACGTATTTTTATTGCCACGTCCCTAACAGTGTGTTCGAGATATTGCCACGTTACTTAGACTAACCTAACCGTCTCCTACGTAGTACGAGGAGACCACAGCGCAACAAAGTAACACATAGAGCAGAACGGTTGCCTACTTTACAGGTTCGCTGCTTTCCTTCGCTCGAAAATATTGGATAGTTATATGACTTGTGATAGCTATCATCGTAATTGTCTCGTTTAGTTATTTAAAGAAATCGCATCAAAATGAGCCTAAAGATAGAGAGTTTCCAACGCTTTCACCACCAGCCCCTTATGCTTAAATCTTGGCTGAGACCACGGCACTCTGCACAAGAAACTGGATTGGAGCAGTCAGACGGCCAGCGACCGGTATCTACCATGGAGAGAGCTTTGAAAATCGTGCCGTTGAACCAACCCCAGCTTGTTGGCAAATAGCATGAACCACACACGAAGTGTTGAGATCCGTCTGACCCGTGAACGCTGATTGTAGAACATGATCCCCAGCCGCTGCATTGACAGAGTGTACTCTCTCCTATCCCTTGCGGCAAGGGGATACTATGGACGAGCTTGATTCTTCTGAAATCACTCGGCTG
>Ga0105239_10005430_pt1 | contig 14962 bp, 8 predicted proteins | sample KBSC44metaG_FD_92761 | JGI IMG/M metagenome (GOLD analysis project Ga0105239, IMG submission 92761) | Corn rhizosphere microbial communities from Kellogg Biological Station, Michigan, USA - KBS C4-4 metaG | ecosystem: Host-associated > Plants > Roots > Rhizosphere > Soil | place: Michigan, USA... | reverse complement strand
TTTCCGAATCGTTCAGAAAAATGAACCATATCGCACAGGCCATTGCAAGGGAAAACATGCATCCGCATATTGCAGCACCGCATTTATTAAAAGCACTGCTGCATAAAGATGCCGGTCTGCAACCATTGTTAAAGCAACTGGATAAAGATATTTTTTATATGGAAGAATGGGCCGATGTGCGTATGGAAACACTTCCCAAAGCAACCCGGCTCGATGATACGCTTACCGCCGATGAACCGGTGAAAGCAGTGATGGAAGAAGCCGATACCATTCGTGTTATAACGGGAACCGATCAACTGGAAGCCCTGCATGTATTGGCTGCCCTTAGTACGCCCGGTGTTGGCTTTAGTTATGAGCAATTAAAAACATTTCCGGTACAACGCCATGAGTTGTTGCAGCAAACAACCGATAACGATGCCGTACAAAAAATGACCGGTGTAGAACCGCTGAATGGTTTTTCAAAAAATGGAAATCAGCAGGCATTGTCAAAATATTGTACCCATAAAAACCTGCGTGCAAAAAATGGAAAGCTCGATCCCATTACCGGTCGCGATAAAGAGATCAGGGCCATGGCCGAAATATTGGGCCGCCGCTCCAAACCCAATGTGCTCATCGTTGGTGAGCCCGGTGTTGGTAAATCCGCGCTGGTAGACGGATTTACACTGGCCATCGAAGAAAAGAAAATGCCGCGCTTTCTGGAATCGGCGCAGGTGTTTGAACTGGACAATGGCGCACTCGCTGCTGGTGCATCGTATAAAGGAGAAGTAGAGGAGCGGTTAAAAAATATCATACAGGAAATAAAGCAGTTCGAAAAAGCCATTTTGTTTATCGATGAAATACATGTGCTCATGGATAAACAGGGCGCTATGGCAGGCGCGGCCAATTTGTTAAAACCCGAACTGGCTCGTGGCGAACTAACGGTAATAGGTGCTACCACGCTGGAAGAATATCGTAAACACATCGAGAAAGACGAAGCCTTTGCCCGTCGCTTTGATGTTATACTCGTAGAAGAGCCCGATGCCGAAACAACCTTCAGAATGATGAAGCAAATCATGCCGCATTATTGCAAACATCATTCAATTGAAGTGAACGATGAAACACTGCACGAAACCATTCGGCTGGCAAAGCGGTATGTAAAAGACAGGCGTTTGCCCGATGCCGCCATTGACCTGGCCGATCATGCCATGGCAGCGCTTCGTCTTACCAGAGACACAGGTATGCAGGTAGTGCAGGAAATGAAAGCTGGTTTTGACGCATGGAAAAAAGAAGCTTCTACATATTCGGTTGAAGACTGGCAATGGCATTATTCACAGTTGAGGAATAAGATCAGTCCCATTTTGTGGGCAGCTATTCAGTCAGAAACCGATCCCCTGCAAATGAGCGATGCGGAAGCGATCATACATTATCTCGATACTGCTTATGCAACATTGCTGACGGCTGCAACTGATGAGCGGCAAATTCTTGCTAATGCCGATGTGGCTGCTATTGTAGCACATAAAACGGGCATCCCCATCGGAAAAGTACAGGCGCAGGAAAAGGAGCGGCTGTTAAAAATGGAAGAGATCCTGAAGCAACGGGTAGTAGGGCAGGACCATGCCATCAAATCGGTCAGCGAAGCCATTCTGGAATCAAGGGCCGGTTTGGGAAAGGCAGGTCAACCCATCGGATCATTTTTCTTTCTCGGCCCCACAGGTACCGGTAAAACGGAACTGGCTAAAGCATTAGCAGATTTTCTTTTCCAGGACGAATCGTCGATGATACGGTTTGATATGTCGGAGTTCAAGGAAGAACATGCCGCTGCTTTATTATATGGTGCACCTCCCGGTTATGTAGGATATGAAGAAGGTGGGTTGCTGATCAATAAGATCAGGCAGCAGCCTTTTTCGGTTGTGTTGTTCGATGAAATTGAAAAAGCGCATCAGTCGGTGTTTGATATTTTTTTGCAGATCATGGATGAAGGCAAGCTGCACGACAAGTTGGGCAAGGAAGGTGATTTTTCCAATGCGCTAATCATATTTACATCCAACATCGGTAGTCAATATGTGGTAGATTCTTTTAATAAGAAGCAGATCCCGTCATCGGGTAATCTGATGGAAATAATGAGTGGTTATTTCAGACCAGAATTTTTAGGAAGGCTTACTGAGATCTGTCCGTTTGCGCCCATGACCAGCGACATGGTTGAACGCATACTCGATATTCAATTGAAAGGTTTATATCGTTCTCTTGAAAAGCAGGGAATTAATTTAAAGATAACATTGGAAGCTAAACAACAGTTAGCACAAATGGGTTTTGCGCCTCAGTATGGTGCACGTCCGTTAGCAGGTGTTATACGAAATCATTTACGCAGACCATTATCACGCAGGATCATCAGTGGTGAATTACAGACTGAATTAACATTAGATATAGATGGCTCAGGAAATTTTGTGTGGGCTGGTAATATTATCTAAAGCCCGAAGGGCTTTAACATGAATAGCCCCGGATGTTATCCGGTGGAACTTATCCACAATAAGCATCATTATCTAATTGTGAAGTGTCTCCATTACTAACGGATATATGTAAATTTATTCGATAGTATTAACGGCGCTTGCAAAACGATTTGCTTACTAAAATGAGCACTATGGTTTGTGGGGATTTTTGCCGTTAGTGTTAGCTCATTAATTTTTAGGAATGAAATTTGCCTAAAGAATAAAGGGTTTCTTTATTCATAACTAATCCATATACACTATTTAAACGTAATTATATTTAACTGGTCGTACCAAACCAGGAATCGTTAATCAATAACCAAATTTACCTTACCATGAGTATGGAGCCTTATGGCATTGGCGGGACTGAAGTAAAAACCGACGCCTTTGAAGCCTTTGCGGATATTCCCCAAAACCGTGTTTTGCTGGCAGAAAAATTAACGTACGATCCTCCTGTTAAACCCGAGATCATTGAAGGGTTAACCAGCATCGACGATGTATTTGAACAATTCAAACCGAAGGTAGACATGACTTTTGAAACGGAAGACGGCGCCATGCGTCGTGAAACGCTCCATTTCAAAGGTCTTTCTGATTTTGGTGTAAAAGGTATTGTTGCCCAAAGTGAATACCTCGGCGATGTTAATATGCAGCAGCTGCAGTACCAGAAAATTGTAAAGCAGCTAAAAACCAATAAGCTGCTTAAACAGGCCCTCGCCAATAAAGAAACACGGGAACATATCCTGAAAGCATTACAGTCATTAATACAGGAGCTTGACGCAGCCCGTTAATCCATTCTTTTATCTAATCAAATCGCTATCATGAGTACGGAATCCATTAAACCTGCCGCAGAACAAACGGCTGTTAAAGAAAACCTTCCTTTCAAAGAGCTACCGGTTGAATCACTGGAAAGCAGTGTGCAGGGGCTTGCCAAATTCGGCGGATTTGATTTGCTGGAATCAGCTATCGACGCTGTTCAGAATATCAATCCCGACCGTAAAGCCCGTAAGAAGATCTTTCTCGAAGAAAACAGTAAAAAAGAAGAACGCACTGCGCTTAAAAAAACATTGAAGCTGTGGCTCGATATTCTGCAAAGCTCCGATGATATCGGCGAAATGGTGAAAACCTGTAATGAACGTTCAGAACAGGCAGCCTCCGTGCTGAAAAAGAATCTCAAGGCAGCCGTTAAAGAAACAGAGCAACTCGAGAGATCATACCGCTCAGCAGCCCTCTTTTTTAAAAATACCGAAAGCCTCAAGGTTAAAAACGTTTCTGTTATCAATGCTGATCCCGATCAGTTAAAAGACCTTGACAATACCCGTTTTATAGATGCTGTACACAACGAACTGGTTGATAACTACGACCGGCTCGATCTGCGTAATAATTATAGTCTCATGATCTTACCAGGCTACCTCGGCAGCAACAGAGTGATTGAAAAATGGGCAAAGATCGCCTATGAGAATAAAGTGATGCTGGTAACCGATTTTGAAGATCTGGATACACCCGATGATGTAATGGAACTGTTTGAAGCAGCCAATTTAACAGGCGGCGATCCTTATCGTTCCAATGTTATCATGACCTGCAACTGGTTAGTGGGCAGAGGAAAGTTTGCAGAAATAGAAGAGGAAGATGATCTGCTGGTGCCTCCATCTGCAGCACTGGCCGGAAAGATCTATAGCACCCTCATGTCGCAGGTAACTGCCGGTAAAAAATTCGGCGGCATTAACGAAGTGGATGGTGTACGTTTCGATCTGAAGAAAAGTGAGATCGCCAGTCTGGAAAAACTCGGACTCATACCCATGGTAAAGGAATACGGAAAGGTAATGGCCTTTTCTGCCAAAACATTGTTCAATGGCGATAACCTGGGTCTGCAAACCTATTCAGTCGTGCGCGTGTTCGATTATGTCACTAAGGTAATGATGGACTTCCTCAACCGTCGTGCTTTTGAAAATTTCAATGCATCTACGCGTAAGGAACTCAACGGACAAATTGTAAAATTCCTCGATGGCATTACAGGGCCAAATAAGTTGATTGAAAACTTCACCATTAAACGCTTTGAACAGGACCCTGTTCAAAAAGATCGTATCTATTTAGATATCCATCTGAAACCATACTTTCCTGCAAAAACCTTCCTCATTAAACTGGAAGGCCAGAAAGGAGACGATGCCGATAAAGCAGATTGGTCTTCTAAATACGAACAGGATAAGTAAAATTTGAAAATCAGGCAATTTGAAAATTTGAAAATCAGGTTAAAGAAGTTTGGGGAGAATTTTATAGAAATGAGTGTTTCATTTTCAAATTAGCACATTTTCAAATTAACTACCTAAACTGTAATAGCTCACCCCATTCAGGCTACAACTGAAGTGTCATTTACATCAAATGATGCTAACGATATCCTTTTGCAAAACCACAGAGATCTTTAAGTTTTTCCTATGAATTAAATAGTGGTTGTCCATTAAACCTTTCAGAACAGTGCCTTCGCTCCCCGTGCGAACAGGCATACTATTGCTCAAACTCTTCTGTTACAGGCTTACCTGGCCCGCACCACACTTACTTCACAGGATTTAATATACCGGCAAACGGCAGTCGTCAGTCGTCAATCGGCAGTCCGCAATCGGCAACTGGCAGCTGATGATTGAGGATCCTTAATTCATAATTAATAATTCACGATTGGTAATTGGCAATTCACCATTGCCGATTGCCGATTCACGATTGCCGATCACGATTCACGTTTTTTATTTATTGGTCTATATACCATTTTTTAATCATCAAAACAGTTTTTTATGTCATTTAAGGTAAAACTCAAAGTAGCTGGCAAGGAGATAAACGTCCTTAGCTGCAGCTATGCTCTGAAACAGGAAACAGATCCTACCGGTCGTCCGTCTTCCATTACACGTGGCGGAAAGCTCATGCTCACCGTTGAATCAACCGGCGACACTTCTAATTTCGAGTGGATGACAAACAATTTCGAGCGCAAAGACGGCTCTATTGTTTTCATCAAAAGAGATACCGATGCTACCCTGAAGGAGCTGAAATTTAAAGAAGCTTATATGGTGGAATATCGTGAAAATTTCGACGGAACCAGCGATGCGCCCGTTACTGAAACTTTCACGCTCAGCGCCAAATCCATTGAACTGGGCAGCGGCCAGCATGTAAATGAATGGGTTCAATAATTAAGAATGAGAAATAAGGAATAAGAAATGAGAAATAAGAAAGTTAGATCTCACTTTTTCATTTTTCATTCTTTATTTCTCATTTCTTATTTCTACTCTTCATTTCCCATTTTAAATCAATAACAAAACTTCCATGTCATTCCTAGCAAAATTGAAGGTAGACGGTGAAGAAATGAACGTACTGCATTGTGCATTTCGCTTTACACAGGCTACCGATGGTACCGGAAAGCCAACTGCCATTCCGCAGGGAGGCGCTGTTACGTTTGTAGTAGAAAGTAATGCCAATACCGGTTTATTTGATTGGATGATAAGTCCAACACAAACCAAGAGCGGCTCCATTACCTTTTACCGCCGCGATAATATGAGCAAACTAAAAACCCTGCAGTTCACAGATGCGCATTGCGTGGATTATTATGAAACATATGACCACAGCAACAGCCAGCCTATGCAGGTTCAGATTACACTCAGCGCCAAGGAAGTAAAGCTGAATGAATCTGAGTTCAAAAATAACTGGCCGGTGTAGATGTCGGCAATCGGCAGACGGCAATCGGCAATAGCGGTTCCGACTTAATTATAGATTGGAAATTTCGACAGCCATTGCCGATTCACGATTGACGATTCACGATTCAGCATTTACCGTCTCGAAACCATAAACGACATAACATTTTTTATGGCTCAACTAATCAGTAGCAATATAACCATTGCTGGTAGTCCTATAAAGCAAATAACCTCTTTTCAGCTAACGCAGAATATTTTTGACCATCACTATTTCCGCCTCGTTTGTCCGGCCGAATCCCTCGATGGTACAGATGGAGGCATCTTACACTCCTCGCGAAATCTTATCGGAGGCATCCTGCAGGCCTCAGTAACAGCCACCGGTGCAGAAGGCGCCCTGCAATTCAGGGGTATTGTAATGCAGGTAGAAGCTGACCGTTTCAGCGGTCACACCGGCAATATTATCATTTCAGGCTGCAGTCCCACCATAGTCCTCGATAACGGGCCGCATTGTAAAAGCTGGGAAAAAAAGGCTATCAAAAATATTGTGCAGGATGTGTTGAAACACTTCCCGCAAAACCTGTTACAGCCGCAGGTAGCGCCTTTATATCCCGAAACGCTTGCCTATACTGTTCAATACAAACAAACCGCCTGGCAATTTCTTAATTTCCTGTGTTCCCAGTACGGCGAATGGTTGTATTACGATGGCAATCAGTTGAACGTAGGCGCGCTCAAATCTTCCAGTGCTGCTGCACTCACCTTTGGCAGCAATATCAGCCGCTTCAGTATGGCATTGCAGGTACAACCTGCCAACAGCCAGATGATGGCTTACGACTATCTCAATCACGAAGTATATAACAGCACTCCGCAAAGCATAGAAAGCAAAGCCGGACTGAACGATCTTGGCAAGCATGTACTGCAGGCCAGTAACAATGTATATGCTGCGCAACCCAAAGTATGGAACAACCAGTTTGTATCGAATAAAAAACAACTGGACGATGCCATCAACATGCGCGCTGCCATGCAAAGCAGTAATACCGTTCGTTTTTCAGGCAGCAGCGGTCATCCGGGTGTTAAGCTGGGCGGCACTATCAATGTGCAGGGCCGCAACATGTACAGCATGTCGGGCGAAAATTATGGCGAGTATACGATTATGTCTGTCAGCCATTATTTCGATGGCTCCGGAAATTATAACAACGACTTTACAGCGGTACCTGCCGGTATTAAAGTACCTCCGGTTAAAACAGCCAATATTCCTTATTCCGAAACACAAAGCGCCATGGTTACCGATAACCACGATCCCAAAGGATTGGGAAGGGTGCGTGTAAAGTTTCACTGGATGAACGGAACAGAAAAAACACCCTGGATCCGCGTTACCAGTCCGCATGGTGGTGGCGGCAAAGGAATGTTCTTTATGCCCGAAGTGGGAGAGGAAGTGATAATAGGTTTTGAAGGCGATAGTCCTATTAAACCATATGTAATAGGCACCGTATACCATGGCAAAGCAAGCAATACCTACGGCAATGGAGGCAATGATGTAAAAGCATTGCAAACACGCAGCGGCAATAAAGTGATCATGAACGATGCCGATGGCAGCGTGTTTGTTGAAGATAAAGACGGTAACAGCATGCTGATCGATGGCGCAGGTAACATAACGGTTAAATCAAATAACACGGTTACCATCGACGCTACCAATGAGATCACTTTCAAAACCAAAAAGATCACTATGCTGGCGGAGAATGAGATCAACATGCAGTCGAAAGTGCTGGACGGACAGTTTACCGAAACAGCCACCGTATATGGTAAGAACGAAATGAATGTTGGTTCCAAAACCGCTGTGAATATTGATTCTGAAAATAAAATAGATATCACCGCGCAGGTAGAAACAGATGTCTTCGGTAAAACCAAAGTAGCACTCGATACACCAGGCCATGTGGAAATAAACGGCCAGGCAGCTACCGCGATTACCGGCGGACAAGTGAAACTGAACTGCTAACACAATATTATACGTATGAACGAGCACAATCCCATAACCATCCGTATTGATGAAATGGTGAACGTCTGGAAAAAAAACGTGCGCCTGCAGCACAGCCTTATCCGCTGGATGCTAAAGCCCGAAGACCACCGTATGTATGAAGGGTTCTGCCGGCTTGAAGCATCTGCTTACGGAAAGCTCGACAACCTGTTTGTATTTTTCTATACACCCTTTGCCGGCAAGGCATCCTATAGCCATGCCATCATGCAAAACTGGTTGCATGAATACGATGATCCCAATCAGCAGCAAATGCTCGCAAAAGCCGGTATAAAAGGAAACTGGAACGTAGAAGCATTCAGAAAAGCAGTAACGGAAAACGATTATACTGCGTGCAACAAATTGCTGCCTGACATGATCCAGTCGTACAGGAACTGGATAGGTCAGCCGCAAACATCATTTGTATTAAGTGTACTGCCCCGGCAAATGAGCGCTCCGCAACACTTTGTACAATGGCTGCAGCAATGGATGGAACAGCCCAAACAACCAAACATACAATTACTGGTGTTTGATCATACAGACGGTAATTTCTGGGGAACTGTTTTTGAAAAATATGCCGATGAGGCGGTAACCCTTCTGCACGACCTGCGCATGCAGGATGCTATCAAACAGATCGCCACTGCCGGAGCCGCTTCCGACCCCTATGCATTTTTCAGAAAATGTATGTTCGAAATGGGCGATGCAGCCCTCAAAAAAAATAAACCATTACTCAGCGAATGGGGCGAAAAAGCCATTGAAAGCGGTAAAAAGATCGCCGACAAAAGTCTGCTTGCAACCGCCTACATCACGTATGCAGGTATGCTCTTTTCGTTCCGCGATCACCTGCTCATAAACCAGCTGCTCGATACCGGTATGCGTTTGTGCAAACAGGAAATAGTAGCAGGTAATGAATCCATGAAACCATTGCTGTTACAATATTATACCTATAAAGGAGCCGATTGTCAGATCCAGAAAGAAAGAAAAGAAGCGCTTGACTGGTTTATGAAAGCCGGCGACGAAGCAGTTTCTTTTGGCTATACAGTACAGGCCATATCATCTTACTACAAAGCATGGGTGTTTGCCGATTATAAAAACTGGAATCCGGAGAAATTACGGGCTTGTGAAAAAGCATTGCAACTGACCGATCAACTCACAGATGAAGAAGTACAGGCCTCTGAATATCCCTTTATGGCCTATGACTTTTTGCAGCAAAAGCAACATGATGAAAGCAGTCTGGCCACACGGGCTGAAGATAAAATGATTGCCGTGTATGGTACCGACTGGCAAAAAACAGTAGAAGAATTAAAGCAGAATTATACAAAGAAAAAGATCAGGGAAGCAAAGAACCCAAAATTTGAAAATGAGGTGATTTGAAAATCATAGGTGCATGCATTAACTGTAAAGCTATTTATCAAAAGGGAGTGCTCATTTTCAAATTGGCACATTTTCAAAACTCATCCCGATATGTCGGGATTACCAAATTATCATACTTATGTATGTTGCCAACACGCATTTAAAGCCGGTAATCGGAATAGACATTCACTTTGTGAATCTGCCTTTTCCTTTTATACCACTGCCTCATCCTTATATCGGATTGGTAATTGATCCTTTCGATTATCTTCCTTTCATTGGCGCTACCGTGAAGATAAATCATGTGCCCCGTGGCAATACCGATACCATGGGCATGATCATCACGTTTCAACATATTCCTGAAGGCGCCGGCTTTACCATCTATCCCATCATTGGTCACGACAGCCAGAATTTTTTTGGCAGCAAAACCGTATCGATCGATGGCGCTCCTATGAGCGGCGCCGGTTATTTTATGATGACCTGTAACGATATCGGGCTGCCGCTTTCTTTCCGTCCCGGAAAAAAATTCATTCCAATTCCTTCATTATACCTGCCTACTTCTTATTGCATACCCCTGCAATGGGGCAAACCCGTTATGGTAGGAGGGCCGCTGGTGCCCAATTTCAGTTTGATGGCTTTATTAAAAGCATTTGCTTTTGGGTGCTTTTTCAAAGTTCTGGGAAAGGCCAGTGGAAAACTGTTTAAGAAATTAGGTAGCAAGCTGGGCAAATCCAAAGCATCTCAAAAACTCAAAGGCGCATTGTGTAAAATGGGCTTTGAACCGGTTGATCTTATTACCGGCCGCGTAAATTATGAGTATACCGACTTTGAATTGCCAGGACCTATCCCCATCCAATGGACACGCAACTGGGACAGCGATTCTGCTATTGAAGGTTTGCTGGGGCATGGCGTACAATTGTGTTACGACCGTTGTATTCGCCTGTGGTCGCAGGAAGAATGTTTATCGGTAACGTTGGCCGATGGCAGACTGGCCGTATTTCCATTGTTACACTTTGGCGAAGAAGTTTATCACCCGCATGAAAAAATATTGCTTCGCCGCAAGCAAAACGGGCATTTCCTGCTTGAAGATTATAATGATAGTCTATATTATCATTTCAATCACGATAGCAAGGCCGGTATCTGGCATTTGTCGTTTATAGAAGATTACTATGGTAATCGCATACAGCTTCACTATACCGGTGATAACCTCGTAGCCATTACAGATTCTGTTGGCAGGCAATTGCTTTTTGAGCTCGACAAACAGCACCGTATAACAAAAGTAGATGTAAAACACCGCGAATTGCGGCAAACGCTGGTAACCTATGCATATAATACAGAAGGCGATTTAACAGCTATCGCCGATGCATTGAACCAGTCCACCGTTGTTGAGTACATCGACCACCGGATGGTGAAAAAGACAGATCGCAACGGACAAAGTTTTTACTGGGAATACGATCACCAAAACCGTTGTGTGCATACATGGGGCGATGGCGGCATTCTGGAGGGCTTTATCGAATATGGCAAAGGCTTCAACACAGTAACCAATTCATTAGGAGAAACTACCACCTTTTATTTCGACGAAAATAATTTGTGTATACAGGAAACCGATCACTACGGCAATCACCGGTATACCGAGTATACCGATGATCTTGAAATATACCGGCAAATAGATGAAGCCGGAAACATTACCGGTTATGTATATGATGACAGATCGTTATTGAAAGAAAAGATCTGTCCCGATGGAACCAGTGAACAATTTCAATACAATGAACATAACCAGATAACGCTCATCATGTATGCAGATGGCGGCAGTCAAACATTTGGTTATGACGCAATGAGGCGGTTGTGTTTTATTAACTATCCCGATGGGCGAACGGTTAGCTATGAATACAATATCGACGGGCAACTGGAAACTATCATCGAAACCGGCAACAGGAAAACGGTGATGTTCTACGACGAAGACGACAATCTTACAAGTGTGCAATTGCCAGATGGATCAATTGCCCGCTGGAAATATGACGCATGGGGTCAATGTATACAAAGCACTAATGCCACCAATCAGATACGGTATTTCGAATATGACCGGTTAAATCGCGTTTCTACCATGCATCTGCCCGATGGTAATGGTATAAAGCTGCAATACGATGCATACGACCGGATCATTGAGGCCGCAGACCGGCACAGCAATGTGCAGTTTGAGTATACGCCTATGGGTAACCTGAAAAAACGAAGACAGCACAATACCGAAATAAATTTTCTGTATGATTCGCAGGAACGTTTAAGGACCATTGTAAATGAAGCAGGCAGGCACTACACCTTCGACTACAATAAACGCGGAGAAATTATCAGTGAAACCGGATTCGGAGGTTTATTGCATCAGTACGAACGCGATGCTACCGGAAAAATAATAAAAGTACATCGTGCCGCAGGCCGTTATACGGAATATGAATACGATTCGAACGGCCGCATAATACGCACACAATATCATGATGGCAGTTGGGAATTGTATAATTACGATAAGAACGGAAACCTGCAGGAGGCAAGCAATGAACATGGATCCATTCGGTTCACCCGAAATAAAATGGGCTATGTAGAAATAGAAGAACAGAATGGATACTTTGTACATAGTAAATATGATAAGTGGGGTGAGCGCATACATGTTGGCAGTAGTTTAGGAGCCGATATTCATTGGCAACGTGATAAATCGGGACTGGTAACGAATACGCAGGCAAAGCTGAATGACCTGATGTGGGAAGCTCAAATGAAATACAACCACGCGGGGCAGGAAATAGAAAGGTTATTACCCGGTGGCATCAACAGTGAATGGCAGTTTGATCAGGCCGGCCAGCCGGGTGAACATAAAATAAGCAGAAGGGGTATAGTGCAAAGCTGGAAAAAATATACGTGGGAGGCGGGCGACCGCCTTGCCAATGTTTTTGATGCGCTGTCGCAGGGAAATACGCACTTCAGGCATGATACCTTTGGCAACCTCATATTTGCACAATACGCCGATAATAGTATTATACATCGCTCTGCAGACCAAACGGGTAATATTTATGAAAGCGTAACCAAAACCGATCGTACATACAACAGTGCCGGCGCCCTGCTGCAAAGCGATAAGTATCTTTATAAATACGATGAAGAAGGCAATCTCATAAGTAAAACGGAAAAAGCCAGTCAGAAAAAAACACATTATGAGTGGTATGCAAACGGGATGTTGAAAAAAGTAGTGAATCCCGATGGAAAGGAAGTGAAATTTACCTATGATGCCCTCGGTCGCCGCATCTCAAAAAGCTTTGCAGGCACAATCACCCGCTGGGTTTGGGATAATGACGTACCTTTACACGAGTGGGTATACGACGAAAATGAGAAACCCCAGGTGATCGTAAATGAATGGGGTGAAATAACATATGATAAACCTGAACCCAATGCCGCGAACGGTTTTTCAGCATTTAATGGAATAACCTGGATCTTCGACCCTGATCACTATGTGCCCGTTGCCAAAATTGTAAACGGTGTAACGTATAGTATTATCAGTGATCATTTGGGTACACCCAAATGGATGTACGATGAAGCAGGAAAATTAGTGTGGGAAGGTGTTTGGGATATTTACGGAAGAGTGAGACCTTTATACGGCGACAATAGTTCTTTGCCATTCAGATACCCCGGTCAATATGAGGATAGGGAAACTGGCTTGTACTACAACAGGTTCAGGTATTACGATCCGGAACAGGGCAATTATATCAGTCAGGACCCTATCGGTCTGCAAGGTGAAAATCCTACCCTGTATGGTTATGTTGAGGATCCGAATATCTGGACTGATCCCACTGGTTTGGAATGTTGGGGCACAGCCAGAAAGAATTTCTGGAAAAAAGAAGTAAAAAACAATCCTCATCGTTATTCGCCAAAGAACCAGGCGCGAATGGCAAAAGGAAAAGCTCCACGGATCAAGGTAGAAGTATTCAATCATAAATTGAACAAACCCGAAATCAAGGATGTTTCGCTGGAGCTGCATCATACATATCTTCCACAGCGTTTTTCAGGCCCGACGGCCCATCAAACGTGGAACTTAACAAGAGCAACACCGTGGGCACACGCATCTATGGACCCATACAGGCACACGGGCACAGATCTGATAAGAATTATTAAAGGAACAAAAACCTGGTAATAAATTTATGCAAAGTATTAAAAACCTGATTGAAGGAAACGGCTATAAGGCTTTACTGCAGAATGTACGGCAGCAAATAAATATTCAGGTAAATGAAAATGATCCTCCTTCTGCCATGTTAAATATCGATGTAAACAACCTGCGGGCGGCAAAACTCGATGCACAGGCTTTGGAAAATATTCTCGAAACTGATCTGAATGAGATTACTAAATATGCGGTATTAAAAATAGGCACAGTGAAAGATGATGGTGAGCAGGAATACCCCGAAGGAGAGGAACCTGATGAAGATGATGAAGATGAGGTTATTGAAACTTTACCCTACTACAAAGACTTTTTAGTGGGTATGATAATAGAGTACATTCTTTTAAAACAAAAGCCTTCTGAATTAGCAGCGTATTTAAAAGCATTACGTATTCCGGGAGCAAAGAAGTTTGAAAAAGAATTAAAAGACATCTACAGCAATATTTAGTTTGCTTTAACAATTTGTAATACAAAAGCCCCGCCGCACGGCGGGGCTTTTGTATTACAAATAATTCATCGACACAATTCCCATATTCACCGATGAACCTGCCTGTTTACCTCATCTGCGTTTAAACTTTACATAGAATTACAGTCACATGTGCACAACACCGGTGTTCCACTTCCTCTCAACCTAAAAAAATTATTATGGAAAGAAAGCTTTTTTTAAAGAACGGACTCGCTGCCTTAGGTCTTGCTGCAATTGCTCCATTGGCTAATGCCTGTAAAAAAGATACTTCAGATAGTACTACAAACAGCAGTTCATCTTCCACTACTGATTCTACTTCCGGTTCCTCCAGCTCAGGTTCCTGTACAGTTACACCTACAGAAACTGAAGGGCCTTTCCCAACCAAATCGCCCAATGGCCTTGTTAAATCTGATATCACAGGCGACAGAACCGGTGTGGCATTCACTATTAAGATCTATATAAAAAACAAGAACAACAGTTGTGCGGCTTTGTCAGGTGCGCTGGTTGACATATGGCATTGTGATAAAGATGGTTACTATTCAGAATACGGCGGCACCAGCATGCAAACTGTTGATTATACATCAGTACATTTTTTAAGAGGAAGACAAACCACCGATTCAAGCGGACTGGTAGCGTTTACATCAATATTCCCCGGCTGGTATCAAAGCAGGGCTACGCATGTTCATGTGCACGTTTACAATTCGTCGGGAACATCGCTGCTGGTTACACAGATCGCTTTTCCCGAAGGCAGCAGCAGTGCAGTAGCAACCGTAAACGGCAGCGGCGGCACAGCATATGGTTATACCAAAGGAATGACCG
>Ga0105239_10005429_pt1 | contig 14962 bp, 14 predicted proteins | sample KBSC44metaG_FD_92761 | JGI IMG/M metagenome (GOLD analysis project Ga0105239, IMG submission 92761) | Corn rhizosphere microbial communities from Kellogg Biological Station, Michigan, USA - KBS C4-4 metaG | ecosystem: Host-associated > Plants > Roots > Rhizosphere > Soil | place: Michigan, USA... | reverse complement strand
CGCCAAACCCGCTGCATCATCACCCGCTCGGTTAATCCGATAACCCGATGATAACTTCTCCATCGACTTACTCAATTGCGTACTATTCGAATTCAAATAGCGTTGTGCATTGAGTGATGAGACGTTCGTATTAATATTTAAAGGCATACTCTACGCTCCTTAATGCTCTTAAAGACTCTTCCTTGATACCCACCCGTTATAACCATTAACTGAATCTCTAAAAATTTGAGCATTTAGAGGGAACCCACCAAAGCAGATTCCCTCTAAACAACTTGTTATCCTCTCAGCAACTGTAAAGCTAACTGTGGCGCCTGGTTAGCCTGTGTCAGCATCGCGGCGGCTGCCTGCTGTAGTATCTGGTACTGACTCATTTTGGCGGACTCCGACGCAACATCCACATTTCGGATTCGAGATTCAGACGCGGATGTATTTTCCACGTTAGTTGCCAAGTTAGTCGCCGTCGTTTCCAATCGATTGCTTAAAGCACCAATCGTACCGCGTTGCGTGTTAATCGTCGTGATAGCCGCATCCAAGGATGAAAGGGCGGATAATGCGCCAGAGTTACTGGAAAATGAGATAGAACCTAAGCCTAACGAACTGGCACTAACATTGCCGAATGCACCTGCAGAACCTATATCCAACGTGTCTACACCCGATGAAGAGTTAGCTCCAATTTGTAATTTCATTGTAGAAGCATTACCATTGAGCAATTTGACACCGTTGAATTGGGTTGAAGAGGCAATCTGATTGATACCGCTTGCAAGTTGATTAAATTCTGCCTTCATAGATGAACGTTGAGCCGAGTTATAAGTATCGTTACCCGCTTGCACGGCAAGCTCGCGCATCCGTTGAAGATTGTCTGTTATACTTTGCAAAGCACCATCGGCAATATTTAATACGTTAATACCATCTTGGACGTTATCCGCTGCTTTTTGGCTACCGCGAATCTGGCTGCGTAATTTCTCGGACAACGCCAAACCCGCTGCATCATCACCCGCTCGGTTAATCCGATAACCCGATGATAACTTCTCCATCGACTTACTCAATTGCGAACTATTTGAATTCAAATAGCGCTGAGCATTCAAAGACGATACGTTCGTATTAATATTTAAAGGCATACCCTACTCCTTAATTATCCTAAAGAATCTTCCATGAACACCCACCGGTTCTAACTCAGTTCATTTCATAAAATTTTTGAAAGTTAGAGGGAACTCACCACAGCAAATTCCCTCTAAAGTACTCTTTATCCTCTCAGCAATTGCAGGGCCAGCTGTGGGGCCTGGTTAGCCTGTGTCAGCATCGCGGCGGCTGCCTGCTGTAGTATCTGGTACTGACTCATTTTGGCGGACTCCGAGGCGACATCCACATTTCGAATCCTAGATTCGGATGCCGACGTATTTTCCACGTTGGTTGCCAAGTTGGTCGCCGTCGTTTCCAAACGGTTGCTCAAAGCACCAATAGAGCCTCGACGGGTATTGACTGTACTAATAGCAGTATCTAAGGCTGAAATGGTGGCTAATGCATCCGAGTTATTATCCAATTTCAAACCGGACAAGCTTAATGCTGACGAATTGGCTGTTTTGAAAGCATTCTGGGCAGCCAAATCCAAGGTATCAACTCCGGTTGTCGAATTGGCTCCAATTTGCAATTTCATCGTCGTCAAAGAACCATTCAACAAATGAACACCATTGAATTGAGTTGCCGATGCGATCTGATTGATACCACTGGCCAACTGGTCAAACTCAGCTTTCATCGACGATCGTTGAGCTGTATTGTAAGTATCGTTACCCGCTTGTACTGCGAGTTCCCGCATCCGTTGAAGATAGTCGGTAACACTTTGCAATGCACCATCAGCGATATTTAATACGTTGATACCATCTTGAACGTTATCCGCTGCCTTTTGGCTGCCGCGAATCTGACTGCGCAATTTCTCGGACAAGGCTAAGCCGGCGGCATCATCACCCGCTCGGTTAATCCGATAACCCGATGACAATTTCTCCATTGACTTACTTAATTGATTGCTGTTTGAGTTCAAATACCGTTGTGCATTTAAGGATGAAATATTTGTATTGATATTTAAAGGCATAATTTAAACTCCTTTAACAATCATTCCATATCTCTCTCTGGAGAATGTATACATATCAGGCTCATAAAAGATATTTGTTCAAGGTAAATGACTACCGAGAGAGATTGCGATTAAGCATTTCTCTCTCGGTTAGATTGGTTAGCCTCGAAGGAGCTGTAGTGCCAACTGCGGGGCTTGATTCGCCTGAGTCAACATCGCTGCGGCTGCCTGCTGTAGTATCTGATATTGGCTCATTTTGGCTGACTCTGAGGCAACATCCACATTTCGAATCCTAGATTCGGATGCCGACGTATTTTCCACGTTGGTTGCCAAGTTCGTCGCCGTCGTTTCTAACCGGTTACTCAAAGCACCGATTGCACCGCGTCGCGTATTAATCGTTGAGATAGCTTTATCGATTGCCGTAATGGCCGCTAATGCATCCGAATTAGAAGTCAGATTTAACGAGGAAACACTTAAGGCACCTGAGTTAGCACTATTAAATATATTCTGGCTCGCCAAATCCAACGTATCAACGCCCGATGTATCATTGGCACCGATCTGCAATTTCATATTAGCCAATGAGCCGTCCATCAATTTAACACCATTGAACTGGGTCGCAGCTGAAATTTGATCGATACCACTGGCCAATTGGTCAAACTCGGCCTTCATCGAAGAACGTTGTGCCGTGTTATAGGTGTCGTTACCCGCTTGTACCGCGAGTTCCCGCATCCGTTGAAGGTAGTCGGTAACGCTTTGCATTGCACCATCGGTAATGTTTAAAACATTAATACCATCTTGAACGTTATCTTGTGCTTTTTGGCTACCGCGGATCTGGCTGCGTAATTTTTCTGACAATGCCAAACCTGCAGCATCATCTCCCGCACGGTTAATTCTATAACCGGAGGATAACTTCTCCATTGATTTGCTCAAAGCATTGCTATTTGAGTTCAAATAGCGTTGAGCGTTCAAAGACGACACGTTCGTATTAATGTTTAAAGGCATAAGGGAAACTCCTTAATTTCCAAATAGGATCTCTTCCATGAAAATAAGCAAGTGAAATTACTACCAAAAAGCTATGAAGCACTAAAATACCTGACTATGAAGCAAGAGATGATCAACCGAACAACAGAGCAATTTTAAATTTGTTTATCGAGAGGCGCAGTTTTATGCGCCTCTCGATAATATTGTTTTAACCTCTTAAAAGTTGAAGTGCTAACTGCGGTGCCTGGTTAGCTTGAGTCAGCATCGCCGCGGCTGCCTGCTGTAGTATCTGATACTGACTCATTTTGGCTGACTCCGAGGCCACATCCACGTTCCGAATTCTGGATTCTGATGCGGATGTATTTTCCACGTTGGTTGCCAAGTTCGTCGCCGTTGTTTCTAACCGGTTACTCAAAGCACCAATCGTACCGCGTTGTTTGTTAATCGTAGTAATCGCCTTATCCAGGGATGAAAGGGTTGATAACGCTGCAGAGTTACTGGAAAGCGCTAAAGAACTGATACTCAATGTGGTGGTATCAACCGCTCCAAATGCACCAGCTTTACCTAAGTCAATTGTGTCTACACCAGACGTATCATTGGCCCCAATTTGAAGCTTTAAGCTTGTTGCAGAACCACTCAATAACTTAACGCCATTGAATTGAGTTGCTGAAGCAATTTGGTTAATACCGCTTGCCAACTGATCAAACTCGGCTTTCATCGACGATCGTTGAGCTGTATTGTAAGTATCGTTACCCGCTTGTACCGCGAGTTCCCGCATCCGTTGAAGATAATCGGTAACACTTTGCAATGCACCATCGGCAATATTTAATACGTTGATACCATCTTGAACGTTATCCGCTGCCTTCTGGCTGCCGCGAATCTGACTGCGCAATTTCTCGGACAAGGCTAAGCCGGCGGCATCATCACCCGCTCGGTTAATCCGATAACCCGATGACAATTTCTCCATTGACTTACTCAATTGCGTACTATTTGAATTTAAATAGCGTTGTGCATTGAGTGATGAAACGTTCGTATTAATATTTAAAGGCATACCCTACTCCTTACGCAGTTTTATTGTCTTCCATGAAAAATAAAATAGTCAGTAACCGAATGAAGCCCGAAAAAATTTAGAGAAACCCAGCTATGAAGTAAACAGGTGAACACTAAACAATAAATTAGTGAGATTAGACTCTATCGAGAGACGCATTTTTTGCGTCTCTCGATAATATTCTTGAAGCTAATTTTTTTAACCTTTTAAAAGTTGAAGCGCTAACTGCGGTGCCTGGTTCGCTTGGGTCAACATCGCCGCGGCTGCTTGCTGTAGTATTTGATACTGACTCATCTTGGCTGACTCTGATGCAACATCCACGTTACGTATCCTCGATTCAGATGCTGACGTATTTTCCACATTGGTTGCAAGGTTGGTCGCTGTTGTTTCCAGACGATTACTTAAAGCACCCAAGGTACCTCGACGTGAGTTAATCGTTGTAATTGCAGTATCTAACTTACTGATTGCATTAAGAGCATTTGAGTTCGTTGATAACGTTAAAGACGATACACTTAAGGAGCTTGAGCCTGCCGATCCAAAAATGCCTTGGGCACCCAAATCAAGGGTGTCAACGCCCGTTGTAGCATTCGCACCAATTTGCAAGTTCATTTTAGTCAAACTGCCGTCCATCAATTTAACACCGTTAAATTCTGTCGCTTGAGCAATTTGATCAATACCGCTGGCAAGTTGATTAAACTCTGCCTGCATTGAAGAACGTTGTGCCGTATTGTAAGTATCGTTACCCGCTTGCACCGCAAGTTCCCGCATCCGTTGAAGGTAGTCGGTTACGCTTTGCATTGCACCATCAGTAATATTTAAGACATTAATACCATCTTGAACGTTGTCGGATGCTTTTTGGCTACCACGAATCTGGCTGCGTAATTTCTCAGACAAGGCTAATCCGGCTGCATCATCGCCAGCGCGGTTAATTCTGTATCCTGAGGATAATTTTTCCATGGACTTGCTCAATGAATTGCTATTAGCATTCAAATAACGTTGAGCATTCAGAGACGATACGTTCGTATTAATATTTAAAGGCATACGCAACACTCCTTTAACTGCGCGAAAAGGGAATTCATCCGTGAACTAAATTTTATAAAAAGCGATAAACACAAGCTTCAATAAGGAAACTTACTACTTGCTAAAAAGGTATATATCTCATATCGATCAACTAAGCCAAATACTTTAGATTTTTTGAAAACCTACATCAAACAAATGAGAAACTAATCCTAAAACCCTAAAAAATAGAGAAAATAGAGGAAACCTAGTTCCCTGGCACTATGCTGTTTCGAGGACTGAGTTTTATAACCCCTGAGGCAAAACAAAGACTATTTAAAGAAACGAGCAAGTCAAATTCTCCTCCCTGAGGAGTGAAATTAAACGGCCAAGCAACTCCATTTTTCAACAGTCGCTAAGAAACTGACATATCCTACAATGAAATTGCCAATCCTATATAAGGATCTAATTAAACGGCTTCCTCACCTTCACTCAGCGCATGAATCACGCTATCAGCTGAAACGGGAAGCTCTACAAAAAAACGACTCCCAACACCTTCTTCGCTTTCCACACCAATTTGGCCCCCATGGGCTTCAATAATTTGTCTGCTTAAATACAAACCTAATCCGGAACCGGAAGAACGTTGACGACTCGTTCCCTGAGAAAAGCGCTGGAACAATAAAGAAATATCCTGCGCGGGAATTCCACGACCATTGTCCTCAACCACAACAGCAACCACATTCTTTCCGGTTGGATTATTTAAATGAATCACAATTTTTCCCGATCGCGGCGTGTAATGAATCGCATTACCAATCAAATTTACAAGAACCCGTTTCAGTTCACGTTTATCTGCCAGAACTGTCAATCCTTTTAATGCATCCAACCCACTCCCGGGTGAAATACTCAAGTCATGCTCTCTGCTTTGCGCTAAAGCGGTCAACTCTTTAACGGTTGCTTCCAGCAAATCGAAGATAGCCACCTTATCAAAAAGTAAGGGTTGATTCCCCGCCTCATAACGGTAAACATCCAAGAGAACATTCACGAGTTCCAGCATGTCTTTATGGCTGCTAATCAGCATTTGGATCAACTCATGCTGACGCTCACTCAACTCTCCAAGCGTTCCATCCGAAAAAAATCCCAGCGATTGAATAGCCGCTAACAAAGGAGTCCGCAAATCGTGCGTTAATGTTGAAACAAAATCATCTCGAAGTCGTTCAACAACCCGTCGTGCTGTAATATCCCGCAAAACTAAAACAAATCCTTTAAGCCCTTGCGCGTGAGAGGAGAAAACAGAGGCTCCCGACTCTTTAAGCGGTGAAATACTCACCTCAACAGGGACATCTCCAATACAGAGATGCTCCACCCGGCATGCTTCACCGCTTTCAAAATAATGCCGCACACCGGTTTGAGCCGGATGGTCCGGCTTTAACCATTCATCAATTTCCAATTCGGTTAAACTCGCTGAACTTAAACTGGTCGTCTGACGAAACCAGGATTCAATCGCCGGATTAAAGGATTGGAGCCTTAAATTAGCATCCAGAGTGGCGATACCATCCGTCGTATTATTCACAATAGAGGATAAGGTTTGATAAGCGCCTTGTAAGGCTTCCGTCCTGGCTTTAACCAGCTCTTCCAGCTGAAGATTATGCTGTGCCAACTGCTGCTTAGTTGATTCTAATTCTGTGATTGAATCCCGCAAACTCCGAATCAAGCGACTTCGCTCAAGCGCATTTTCAATACTTTGCTTTAGCTCGTTATTATCCCAGGGCTTCTCCAGATAGCGATAAATACCCACTTGATTAATGGCCGCAATCGCACTTTCTTTATCCGCATAGCCCGTCAATAACATTAAAGTTGCTTCAGGCAATCTTGCACGTACTTGCTTCAGAAATTCAATCCCATCCATACCGGGCATTGAAAAATCGGAAATTACCAATTCAGGCTTAAGATGCTCAATTTCTTCCAGCGCTTCTTGCGGATGATTAAAACAATACACCGTATGACGCGTTTGAAGTTGTAGCATGGTTTGCAAGCTACCGGTCACCATCGGTTCATCATCAACCACCACAATGACACCAGTCTGTTGGCGGTTATCCTGACTCTCTCCAAAAGGAAGAGACGCCACTCTATTTTCCAATGGCATAGTCTCTCTTCATTTCCTATTCAATTGTCTCTAATTTATTATTATAACTTAGCTCGCGCTATGGAATTCTGACATCGGAATGATCAGCCAGCACAAACTGATGAAACTCCTGCCCTTCCTTAGGATGACGCTTTGCCCGCTCCACTCGGCAACCTCTGCCCAGCAAGCTACCCTCAATTTGTCCTCTAACCCCTGAGACAATACAATTTTGTAGTAAAACACTGTTTCGAATCTGACAATCCCGCAGATGGCAATCATCCCCAATGCTCACATCGGGACCAATAAAAGCATCTTCAATCACACAATTAGCACCAATACTGACAGGGCCTTGAATCTTAACACCCTTTAAAACCGTATTACCGGCAATATGAACCGCGCCCGACAATTCGGTTGCCTCATCAATAGACGCATCGCTCGAAATACGATGTGAATTAGCCATCTGCATATCCTCTAAAACAATTTTATTTGCAGACAGTAAGTCATCCTTTTTACCGGTATCCAGCCACCAACCCTGGTGAATATGGGCCGTAACCTTGGCCTGGTGATCTAATAACCATTGAATTGCATCTGTAATCTCCAGTTCTCCACGACTACTGGGTTGTATCGATTTCACAGCCTCAAAAATCCGGCTCGTAAAAACATAAACACCTACCAAGGCCAAATCAGACTTGGGTTCGGCTGGCTTTTCAACCAAACGGAATACGGTTCCATCCTCATTCAATTCGGCAACCCCGAATGAAGACGGATTCGAAACTCGGGCCAATAAAATGGAAGCATCCATTCCTTTTTGCCCTTTTGCCTTTTGATGATTGAAAGAGTCCAGATGTCCTTTCAAATTGGCATTGATCAGGTTATCGCCAAGGTACATGACAAAGTCATCATCCTTTAAATAGTCTTCTGCAATTTTAACCGCATGCGCCAGACCGGCCGGCTCAGCCTGAAGGATATAATGCAGCAAAGCATCCGAAGGTTGCCAACCGGCAAGAGACTCTCGAATACTTTCTCCCGTTTCCGGGCTGATAATGATCCCGAAGTCTCGAATTCCTGCCTGGTACAAACTATCCATGCAGTAATGGAGAATCGGTTTATTAGCGACCGGTACCAGTTGCTTTGCCATGGCATAGGTGAGTGGACGAAGTCGAGTTCCTTTTCCCCCGGCGAGAATTAATGCCTTCATTGTGAATTCAACCTCATCATAAACCGCCGCACGTGTTCCTTGAACAGAACAGCTTTACAATATCGACTTCTCGATTTTACAGCAAGGCTGCATAAGAAAGGCAATTGAGAGTGTACTATACGGCAGATAGTTTAAATTCCCCTCTTGGGAGGGGAATTTTCTAATCAATGACTTTGGACAGCAAGGCCAATTCCCGTCTTTCCGTAGGCATTGCCGTTATAAAGCATATAGAGCTTACCATCCCACTTAAATACATTGGGATAACAGACCATCGCAGAATCCCAATCCTCAGGACTGACATCGATACCCGAGTATGCATCCAGGCGCTCCCAAAGACGACTGTCTGAAGATTCCGCATAGCCGATGCGATAGCGTTCACCCCGATACGAAAACCAGAGCCGGTACCCATCACTATCCTTTAAAACACATGGCTTGGACTGCGCATATTCCAGTGGTTCATTTAAAGGCGTGATTAAATCACCCGATGGTTTCCAATGAATACCATCGTCAGATTCCGCATATTTAAGTGTATGCGCCATATCCCGTTGTTCCGGCCCCCATTTCAAATTGGAGCCATACCACATTTGCCAACGATTACTTTGCTCATCCCATAAAACCCACGGATAAGAAATAGAAAACGGATCCGTATCACTGCGATCTAAAACAGGTGCCAAAGAGATTTTTTCAAAAGGTAAATCCGGTCCGTTACTAATTGCCAAACCGATACTGTTACGCCAGGGAACCGTTACACCCAGATTCCAACCCAAGTAATAAAGGTAACGTTTTCCATGCGCATGAACCAGACAACCCATGCTGGTTCCATTATCATCAAAAGCACCGATAGGCCCTGGTCCCAGAACAGGTTCTTCAGAAACCAAGACTGTTTGCTGTGGATTGGACAGATTAAACTCAATCGCTGCAATCGAAGAGATATTGTATTCATCACGACAACTAAAATAAACCCGGATATCACCGTCCTCCAGGACTTCCGCTACAGGATTAGCAGAATGGCTCTGCATCCAAGAGTAAGTAGGGTTTGTTTCCCAAATACAACCCAACTTCCGCCATTGAACACTTCTCATCGCTTGAGCTGAAATGCTACTGAGGTTCGCTTCCATACTCCATTCCCTTTAAAAAGCTTAAATACTTGGTAATTCGTCACTATTTAACTTATATTTACTCGCCGCCGAGCCAATATAGACTCCCTTCGGCTCCGTATTTTTAACGATAATGGCACCGGCACCGATTACACATTCTGTTGCGATACGAATAGCATTACGAATAGTCGCATTCACGCCTAAAAAGCAATACGGTTCAACAACCACATGCCCTGAAACCACAACATGAGAACTAATAAAGCAGTGATCTTGAATAACCGTGTCATGCCCAATGTGGTTTCCGCTCCATAGCACCACATTATCCCCGATGCTGACAAAGGGTTGAATCGTATTATCTTCCATGATGAAGCAATTGCGACCAATGGCTTCAGACCACACAGTCGCTTTGGAACTGATATAGGAGGGAAGCGTATAGCCTTTATCCAACGCTTCCTGGAATTTTTTAGCACGCAGTTTATTGATTTGGTTATAGCTGACGGCAACAAACAAATCGTATTGAGAGGGAGGATAGCTGTTTTCGATTGTTTCGAAAGACAGTAGCGGCAAGCCTTGAAACTCATTTTCTTGGATATAGGCAGGATCGACCGTAAAAGCAACAACCTCATATTCAGTATCATTCTGGAAATAATAATGCGCTAATTTTGCTGTATCATTGGCCCCAAAAACAATCAGTTTTTTTGACTTCTTCAGATTAAATGTCTTATTCATATAGAGAGCCCGATCTTGAATCGCTAACGTCTAAATCGATGACAACGGATTGTGACTGATTAATTTCCCAGCCTCTTCACGCCCCAAAGTCAGTATTGTATCCACTAAGGAAACATAGTGGGTAAAGGGTGGATACAATTGAGGGGTCTCCTCATAATTGTATTGCATCCATTCAACTTGAACGTCCGAATCGTGAAATAAAGATACATTGAGATAGTCTTTTGCACTCGGCCCTGATAAGTAACTTGTTCCATTGAGGTATTGCACAATACTCAATAATCGCTGGCTGGGCTCTAAAGAAACGGTATCAAAGGGAAGCTCGCTGGCATATAGGAATTGTGTTTTATGGATTCCAATCCCATTCGCCAAATTTTTTGTAATTTCTGTGGTAATTCGTGAAATTTTGCTTTCTTTTTCTGCTTTTTCCAGCAATAAAGCTTCTAGAAGGGGAAATTCCTTAGAAAAGAAAGGCGCCTTTTTATAGGATTGTATAATTTGCGCACAATGTTTTTTCGCCCAATCCGGCCCTTGCACCTCAACATCTTTAATCAAAAGCCCCTGATGAGTCCCGTGCGCATGCACGGGAATGGTTAACCAGGTTAAACCGGTGGGGATTTTAATTTGATTGCGATTACGCCAGCCACGCTTGTCATACTGAACCGTATCCAAAAAAACGAAAACATCAGACAGCGCAATTTGATGGAAAAACCCTTTCCAAGGAATATAGGAAGGTTGTAGTATACAAACTCTCAATCAGGCACCTCACAAAAGGCGAATTTCAATACTAAAAAAGCTATGTCAGCCCTACACATCCAGCATGCTTTCTTCAGAAAGTGCCGAGCGCTCTAAAATATCCTGGTGCAGTGCCTGAAGCCTTTGATACAAAATATCGATATTATGTTGTCCACTGAGCCGTGCACTAGAGAATTCAGCCATTTTGGTTTTCCACTCAGCAAAAGTTTCCGGATTCTGGCTCAGTTTAATGGCAAGTGCCCCCATTTCTAAATAGGAATCAAAACGCCAATTTTGAGGCACTAATGAAGCCACATCACCACTATGCGTCGTTAAAACAGGGATGTGCTCCGCCAATGCCATTTGTGCAGAAACACCCCCTCCGGCACGACTTGGATTCAAATAAACATCGCAAATCGCATAGAAGCCTTTTAAATTGGGCTGAAAACCCACTGTTTTAAAGCGTTCTTCAAAGCCTTTGTTTTGTTGTCGAATAAAATCGCCAAGTCGTTCCTGACCACTCACAAAGAGAACATGATTTTTAGGATCCGCCTCTAAAAGTGAAAACAACATGGCTATAAAGGTTGAATCCATTTCATAAGCCAGACGATTCCCCACCACAACAAAAACGAACGACTCTTCAGGAAGGTTAAACTGAGATTTACTGACAGGCATCTCAATGGTTCGGCTAGCCAGATTAAAGCTAAAACCCAAAATCGGCTCATAAGGGAAGTTTTTTTGAAGGATTTCCTTTTCCTCAGGCGTGACTGTTTCCTGAGCAAAAATAACCTGATCGGCATAGGAGACGGGTATATCCTTTACCGTGGGAATACTCAAAATAGGAAGCTTTCCAAAAAAGTAATCGGTCGCAAACAAAACATCCCCAAGGTTGATAAAAGCATCGTAATTTTCAGACTCCAATTCGTTCCAGAAATCAACCAGCGAACTCAGATTAAACTGGCTTGGAGCTTGCGTTTTAACTTGAAATATTTGACTGCCAAATTCGGGATCGTTATATGATGCTCTTTGTTTACCTTTTAAACTGGCATTGATATTGGGCATAAGCCCATAAAAATAATCCAAGGGCCGCGTGACAGGGAGTAAATTAGAATTGATAATATGAACTTCCAGACCATACTCGCGAGTTAAGCCGGTTGCCATCATAAGAGCTGTTCTACTCGGCGCGTGTAGCTCCCCCAAAAACTGAGACAGTACAATTGCTACTTTTCGAAGCTGTGGTGCAGGCCTAAAAGAAGCATCATTATGGACACACTCGTTGATCGCATCGAAAACTTTGTGATAGCTGGTCCGGATGTAATTTTCCCGAATATCGATAGCTGTCTCCGGCAATAAATTGCCTCCAAAGTTAAAAAGAGAGTGTCGGATTTTCCAAATTAAGAAATGATAGGCTTCCAGATCATCCACATAAGTCGGAATAAGCCCTGCAACATCTTTAATTGCAGCATCCGTTTTGGCCAGGAAAAAAATAAGAGATTTTAGTAATAACTGCTGATTTCCAGCAAGGCGTTTCCCACTTTTGAGCATATACTGCAAAACAGATTGACGGCAGGATTCGTCTTCAGCCTGCAATAAATGTGCCGCATTATTCAGATAAACTGTTTTTAATTGCCGATCATTACTCTCAGCAAAGCCTTTTCGAAGCAATTCAATAATTTCATGATAAGTGGTATTCATAGTCAGTCGACACTTCAATCTTACTCATTCATTATGCGAATTTTACGAGAAAGCTCATCCAATATAGAAGATAAATCCTCTAAATCATGGAGTTCTTTTCTGTGTTCAAATTACAATTATTTTTCCAGAGTTTCTTATAAAATTTACCTTTCATCAGCCTTGGTTTTTACGATAAAGACGCTTTTCTTCAGGTTGATAATACTCATCCAAGCTGGTAACAACCCGTGTGTAATAGCCTAATAGCTGCTGTGAACGAGCGGGTAAAGTCAAAATGACGTCTTCTCCCAAAGCGCGGACATAATCAAATTGCTGCTTTAAAAAGGAGACCGTAAATTGATGATTAATCGCATAGCGGTCTTTTCCGGATGTATTCGTACCGGCCGCATGCCAAAGTGTTGAGTCGAATACAATCATGGAACCCGCAGGACAGACCAAAGGAATCGCTTTGCTTTTAAGAGTGACAGCATCAGGAATCTCCGACTTCAGGTGACTCCCGGGAAGGGCCCAAGTGGCACCACTTTCCTCTGTGAAAGGATCAATCGCAAAAAGCATGTTAATAGACGCACGATACCCGTTAAGATCCCGAGGAAAATCCCGATGAAAGGTATTCTGAAAAACAGAGGGAGTTACGCCTTCAGGAAAGGATGGCAAAATAAAGCCATTTTGCAGATGCATGATGGCTGTTGGACTTAATGCTTTGTCCGCCACGGATAACAATTCTGGAATTTCCAGGAATTTAAAGAAATAAGGATCATACTTCATCATTAAGCGCAAAACGCCCAGCTCTCCGGCAGCCTTTAAGCGTTCAGTACCCAGTTCGGCTTCAATTTTATTTTGAACAGACTGCATAGCATGCCTGGTATTGGCTAAGCACTCAGCAGACAGAACATTGGTCAGAATAAAATAACCGTCTTCAGACAGATTTTTTTGGATTAAAGGTTCAAGTTCGATTAGCGCTTGTTGGGGCAACGTCTCTCCCTCACAATACGTTCCGTATAACGATATCTCTCTATTTATTATTTTACCCCTGATTTCACAACAGCTATGGTTTACTCACCTGATTCTGAAATCCGGCATTGAGTAAAACACTCTCTATTTGAAGCCTGGCCCATCTGTTTTGCCAAAGCATCCAATACAATATATGGATTTTCAGTCTGAATTTTGAAGACCTTGTTTCTGGAAGACTCTCCCTGAATCAGCAAAATGGCAGTTTTCCGAATCCCCAGCACTTCACTCAATATTTTTTGAACGGCTAAATTAGCCTTGCCATCCTCCGGTACAGCCGTCGTTTTAATTTTCAGGACCGTATCACCTGCCAGAAAAGCCTCCAGAACATTTTTACTGGCGCGCGGTGTTACCTTAACCGGAATCGTCAATCCATCCGAAATTAATTGAACAGGAATCAAGAAAGCGCTATTCCAACCTATCTTTTGCGTGCCAACGATAAACCATCACCAATCGGCAACATGCTGAAGGTCACTCGTTCATCTTTCTGCATTTTTTCATTTAACGCTCGAATCGCAACCGTATTTTCATCCTGATCGTCCGGATCAGCCACTGCCCCACCCCACAAGACATTATCCACCAGGATCACACCGCCTTGCCGCAAAAGCTGAAGGGAAAGCTCATAATAATGGTCATAATTTTTCTTATCGGCATCAATAAAAGCCATATCAAAGCTGCCTGCTTTGCCTTCTTGCAACAGGGCTTTGAGCGTTTCAACAGCAGGTGCAAGTCTCAGTTCAACTTTATTGCCAACCCCGGCTTCTTCCCAAGCCTGGCGAGCCATTTTTGTCCATTCAGGATTCATATCGCAGGCCAGAAGTTTTCCATCTTCGGGCAAGGCCAGCGCGCATGCTAAAGCGCTGTAACCGGTAAAAGTCCCCACTTCCAATAAATTTCGTGCATCCATCAACTCAACCAGTAAGCCCATAAATTGCCCTTGCTCGGGACAAATTTGCATGCGACCGACCTGACCCATTCTATGGGTTTTTTCCCTTAAACGCTTTAGGATTTCCGGCTCCCGGAGGGTGGTTTCTTGATAGTACTCATATAAAGTGGGCGTTAATTCAAGGGTTTCCCGACTCATAAACAATCTCCAGGTGCTGGCAATAAGGTGTTGAAATTATACCTGATTCGCTTACCCTTCCTTACTACACTCTGGCAAAGAGACAATTGTAAAGAATTCTAAAACATTCCACCTCATGTCCACTCCCATGGAAGAAATGCAATGCTATCTTGCATGTATCAGATAACCAAGGCGTTCCCTAAGTTGAATTGACGGTTCTTGAAATTTATG
>Ga0105239_10005426_pt1 | contig 14965 bp, 16 predicted proteins | sample KBSC44metaG_FD_92761 | JGI IMG/M metagenome (GOLD analysis project Ga0105239, IMG submission 92761) | Corn rhizosphere microbial communities from Kellogg Biological Station, Michigan, USA - KBS C4-4 metaG | ecosystem: Host-associated > Plants > Roots > Rhizosphere > Soil | place: Michigan, USA... | reverse complement strand
GGCAAACGAATTGTTCTGATCGACGACTCCCTGGTGCGCGGCACCACCTCCAAAAAGATCGTGAAGATGATGCGCGATGCCGGTGCCCGCGAAGTGCATTTCCGGATCGCCTCGCCGCCCATCACCCATCCCGATTACTATGGCATCGACACGCCCGATCGCGCCGGTCTCCTGGCGGCCACGCATAACCTTGAGGAAATGCGTCAGCTGATCGGTGCTGACACGCTCGCCTTCCTGTCGGTCGATGGCATCTATCGCGCGATGGGTGAACCCGGGCGCGACCCCGCGCATCCCAAATTCACCGATCATTGTTTCACGGGCGACTATCCGACGCCGTTGACTGACATGACGCAGCCCGAGCCCACGCCGCGACAATTGTCACTACTGGCCGAGGCGAGCTGACGCGAGAACGCAGGGATGCACCCGGTCATCGCCATTTTCTGCGGAGCGTTGTTGGTCGGGTTTATCGTGTTCGCCTTCAGGCAGGGTATGAAGGTGACACCCGACGGATCAGGGAACGGAACCAACAGCGACAACATAAATCAGGTTGGCGGGAGCTAATCGGATATATGTAGCGCCGCTACCCAATCACATTTTTTGTCATGGCCGGGCTTGTCCCGGCCATCCACGTCTATAAAACCCTGACGCAAAGACGTGGATGCCCGGCACAAGGCCGGGCATGACGGAAGTAAACGGACCATGACAAAACCCCTCTCCTCCCGCATTGCCCTCGTCACCGGCGCCTCTCGCGGCATCGGCCACGCCACCGCGCGCGCCTTGGCTCGCGCCGGCGCCCACGTCGTTGCGGTCGCGCGCACGCAAGGCGGCCTTGAGGAGTTGGACGACGAGATTAGGAAAGAAGGTGGCACCGCGACACTGGTGCCGCTCAGCCTGACGGATTTCGATGGCATCGCTCGTCTCGGTGCGGCGCTGCATGAACGCCACGGAAAGCTCGATATCCTGCTCGGCAATGCCGGCATGGCTGGTCCATCTTCTCCACTCGGCCATATCGAGTTGAAGCCGTGGAATGACGTCATCGCGCTGAACGTCACCGCCAATTTCCAACTGATCCGATGCATGGAGCCTTTGCTGCGAAAATCCGACGCTGGCCGCGCGGTCTTTGTAACCTCCGGCGTGGGCTACAAGGCCAAGGCCTATCTCGGTCCTTATGCCGCCTCCAAATCGGCGTTGGATACCCTGGTCCGCGTGTGGGCCGCGGAAACGGCCACCACGCCCATTCGTGTCAATCTGTTCAGCCCGGGTCCGATCCGAACGCGGATGCGCGCCGCCGTCATGCCGGGAGAAGACCCGATGACCCTTGATACGCCCGAGCAGGCGGCCGAATTCATCGTGCCGATGTGCCTGCCGAGTTGGACGGAAACTGGGAAACTCTACGAGTACCCGTTGCGCAGCCTTCTCACCTTCCGGCCGCCTTCAGCCTAGATCGTTTCGTCAGCCACGATCCGGAGGCGTTGCGCCTCAGGATGGTCGCTTGCGCTTGTGGGCAAACGGATTGGCCTTCTCGCGCAATACAATGCGGATCGGCGTACCCGGCAGGTCGAAATTATCCCGCATGGAATTGACGAGATAGCGAAGATAGGATTGCGGCACGGCATCAGCTCGCGAACAGAACAGCACGAAGCTTGGCGGACGCGCTTTGGTCTGGGTGATGTAATTCAGCTTCAGTCGGCGCCCGGAAACCGCCGGCGGCGGATTGTGCTGGATAGCCTGTTCGAACCAGCGATTCAGTGACGAGGTCGATACCCGCCTGTTCCACACCGCATAGGCGTCCTCGATCGCCTTCATCAGGCGGTCAATCCCCTCGCCCATCAGTCCGGAGACTGCCACCAGCGGCGCGCCCTTGACCTGAGGCAGCAAATGGTCGGCCTGTTCACGCAAGGCGGAGACCGGGCTGCGCTGTCCCGCCATCAGGTCCCATTTGTTGACCGCGATGACGAGCGCCCGCCCCTCGCGCTCGATGAGATCGGCAATCCGCAGATCCTGCTCCTCGAAACGGTTCTGAGCATCCATCATCAGCACGACGACTTCGGCGAAGCGAACGGCGCGTAGCGCATCAGCGACCGACAGCTTCTCCAGCTTTTCCTCGATCCTCGAGCGGCGGCGCAATCCGGCAGTATCGAAAATCCGAAAATCCCGCCCCTTCCAGCTAATCTCGACTGCAATGGAATCCCGCGTCGTGCCGGCTTCGGGACTGGTGAGCAGTCGCTCCTCGCCCAGCAGTTGATTGATCAGGGTCGACTTGCCGGCATTGGGCCGGCCCACGATGGCCACGCGAATGGGGCGCGCCGCTTCGTCTGGATGGATCGCGCCGTCCGCATCGGCCTCCTCGTCCTCCTCAGGACCCTCCGGCATGATCGCCCGAAGCGCGTCATACAACTCGCCGAGACCTTCGCCATGCTCGGCGGAAATCTGCACGGGGTCACCGAGGCCGAGCGCATAGGATTCCATCGCGCCGGCATCGCCGTGTCTGCCCTCGCTTTTATTGGCCACCAGGATAACCGGCTTGTCGGCCCGCCGCGCCAAGTCGGCGAAGGCGCGATCGGCAGGCGTAAGACCTGCGCGCGCATCGATCACGAACATCAGCGCATCGGCCTGTCCAATGGCGGTTTCGGTCTGCTCCTGCATGCGCGCGGTCAGCGATCCCCTGGCGCCCTCATCAAGACCGGCGGTGTCAATGATCGTAAACTCGAGATCTCCGAGCCGCGCCTGTCCTTCCCGGCGGTCACGGGTGACCCCCGGCTCGTCATCCACTAGGGCGAGCTTTTGCCCGACCAACCGGTTGAAGAGTGTCGATTTGCCCACATTGGGCCGGCCGATAACCGCGACGGTGAGAGACATGAAAGGGTCCAGGCACTCGCGGACGTTTGTCCTGATTTTCGCCGAAGGAATTCAGGAACGGAGTGGAGATCGGATTAAAAAGGAAACTAACGCGAGAACGAACCGCTCGGCAACGGCGCGGGGAACGCCGGCGGCGCCTGTGTTTGCTGGACCGGCTGGGCTTGACCCGTTGCGGGTGCGGGCGCCGCCGATTTGTTATCCGATGACAGCGAGTTCGCCCGCTTGCGGGCAACCTTCTTGGGCTTGGGCGCTGGAGGCGCGGCTGCCGTGGAGCCGTCTTCTTCCGGAGCCGCCTCGGTCTCAGTGGCCTGGGCCGACGGCGCTGCCGGGGCGGGCTCGGATTTGGCTTTGGATCGGCTTGAGCGTTTCGTCTTCGGCTCTTCCGGTGGCGGCGCGGCTGCCGCTGGCGTGACCTGCTCATCCGGCTGCTGCTGCGCGCCCTTGTAAAGCTCTTTCGGGACGCCTTGCGCAAGGCCGGGCACGCCTTCCGGGAAGACTGGCTTGCGTTCACCCGGCAATTTCTTCTTCGTGTCCAACCAATCGAGCATATCGGTCGGATCAAAATTGTTCAGGCCGCCGCCGCATCCGGCGAGCACGCTGGACAGCGCAACAAGAACAGCAGTTGCGATCAGGCGCTGCGAACGGCTTATTTTCGATTTTCCAGTCAACTCGTCAGCTCGTCGTTAGCGTTGTCGACACCCGAAGGCGCAATTCTGTACGTCGTTTCAGCTCTCGTCTCAGCTCTTGGCGACCGGCGGCAACAGCGCCTGCAACGCCTCGGCACGCGAACGCACGCCAGCGGGAGTCTCGTCATCGCCTGCAATCATGTCGAGCCACCGCCGCGTCTGGCTTGCATCGTTAGCATGCCACGCCGACAGCGCCAGCAATTCGCGCGCTGTATGGCGAAACGGCGCGCCCGGCGCCGCCGCGCTCTCAAGGCGTTGCAGCAGGTCATTGTAACTCGCACTGTCAAGCAGCAGGCCAGCCGCTCGCACCCGCGCCAACTCCCGTTCGGCGCTACCGAGGCTGCGATCGGCGGCAATATCGTCAAACATCTTGGCTGCGGCTTTGGGATCGCGGCTGGCGGCTTCGTCCGCCAGGCGGAGCCGCGCCAGGGTCCGGTAGCCCGCCGGCGCGCTCGCGGCCAACTTGCCGAAAGCGGCTTCCGCCTCCGCGTGCTTGTTTTGCCCGGCCAATTCAACTGCGGCATCGAACGCCGCACCCGCCTCGGCTGCTTTCTGCGACTCAAGATATTGATAGCCGCGCCAGCCGGCCACTGCCGCGATGATCAAAAGTGCCCCAGCGACGATATAGATGGAGTATTGGTCCCACAGCTTCTTGAGCTGCTCACGGCGGACCTCCTCGTCAACTTCGTCAAATAATTCAGACACTTAAATCAATCCCATTTCCATAAAGGGCCTTAGCCTTCGGCGACATATGCCGTCCGCCCGGCCGGGCGAGCCGTCGCGATAGATGACGCTTTTCGAAGAGCCTGCACCAGCGGCGGGCGATACCCTAGTGTTATGGCAACGGCAAGGCAAACTTAGCCTGATCAACGTGTTACGCCGGACATCCTTAAAGTCCAGCGGCTCCCGCTTGGCTTCAGCCCCCGAAAACCGGCACTCCGATGACCACCGGATGAAATGCAAAAGCGAGCGCCAGATAAGCGAGCATTCCCACGGCAACGGCAATGAGGTCGTTGCCCACCCCGCCGATGGGGATCGGAGGCGAGCCGGGGTCGCTACGACGTTTCAAGGAAATGCGATCGAACACCGCCCACCCCAGGAAAGAACCGAACAGGATGATGGATCCGAGGTCGCCATTGGCGAGGAGATGCGCGGCAGCCCACAGCTTCACGCCCGCCAACATTGGATGCTTTAGCGTGGCGTAGATCCTGCCGCGGACATAGGCGGCCACGACCAGGATCACCGCCGGCAGCATCAGCGCTATGGTGAGGTGTTTCAATCCGGCGAGCAGTCGGGGCGATACCGCGCCCTCCCACACATCGATCATTCCGGCCTGGCGATATTGCGAAAAGCCCCGGGCGATCAGCGCGAGCCCTGCAATCGAAACCAGCGAGTAGATAATTTTATAGACGCTTTCGCCAAGACCGTTCACCAGCCTATCGCGAAGCGCTCGTTGGGTGGTCAGCGTATGCCCCCCCAGCAACAGCACCAGTCCCACAATCAGGATGAGTAGCCCCATCACTCCTTCCCCCAGTCTGGTGTCCCCATCTGGCGTGCGCCGGCACCTGGCAAGCGTACGCGATCAGGCCTTTTTCTTCACGTCCTTGACGTTGGAAAACACAATGCCTTCGGCGCGCTCCCGGGTATAGCCGAGATAGAACTCGTTCTTGGCCAGAAAAACCGGATCGCCATCGACGTCATCCGCGACGCCCGATCCGTTGGCCGCAATGAAGGCGTCGAGCTTCTTGCGATCATCCGATGAAATCCACCTCGCCAATTGGAATTCGCTGATTTCGAATTCAACCGGCAGCGCGTATTCCGCCTCGAGGCGGGCTTTCAGGACATCCAGTTGCAGCGGGCCGACCACCCCGACCAACGCCGGGGCGCCGTCGCGCGGGCGAAACACCTGCACAACACCCTCCTCCGACATCTGCTGCAGGGCTTCCTTGAGTTTCTTGGCCTTCATGGCATCGGTCAAACGCACGCGACGAATGATTTCCGGCGCAAAGCTCGGCACGCCGACAAAGACCAGATCCTCGCCCTCGGTCAGCGTGTCGCCGATGCGCAAGGTGCCGTGATTGGGGATGCCGACGACATCGCCGGCAAACGCTTCGTCGGCCAGCGCCCGGTCCTGGGCAAAGAAGAACTGCGGGCTGGAGAGCGACATGTTCTTGCCGGTCCGCACCAGCTTGGCTTTCATGCCGCGAATGAGTTTGCCCGAACACAACCGGGCAAAGGCGATCCGGTCGCGATGATTGGGGTCCATATTGGCCTGAATTTTGAAAACGAAGGCGCTCATCTTCGCTTCGGCGGCGTCGACCTTGCGCAGATTGCTCTCCTGCGCACGAGGCGGCGGCGCGAACTTGCCAAGCCCCTCCAGGAGGTCGCCGACGCCGAAATTCCGCAACGCCGAACCAAAATAGACCGGCGTCAGATGCCCTTCGCGGAAAGCGGTAAGTTCGAACGGTTTGCAGGCCTCTGAAACCAAAGCCAGTTCTTCCTTGACCATATCGACGTCGAGATTGGGACTGCGCTTGGTGAGATCGGCAATATCGATCTGCTCGGCCGCGCCGGTCTTGCCCCCACCACCCTCAAGCAGGCGTATGCCACCCCCGGCCATGTCATAGGTTCCAAGAAAATCCCGGCCACGCCCGACGGGCCAGGTCATCGGAGTGGTATCGAGCGCCAGGGTCTTTTCGATCTCGTCCAGGAGTTCGAACGTGTCGCGACTCTCCCGGTCCATCTTGTTGATGAAGGTGATGATCGGAATGTCGCGCAAGCGGCAGACCTCGAACAGCTTGCGGGTGCGCGCCTCGATGCCCTTGGCCGCGTCGATCACCATGACCGCGGAATCGACCGCTGTCAGCGTCCGGTAGGTATCCTCCGAGAAATCTTCGTGGCCGGGGGTGTCGAGGAGGTTGAACACGACGCCTTCAAACTCGAAGGTCATCACCGAAGTCACCACCGAGATGCCGCGCTCGCGCTCGATTTTCATCCAGTCAGAGCGGGTATTGCGCCGCTCGCCCTTGGCTTTGACCTGACCGGCAAGATTAATCGCGCCGCCGAACAGCAGTAATTTTTCCGTCAGCGTGGTTTTGCCCGCATCGGGGTGAGAAATGATCGCAAACGTTCGTCGCCGCGCCACTTCATCAGCAAGCGGCGAGACGGAGGAATCGGGGGTGAGGGCAAGCTCTGACATGGCGCAAGCGTGTGGCAGGGAAAGCGATGAGGATCAAGGAGTTCCAGGCAAAATTCGCCAGGGAAATGCGAATATGGTGCGGATCAACGCAGCCACAACTGTTTTCCGATCAGAAACGTTTCGGAACCGGGGGCGGCGTTGGGGTCGCCGAATCTTATTTCCCGTTAAAAAGAACGACGGAAATAGTGTGCGATTTCACCGACCACTCCGCGCCGGAAGCTCAGCACACAAGCCACGAAGATCACGCCCTGAATGACCGTCACCCATTGGCCGAAACTGGCGAGATACTGTTGCATGGCGACGATGATGAAGGCGCCGGCCACCGGACCAAATATGGTGCCGAGCCCGCCTACCAGGGTCATCAGCACGATTTCTCCGGACATGGTCCAATGCACGTCGGTCAGCGACGCATTCTGCGCCACAAGGACCTTCAGCGATCCTCCAAAGCCGGCCAGGGTTCCCGACAGGATATAGGCGAGCAGCTTGTAATGGTCAGTCTTGTAGCCCAGCGAAATCGCGCGCGGCTCGTTCTCCCGGATCGACTTCAGCACCTCGCCAAACGGGGAATTGATGGCGCGGAAGATGATCACGAACCCCAGCAGGAAGCCGGCGAGAATGACGTAGTAAAGAATAACCGGGTCGGCCAGGTTCAAAAGACCCAGAAGCTTTCCTGGCGGGATGCTCTGGATACCATCCTCGCCATGAGTGAACGGTGCTTGCAGGTAGATGAAGTAGAGCAACTGCGACAGCGCCAGGGTGATCATCGCGAAATAGATGCCCTGACGCCGGATCGCGACAACCCCGGTGAACAGCGCGAGCACCGCGGCACTCGCCACTCCGCAGAGAATGCCGAACCCCGGCGAAAAACCCCAGACCTTCAGTGCGTGGGCCGAAACATATCCTGCCGTGCCCAGAAACATGGCATGACCGAATGATAACAACCCCCCATACCCGATTAGAAGATTGAAGGCGCATGCCACCAGCGCAAAGCACAACGCCTGCATGACGAAGAACGGATAGATACCCGTCCATGGCACGATTGCGAGCAGGATCGTCATGACGGCAAAAGCAGCCATCTCATCGCGCATGGTATGCGATGTCGCAGGGATTGTATCGTCAGCCGCTACCGCCATTTCAGGTCGCCCGCCCAGTCAATCCTGTTGGTTTCACCAGCAGCACCAAAACCATCAGGACAAAAACCACGGTGTTGGAAGCTTCGGGATAGAAATATTTGGTCAGACCCTCGATCACGCCGAGCGCAAATCCGGTGATGATCGAGCCCATGATGGAGCCCATGCCGCCGATGACCACGACGGCGAACACCACGATGATCAGATCGGCGCCCATCAGCGGCCGGACCTGGTTGATCGGCGCCGAAAGCACGCCTGCCAGCGCCGCAAGGCCAACGCCCAACCCGTACGTCAGCGTGATCATGCGGGGGACGTTGATGCCGAAGGCTCGCACCAAAACCGGATTTTCGGTTGCGGCCCGAAGGTAGGCGCCGAGCCGCGTTCGCTCGATCAGGTACCAGGTGAGAAGGCAAATCGCCAAAGAGAGGAACACGACCCAGGCCCGATAGATCGGCAAATACATGAAACCGAGATTCCAGCCGCCCTTCAGCTGATCCGGAATCGCATAAGGCAGGCCCGAGGATCCGAAATAATTTTGGAAGACGCCTTGAATGATGAGCCCAAGGCCGAAGGTCAGCAGCAGGCCATAAAGATGATCGAGGCCTGTCAACCACTGCAGCATGGTCCGTTCGAGGAGGATGCCGAAAAATCCAACCGCGATCGGCGCGATGATCAGCGCGTACCAGTAGTTCATGCCGAGCAGGTTGAGCAGAAAATACGCACAGAAGGCTCCCATCATATACAGCGCGCCATGCGCGAAATTGATGATGTTCAGCATTCCGAAAATCACCGCCAGCCCAAGGCTCAGCAGCGCGTAGAAGGAGCCGTTGATCAGGCCGACCAGAAGCTGCGCGTAGAGACCCTGCATCAGAACAATCTCTCTTCGCTCATTCCAGGAGAAAGCGGCCCGCCGATACTGATCGACGGGCCGTGGGGGGTTATTTCTTCAAGAGAGCACAGGTGCTTTGGGCCAATGGCGTGAAGGCTTGGTCTCCGGGGACCGTGCCGACAAGTTTGTACAAATCCCAGGGGCCCTTTGATTCCGCCGGTGTCTTCACCTCGAAAAGATAGGCCGAATGAATTGTCCGCCCGTTCGGCCAGATCGCTCCCTTTCCGAACAGCGGATCATCGGTTGGCATGGATTTCATCTTGTCGACGACTTTGACGCCGTCATGGGGATTGCCCCCCAAGGCCTCAAGCGCCTTGAAGTAATGCAGCAGCCCTGCATAAACGCCGGCTTGCACCATGGTTGGCGCGGCGCCGTTCTTTATCCGCGCTGAAAACCGCTTCGAGAATGCGCGCGTTGCGTCATTTGCATCCCAATAGAACGTTTCGGTAAAATTCAGGCCTTGGGCCGTCTCAAGTCCGATCGCTTTGACGTCCGTCAGGAACAGGAGCAGTGCGGCGAGCTTCTGCCCACCCTTGCCGATGCCGAATTCGGCCGCCTGCTTGATCGCATTGGTGGTATCGCCGCCCGCATTGGCAAGCCCGATGATCTTGGCTTTGGAGGATTGCGCCTGCAGCAGGAAGGATGAGAAGTCCGGCGTATTCAGCGGATGCTTCACACCGCCGACCACCTTGCCGCCATTGGCGGTGATGACTGCCGTGGTGTCGCGCTCCAGCGCCGCGCCGAAAGCGTAGTCGGCAGTGAGGAAAAACCATGTGTCGCCTCCCGCCTTCACCAGCGCCTGGCCGGTAGTATGCGCCAGCATGTAGGTATCGTAAGTCCAATGCACGGTATTCGGCGAGCATTGCGCGTTCGTCAGGTCCGACGTCGCCGCACCGGAATTGATATAGACGCCGTTCTTCTCCTTGACGACGTTGTTGACGGCCAGAGCCACACCGGAATTCGGCACGTCGACGATGGTATCGACCTTTTCCACGTCGAACCATTGCCGCGCGATGCTGGTGCCGATGTCCGGTTTATTCTGGTGGTCGCCGGAAATCACATCGATCTTCCAGCCCTTGGCCGCCAGTCCTGAATCTTCCGCAGCCATTTGAGCGGCCAGAACCGAGCCCGGTCCACCAAGATCGGCATATAGTCCCGACTGATCGGACAACACCCCGATCTTGACCGCCTTGTCCTGTGCCGCAGCAAGGCCCGCCGACAGAGCGGCCAGAGCCGAACCAAGCAGCAGGGACATCATCATTCTGTTCTTCATGTTTGTTCCTCCACTGATTCCAATATCAGTTCCAATCAGACGCCAAGGTAGGTGTGAAGTTTCTCCATATTGGATGAGAGCTCGGCATTGGCGAACCCATCGATGACCTTGCCGTGCTCGACGATGTAGTAGCGATCCGCCACGGTCGCGGCGAACCGGAAATTTTGCTCAACCAGGAGAATAGTGAACCCCTGTGATTTCAGCTGCGCAATGGTCCGCCCGATTTGCTGAATGATCACCGGCGCAAGCCCTTCGGTCGGTTCATCCAGCATCAGAAAATGAGCGCCCGTGCGCAAGATACGGGCGATGGCCAGCATCTGCTGCTCACCGCCGGACAGTTTGGTCCCCTGGCTGTGGAGCCGCTCCTTGATATTGGGAAACAGCTCGAAAATTTGATCCAGGGACAACCCACCGCTGCGGATGATCGGCGGCAACAGAAGATTTTCCCTGACATCGAGACTCGCAAAGATGCCTCGCTCCTCCGGACACAGCGCGATTCCAAGGCGCGCGATCTTGTCTGATGTCGCACGGATGATTTCATGTCCGGCAAAGCGAACCGAGCCGGAGCGCTTGCCAATAATCCCCATCACCGATTTCAGCGTCGTGGTCTTGCCGGCGCCGTTACGGCCGAGAAGGGTAACGACTTCACCAGCGTTGACGTCGAAATCGACGCCGTGAAGAACGTGGGACTCGCCGTACCAGGCCTGCAGATTGCGAACCGAGAGAACCACGTCGCCGGCCACCTCGGGGCTGGTTCTGGTGTCGCCTGCGGCTACCGCCTCAACCATGCCCTGCTCCAAGATAGGCTTCCTTGACCCGCGCATCCTTTGAAAGGTCCGCATAGTTGCCCTCGGCCAGCACCTGACCGCGCGTGAGGACGGTGATGATATCGGACAGGTTGGCGACGACGCTGAGGTTATGCTCTACCATCAGGATGGTGTATTTCGCCGAGATGCGTTTGATCAGCGCGGCGATCTTGTCGATGTCCTCATGACCCATGCCAGCCATCGGCTCATCGAGCAGCATCATTTCGGGATCAAGCGCGAGCGTGGTGGCAATCTCCAGCGCACGCTTGCGTCCGTAGGGCATCTCGACTGCGGGAACATTCGCGAACTCGGCTAGGCCGACATCGTCGAGAAGCTCGATCGCGCGCCGGTTGAACCGGTCAAGCACGCTTTTTGAGCGCCAAAAATCGAAGGAATGGCCATGCTGCCGCTGCAACGCGACCCGGACGTTTTCCAGCGCGGTCAGGTTTGGAAACACCGCCGAAATCTGAAACGATCTCACCAGCCCGAGACGGGCCACGCCTGCCGGCGCCAAGGCTGTAATGTCGCGGCCGTTATAGACAATTTCACCGGCCGAAGGCCTGAGGAATTTGGTAAGAAGGTTGAAGCAGGTGGTCTTGCCAGCCCCGTTCGGCCCGATCAGGGCGTGAATGCTTCCGCGGCGGACCCGCAGATTAACGCCGCGGACCGCGAAGAACCCCGCGAACTCCTTGGTTAATCCACGCGTCTCGAGAATAAACTCATCCGCCAATCGAACGTCCCCTCAACAACCTTCGCAAAACACACGCGGCTCTGTTTTCGCAATGAGCCGGGGCCGCACCTTCTTCGAAGTCTTTTGCCAGGGCCGCGATCTCCAGTGAAATATGCCGCCAATTTCTCTCAAGGCGCAAGACGGAATGATGGCTAACCTCCTCATTACAAAGGTGAATGGTGACGGCGCGAGTTTCGCCGGGAAGTTTTCGTTAACGCTGCCGATATGCAATCCAAGCGGTTCACAAAGAATTTGCTCTTACCACTTTAGGATGCATCCAACTTCTAGGCACGCTCAGGAAATAGGCACTGCATTTCCCGAGGAATACATGCTTGGACGATGAGCTTACGCAGAGAATGGCGATCCTCGTCTGATCGGGCCAGGCTTGAGAGATTGGATAACGTCTTGGCTTTCGAGAGCGCCAACCCATCGATTGTCAAATCGATCAAGCAGCGGGATCTGCTAAACACCTGGCTTCGGCTCTACGCCCGGCAGCAGCAGGCGCCCGCTATTGCCGAATATCAGCCGGCGCGATGGGCCGAGGAACTTCCAGAGCTCGCATTTTTCGCAGTGGATGACACCGACGCGTCACCCCGGATCAGGATTCTGAGCGACGGCGCCCGCTTGTGGAGCGCTTACGGAAAGACCGGCAAAGGCAGCTATCTGGAGGAATTCGTCGGCGCAAACCTGGTCCCGATCTTTGTGCCGATCTATGAGCAATGCGTGCGCCGCGCGTTGCCGGTCTACAGCATATTAAAGACGGCAGACGTATATGGCCGAATGGTCGCTTGCGAGCGCCTGGTTCTGCCGTTTTCGGAAAACGGCAGGGTCTCTCATCTCATCACGTCGGTGAAAGCCATCAGCGACGCCGGGGGATTCGAGATCAAAAACCTGATGCGGGCACAGGAGGCTTTGCCTGAAATCCATACCCAGGCCGTCATCGATCAGGAACTCTTCCACCGCAAGCCGGCGCGCATTGCTGCAGGCGAGATCATTGAATTTGGCTAATCCATCAGGCGCCGGACCCAACTTCCTTTGAATACATGTCCGGCCTGAACCCGACCAATATCTTGCCTCGCCATTCGAGTACCGGCCTTTTGATCACCGAAGGTTGGGCCAGCATCAGGGCGATCGCCTTGCGCTCGTCGATCGCCATCTTGTCACGATCCGCTAGCTTGCGAAAAGTCGTACCGGACCGATTGAGCAGGGTTTCCCAGCCGACCTTGTCACACCAGCGCCTGAGCCTATCGGAATCGACGCCTTCGGTCTTGTAGTCGTGGAAAGCATAGTCCACGTGATGATAGTCAAGCCATCCGCGCGCCTTCTTCATGGTGTCGCAATTCTTGATGCCGTAGATGATGGCCTTCATATCCATTCTTTCTTGATATGCGGCTGCCCATGGCCAGAGCGCCATAAGAGCTGTTAGCCCGCTGCGCGCTTCGCCTCTGGGGACACCGCGAAGCCCAGGAAGGTCGCGGCTTCCTTGACCGACCTCCGCTCGGACACGACGGCATTGGCAGGAAAATCGTAGTCCGGCCAGCCCAAGGCGATGCTTTTCATGATCACCTGATCGTCGGGTATCCGGGCATGCTCACGCACGACCGGCGATTGCATGATCCCCTGGCTGTTGATTACCGCGCCGAGCCCCCGCGACCAGGCCGCGTTGACAAGCAGAGTGGCGACCGCTCCGCAGTCGAAGACCGTGTCGTCGGCGGACGCGAGCACGCGATCGTAGGTGATGATCACGCAAATGGGGGCGTCAAACTGGCGAAAACCGCGCAAGACCCAATCCTGCCTGCGTTCCTTGTCGTCACGCGCAATTCCCATGGCGCTGAATAACTGTTTGGCCACGCCGATCTGGCGTTCGCGGTGCACGCCGTCGAAGGGCTGACCCTTTCGGAATTCGCGCGTATCCGAAATCCCGGCCAGATTGCGCTCCACATTGCCCTGTCGAATACGATCCAGGATCGCGCCGCTGATGACGTAGAAATGATAAGGCTGGGTATTCATCGACGATGGCGCGCGCATCGCCAGTGCGAGTATTTCTTCGACCAGTTCCTGAGGCACAGCATCCGGCTTGTAACCCCGAATGCTTCGTCGGCCGAGAATCACTTCGTCAAAACTCATCTTTGAATTCCCTGAAACCGGCGTGAGGTCGGTGTCATCGCCTAGGGCTCGTTCGCTGTCCACTTTCCTGTTCTCCAAATCGGCTGCCGCTCTGTTGGGATCGGCTGTAAATGCAGACCGGCTGCCAAGAATTATGTCAATTTCTGCGCAATAGGGAAGCCAAACCCCGCGGTCTCGCTACCCCAGGCAACGCTGCCGAAGGAGTACCGGCGAATTCGAAATAGCTCTCACCAAGCCGCAGGCCCGTCCTAATTGTGGCATGATGTGCGTACATTATGGAATAGCATCTGAGGAGAAGATCGACACCATGCCCGGCACCGTTCGTCTACATCGTGTTTTGGCCACGACCCCCGAGAAGCTCTACCGCGCCTTCCTGGAGGCCGACGCACTGGCCAAATGGCTCCCGCCCAATGGCTTCGTGTGCACCGTGCACCATCTTGAGCCGAAGGTCGGCGGCACGCATCGCGCATCGTTCCGCAACTTCACCACGGGCCACAGCCACGGTTTCGGCGGCGAGTATCTCGAGCTGATACCCAACGAGCGCTTGCGCTACACGGACCGTTTTGAGGACCCGAACTTACCCGGTGAAATCCAGGTGACGGTGACGCTCAGGAAAGTGCTGGTCGGTACCGAGCTGAGCATCGTGCAGGAGGGCATCCCCGACATGATCCCGGTGGAAGCCTGCTATCTCGGCTGGCAGGAATCGCTGCGAAACCTCGCCAAGCTGGTCGAGCCGGAGATCAATCAATAAGGCAAGCGCAGGACCGTTCCGCGCTGCGGCTTTGACGCCGGGCGGCCTGTCGAAAGCGGACTCAGGACGTGCGCCCAAGGACCACATGCGTGGCGAGTTCGGTCGACGCCGTCTCGGTCACGCTATATCCAAGCGCGGGAAGATCCAGGCCTTCGAACATCGCCTCGCCGCGACCGAGCACGACTGGAGAGAGCGCGAAATGCAGTTCGTCGATCAGTCCCGCCCGCAGGTACTGACGGACGGTGGAGACACCGCCGCCAATCTTGACGTCGCGGTCGCCGGCAGCAGTGCGTGCGCGCTCAAGCGCCGCTTCGATCCCGTCGGTCACGAAATGGAAGGTGGTACCCCCCTCCATCACAATGGGATCGCGGGGGTGATGCGTCAGAATGAAGGTCGGCGCATGATAGGGCGGGTTGTCCCCCCACCAACCTTTCCAGCTGCCATCTGGCCACTCGCCGCGTATAGGCCCGAACATGTTCCGGCCCAGAATGAACGCGCCGAATCCGTCCATCGAT
>Ga0105239_10005425_pt1 | contig 14965 bp, 14 predicted proteins | sample KBSC44metaG_FD_92761 | JGI IMG/M metagenome (GOLD analysis project Ga0105239, IMG submission 92761) | Corn rhizosphere microbial communities from Kellogg Biological Station, Michigan, USA - KBS C4-4 metaG | ecosystem: Host-associated > Plants > Roots > Rhizosphere > Soil | place: Michigan, USA... | reverse complement strand
ATATAGATTCCACCAGGAAGATCATTAACCGGAACAGATAATTGAGTAGCCTCCAGATCTTTAATCGATTTTATTTCTTTAATAAATTTACCATTAACATCATTAATCATAATTCTCATCGCGCCTATCTGATTGTTTCTTACGCTTAGAGTAAACATATCCTTTACTGGATTAGGATATATTTTTAGTTCGTCTCCCTTCATCTGCATGCTCTTATTTGCATCTTCCTGTTGAAGCCCTGCAGTTGTGCTGCTGTTATTTGTAACTGTTCTTGCAGTTGTTGTGCTTCCACTTTCTTTTATTACAAAACCGTTTAAATAATTATACTGATAAGTATTTGCCAATGTTACTGCAATTACCCCTTTACTATCTGGAACTATCGCTTTAAAAGCAGCTACAGTATCCAGGTTTAAGTGTGTTCCTACTTTTACAGAGGTTGCTCCTATTGTAAAGATTGTATAATTATAAGGTTTATTCCTGCTTGCAAAAAAGCTTAAATCGTATTTCGTTGTTGGCGATAATCCGCTAATTGTAAGTGTCCTGGCAGTATATGAATAACTGGTATATCTTAATACCTCTGCCGGAGCCATCCCACTTCCATAAGAAATAGAGTTGTCGGCAACGCCCTGGTTATAACCTAAGGTAGCAGAAATTGTAGATGATGTACCTGTTGAATATTTAAAGGCTCCGGAATTTTTAACAAGATTTGCATCTGCTACGTTCCAGTTGTTCCACGCTGAATTGCTGTAAGGATTTGAACCTCCGTAAACATTTACCTGCACCACGTTTGCAACTGTAGTGGAACTTGATGAAGTAGCGCTATTCACAGTAACCGTAACGTCATCATAAGCTGTAGCTCCTCTATTGTCTTTTACCGTAAGTCTGAATACATAAGTTCCTGCAACGAGACTACTAATAATAGGATTTACAATTGTAGTACTGCTGAAAATAAATAGTGTTGGGCCGGAAATCTTACTCCAGGCATAAGATGCAATGGATCCATCTGCATCCGTTCCGCTGCCACTCAATGTAATAGAACTCGTTGGTAAAGTAATCGTTTTATCGGCACCGGCATTGGCAGTTGGAGGTTGGTTTACAGTAACTGTAATATCATCATAAGCAGTAGCGCCCCTGTTATCTTTAACTGTCAATCTAAACACATAAGTTCCCGCAGCAAGAGAACTAATAACAGGATTAGCGATTGTGGCGCTATTAAAAGCAAATTGAGTTGGGCCGGAAATCTTACTCCATGCATACGATGCAATGGAACCATCTGCATCGGTTCCGCTACCACCCATCGTAATAGAACTTGTTGGTAGAGTAATTAGTTTATCAGCACCAGCATTGGCAGTTGGAGGCTGATTTACAATAACAGAAACATCATCATAACCAGTAGCACCGCTGTTATCTTTAACTGTTAATCTGAATACATAAGTACCAGCAGCAAGAGAACTAATAACAGGATTAGCAATTGTGGTGCTACTGAAAGTAAATTGAGTTGGACCGGAAATCTTGCTCCATGCATAGGAAGCAATGGAACCATCTGGATCTGTTCCGCTGCCACTTATCGTAACAGAGCTTGTTGGTAGAGTAATTAGTTTATCTGCACCGGCATTGGCAACAGGCGCCTGGTTAGTCGAAGTTGTTGTTGAGCTCCGCTGGTATTGCAGCATCCATTGATAGACGTTTAATCCGTTTTCTGTGTAAGAAGGATCATAGGTTTTTGTCCATGCATCATGCACACTTGCGTTAAAAATGGTCATTCTTGCTGCCGGAGAAGGTTTGGGTACATAGGCATTAATGCCATTGACATAATTAATGGTGTAATTACTGGATACTGTGGGATCATTTAAATTATGCAATGCCCACACAGGCAAATTAGACGCAGCAATAGTATCTATTTTTTTTGTTGTGGGCGAAGATGCTCCCGATATAGGTAAAATAGCGGCTATCCGTCTTCCAAATTTCTGACTATAAGCAGCATAGTCCCATGTGGCACCACCGCCCATGCTAAGGCCGGTAACATATATCCTGGTTTGATCTACTTTGTACGTTTTTACTGCATAGTCAATTACAGCCTGCACATCTAGTGCGGTGGGCCATGCAATAAATTGAGGTGATATTACAATAAAGCTGTAGGTAGTTCCATTTACTGTAAAGCTTTTGGGAAATGTTCCGTTATTAATAAGCTTTGGGGGGCCATTGCGAAGCACTGTACTTAGATCGCTCGATCCATTTCCAAGCTCACCAATACCATGAATAAAAATCATTAACGGAAATGTTTTACCTGTGGTACCATATCCTTCAGGCAAATACTCATAAAATCCGTTACAATTGGAGTTAATAGTAATTGTTCTGGGAGTTTGAACTTGCGCATATAAAGATATGGACACAAGAAAATAGAATGCCATGAACAAATACAAGCGTAGAGCTGTACTCATAACAGTTTAATATTTGGGGGTTAAAAAAAGCCGCTTGATTGCTTATTAAGGCATATTGAGGGATGAAAACAAGATTACAGGGTACAAATCATTCAGAAAACTCTGTATGATTTGCAATCTTCGGTTTGACTATAGATTAATTAATGCTTAGATCGGTTGCTTTTAATCAATTAGTTTTTTTCCGTTTTCATTTAGCAATTATTGTACCGAAGCAGTGGTGCAACAAAAAAAAATTTTATTAATTAAACAATAAATAAAAAAATTGAATTCTATGATATGATAACCCTCTTCTTTAATCATTCATGCATTTTCAAAAAATCGTTTGGATTCAATAAAAAAGCCGGCTATACACCGGCAATTTTTATCTAGACAAGCTTATATTATCTAAAATCGTCTTCACTTAAATCATCGTCTTCTCCAAAATTCATTTGGCCTAGATTCATCATACTGCCAATTAAATCTTTAAACTCAATTTTTCCTTCAATTACTTTTTTGCTGATTAAAGAATGCGCAGATAACCCGTGTAAAACAAACTCCATCAACAGAGCACTCTCCTTCTCATTTGCATGAGGAAAATATTTTTTGATAAGTCCGTATAAACCGTCTACTTTATACAACGCTTGTATTTTTTCAGCATCCTTCATGTCAACAAATAAATCAACATGATTGCCAGCATCAAACCAGCGTGTAATTGTTTTATAAGGATCTTCTGTTTTCTCCTGTAAGGAAGGCTTTCCTATATTCTTTCTTTTCTTAAGCGCTTCCGGATTAGGAAAATAATTTACAAACTGTGTCCGGATGGATTTATCAAGCAAATTAACTGCAACCTGGTATGGCCCTTCCTGTTCACCTTCATATACAAGTTCGATTTTACCCGTTATTGAAGGAATAATACCGGTTAAATCACTTATCCAAACCTGCGTATGTTTTTCCTGATGTATAATAGCTCTTCGTTCTGCACTACTTACCGCATTTTCAAAGGCAGCAATGGTAAGTCTTGCACTAACACCACTTTTCTTATCAACATATTCATTACTTCTCGCTTCAAAAGCAACCTGTTCAATCAAACGTTTTACAAGATCGCTCACATCAACTTTTGCTTTCTGTTCTTCCAGCACATCCGCTTCCTGTTCCGTTATAGCAAGAGAGGTTTCAATCGTCTTGGGATAATGGGTAAGTATCTGGCTCTGTATCCTGTCTTTCAGTGGCGTTACAATGCTGCCGCGATTGGTGTAATCTTCAGGGTTTGCTGTAAATACAAACAATATATCCAACGGCATACGCAACTTAAAGCCGCGTATCTGTATATCCCCTTCCTCAAGAATATTAAACAATGCAACCTGTATGCGAGCCTGCAAATCAGGTATTTCATTAATAACAAAAATACCTCTGTTACTGCGTGGAATAATACCGTAATGAATTACTTTTTCATCAGCAAAACTTAACCGGAGATTGGCAGCTTTAATAGGATCAATATCGCCAATTAAATCAGCAACGCTTACATCAGGTGTTGCAAGTTTTTCTCCATAACGTTCACCGCGATGAACCCAGTGTATAGGTGTTTCATCGGCATGTTCAGCAATCATATCTTTTGCATACCTGCTCATGGGCAACAATGGATCATCATTTACTTCACTGCCCGCAATAATAGGGATATACTCATCAAGCAGCTCAACCATTTGCCTGGCCATACGCGTTTTTGCCTGGCCGCGAAGGCCAAGAAACAAAATATTATGACGACTTAATAAAGCACGTTCAGTATCTGGAATAACTGTATCCTCATAGCCTAATATGCCGGTGAACGGATTTTCTTTATTACGTATTTTCTGAATGAGATTTTTTCTTAGTTCATCCTTTACTGATATTGGTTTATAGCCGCTACTTTTTAATTCACCTAACGTTTTAATCTTGTCTATATTCATTTAAATTTATTTTTTGCCATAAGGCACTAATTCTTGAAATATTTTTGATGAAAATAAAAATGATGATTACTGCCTCAATAATTTTTTACGTTTAGCAACTCTTCATTTCCCCTGGTTGAAGAACTAATACACCGTTTTACGCTTCCCGCTTTCAAAGTCTTTAAATATAAATGCGCCAAGTTTATCGAGGCTTGCAAAGAACGCTTTACCATTATTCATTTCTGTAAACTCCGTTACAAAACGTTGCAGGTAAGGATCGCTTGCTATCATAAATGTGGTGATAATTATTTTTAATTTTTTGCATTGCGCCGCCAGATTTAAACAACGGTTGGTAATCTTTCTATCCAACCCAAAACTGTTTTTATAATACCGCTTGCCAATCTTTAAACAGGTGGGCTTACCGTCTGTTATCATAAAGATTTGCTTGTTTGGATTTTTTCTTCTGCGGAGAATATCCATTGCAAGCTCTAACCCTGCAACTGTATTTGTATGATAGGGGCCAACCTGCAAATAAGGTAAATCTTTTATTTCCACCGGCCATGCATCATTGCCAAACACTACAATATCAAGCGTGTCTTTAGGATACTTCGTTGTAATCAATTCACTTAATGCCATGGCAACCTTTTTTGCAGGTGTAATCCTGTCTTCACCATACAAAATCATGGAGTGAGAAATATCAATCATCAACACGGTAGACGTCTGCGATTTGAAGTCTGTTTCTCTTATCTGCAAATCATCTTCCTGCATGTTAAAGCTTTCTACACCATGATTAATCTGTGCGTTGCGGATACTTTCAGTGAAATCAATTTGTTCCAGCATATCACCGAACTGGAATGGACGATGATCAGGGCTTATTTCATCTCCCTGGCCCGGCTTGAAAGTATTATGATCGCCTTGCTTGCTTTTCTTAAGCTTGCCAAAAATTTCTTCCAGGCTTTTTTTGCGGATGGCTTGCTCGCTCTTCCCGGTAATTACAATGCGGCCAGTTTGATTATCATCTTTTATGTACCCATTTTCCTTCAGGTCATCAATAAAATCACCCATGCCGTACTCATCATCCGTAAGCTGATACTTTTTATCCAGCTCGTTCATCCATTGCAAAGCTTCACTTACATCTCCGTTTGTGTAAGTTAATAGCTGCATAAACAAGTCGAGCATTTGCTCAAACCTTGTTTTACCCTCTGCATTAGGGTCAAATTTGTCAAATCTGTGTCCTAACATATCTGTAAGCTACGTAAAAAATAAATGCCGCAAGGCTTACGCCTGCAACGTTAAAAGTAAAATATACAATAATATAGATGGTAATGGTTATACTGTGTCGATGGCGTTGGAAGGTTATTTAAACTTCTAATCGTCTGACAGAAAGAAAGGCAATGTTTTATCTGAAGCAATACCTTAATGCTACAAATTTACAACTTTTTGAAAAGCTTTACTCACAGCCGTTTTTTGAAGCTGCTACGATTATTTATGATTTGCGTAATTTTTCAGATGAAGGAGCAGTTTATGTTTATTTAACAGCAGCATCAAAAATTTCATTCAATACACCCGCAAGGCGTACACCACCCTTAAGCAGCCTTTCATTAAGCTCTTTTGCATGCTCGTAGTTATAACGATAACTCAGCTTTTGGTCAGGATAGGTAATTTGCTTATATAATTCACGGCTTAATTTGTAAGATTCAAACATCCAATCTGTAACAGGTTGTTTTTGCCATGCTGTTACCTGGTCTTTTACCGGATGATTTATTGCTGCAGCATATTCAGTATAACTTAATTCCTGGTATTGTATTAATTGCTCATCCCATACTTTGTGCAGGTTTGATGGCTCATTAAACCACAACACAGATGTTTTATTGCCACCTAAATCATCTGCATGGCCAACATGCATTGGTTGATGCAAATCCCCTACAATGTGTATAAGCATTCTTAAATACAATAGTTTTTTATCCTTACTCAACCCTTTTTTCTTCAAAGCATCTTTTAAAAATAAAAACCGCGTGTAAGCATCAACAATAGTGTCTTTGGAAAGATGACCACGCAGATCTTCTTTGGTAAAACCATCAGCCAGATTTGCAAAATGCCAATTGTATAAATAGTTGTATGATGTATCAGATTTAATGAAGTCTGCCCAGTTACTCGACATTGCTATTGAGCTATCACCAAGTATTTCACTTACTTGTTTTCTTGTTTTTGCTGTCAAATAAAATTCCGCAATCTGCCCCACTATACGGTGACCCAGTAAACCCCATGCCATAGATTGAAATGGCAGATACAACAGACCTGCTATTAATAAGAATAACTTAGCTTTTTTCATAAGGGCGTAAATGTAAAACATATAATGTGACACTCATTCATTCTGCGATAGAATGACAATTTTTTAAAGTAGAATCACCAGCTTCTTAGTTAGTGGTTAACTGTAGCTGTCTTTTGTACATCTGGATGGTATTTTCAAATCCAAGATAGATGGCATCACAGATTAGTGCATGGCCTATAGAAACTTCATCAAGCCAGGGAATATTTTTTTTGAAGAAATGCAGATTATGAAGATCAAGATCATGACCGGCATTAAGGCCAAGGCCTGCCTCACGTGCCTTTTCAGCGGCCGCTATATAAGGTGCAATTGCTTCTTGCTTATTTGAAGAAAATTTTGTTGCGTAGCCTTCTGTGTAAAGTTCAATCCTGTCTGTGCCGGTTGTAGCAGCGGCCTCTACCATTTCAATAACAGGGTCAACAAAAATGCTTACACGTATGCCGGCCTTTTTAAATACGGCAATAATATCTTTCAGGTATTGCTGATGTTCTATCGTGTTCCATCCATGGTTACTTGTTACCTGGTTTAATGCATCCGGCACAAGTGTTACCTGGTGTGGTTTTGTTTCAAGTACAAGATCTACAAACTTTTTTTCGGTACAGTTGCCTTCAATATTAAATTCAGTGGAAATAACTTTTTTTATTTCACGAACATCATTGTAACGAATATGTCTTTCATCGGGGCGTGGGTGAACAGTAATTCCATCAGCACCAAATAACTGTGCATCAACCGCGGATTTAACTACATCAGGATTATTGCCTCCGCGACTATTACGCAGCGTCGCAAGCTTATTTATATTAACAGACAACTTTGTTATATGATTCATGCTTATGCTTTTAAATAATCAGCTAAATTACAAAAGCAAAAACATCAATATAAATTCTATTACAAAGAGCCCCGCTTCATTTTTATGATTCTGTCCTTTATAAGACATATAAGCGCTATTGGTAGCAGTAGCAGAATAAAAACGCTTACCCAGTGCACCTGCTTCTTTTCATGCCAAAACCTAATCACATAAGTTCCATGACTGTAATATTGTTGTATAACAAGCACAGCAAATAAATAAACGAAATATGCAGGCCTCTTTAAAACACCATACACACAAAAACAGTTGATTAAAAAGAAAACGAGATGACGCCATGCTGGAGTTTCATCAAACCTGTAAAAAACACTCAAAAAATGATAAATAGCTGTCACGCATGTCAATAAAGCAAATACCTTAAACAAAACATTTCTGGTCCTCATAAATAAGAAGCTGAAATGATATCAGGGATAATATCAAAATTCTTAGACTTATCAACGAAATGATCGGCACCAAGCTTTCTGCATAATTCTTTATAATACCTGTCGGATTGATTACTTACCATAGTAACCATTATTGCAGGATATTTATTTTTTACCACTCTCAAAAGCTCGATACCACTGGTATCAGGGAGATTAATATCAAGTAATAAAATATCGGGAGGAGTATTTTGAAGGATATTGATTGCATCTGTAAAATTACCTGCGCTGTATATGTTGTCTACGTTTTTAAGCTCCTTCAACATCTCTGTAAGGCGTTCTACAACGAGGTTAGAATCATCAACTATTAATACTGTTTTTTTAGAATAATGCACTATAAATAGATTGTAGGTAAAGTTATTTCTGTGCATTACGCTAAAAAATAGAACCCAAACCGGCTTTACTGTAGTACGATTACTACATTCCTGTTTAAAAAAGACGTCACAAAAACTTTAAAGCAGTTTATTTTCCATTGCATAAATGGTTAACTGCGCATTTGTTTTCATATTCATTTTTTCTAACACCCTTGCCCTGTAGGTACTTACAGTGGTGACACTCAAAGACATTTGAGTTGCAATATCAGAAACAGCCTTGCCTTTGGCTATAAGCATAAATACTTCCAGTTCACGATCTGAAAGATTTTCGTGCGGAAGTTTTTCATTGTCTTTATCCAGCCCCATAATAAGCTGGTCTGCAATAGAAGGAGTGATATATTTTTTCCCTAAAAGCACTCTGTGAACGGCCTTAACCAATTCTTCGGGCGCCGATTCTTTATTTAAATACCCGAATGCACCAGCTTTTAAAACCCTTATAGCATATTGTTCTTCAGAATGACCGCTTAAAACCAGTACCGGTAACTTAGGGTAGTATAATTTAATTTGCTGAAGCGCTTCCATACCAGATCTTCCCGGCATTGAGAGATCAGTAATAATTACGTCCCACTCTTCTTTCATCACTTTTTTTAAAAGCACTTCTGCGTCGGCTGCTTCGTCAATAAAAGCCGAGGAAAATTCTTCTAACAGGATTTGTTTCAAACCCCGTCTTACAATTGTGTGATCATCTGCAATCAATATCCTGATCATAAATTTTTATTTACTTTATCTATCTATTATTAACGCCGGGGATTGACGCAATTTCCTGCCCTGATATCTTATTTTTTTAACGGGATTAATATATATGCTGTTGTTCCCTCTCCCGGGGTAACCTTAACTTTATAATTGCCACCTATTCTAAACATTCTCTCACGTAAATCCATTATCATTAGCTTGCCTTTTTCATTCTCCGTTTGCTCTTTTACCTCTTTACCGTCGCAGGAAATTGTCCACTCTATTATTTTATTCCTGATATGAATATTTGAAGTTACCATGCTTGTACCCGTATAATCCAAGGTACTGTTTAACGATTCCTGGTAAATACGAAAGAGTTGCGTGGTACTGTTTTTGTCAAAATCAATACCTTCCTCTTCTGCGCTGAAGGCAACTTTTATGCCTGTTCTTTTTTCAAATTCGCCGCTGTACCATTCAACGGCATCTATCAGTCCAAAATCATCTAAAATGCCAGGCCTTAGATCAGATGAAATCCTGCGTACCATTTTAACTGTGTCATCAAGCATTCCAACGATAATTTTTATCCTCTTCCTTATAGCGTCATCTTCCTGGTGCAGTTTTTTTTCAAGCCAGCTTACATCCATTTTCAGCCCTGTAATTTGTTGGCCTAATTCATCATGAATTTTCCTGGCCATATTAGCATTTTCTTCCTCTCTTAAACTTAACCTGTAAGCAGCAATGGCCCTTAGATTTTCTTTCAATTCGTTTGACTCTATTTCATCATAAAACTCTTCCTCTGTTTCTTTTGAAACATTTTTTGTTTCTACCAGGAAACTACCACGTTCCATCTCACCGGCATAAAGCGATGTAAATGTCTCTTCTGCATTTAATAATCCACCTCCCTTCATATGCCTCCATCCACGTGTTATATATCCGTGTGATTTTCGTGCTTTATCCAGCAAATTCTGAAGTTCATTTTTTTGTGTATCTTCTTCAGTGTAAAAAAAAGAGATGTGCTTTCCAATTATATCCGCGGCTGAATATCCATACATTTCCGCGGCTGAATTGGTCCAGCTAATAATATTCCCCAAGTGGTCAATAATGTAAAATGCTTGATTTTTAAAGTTTGTCATAACAACCTGTAATTGTATGTTGTTAAATCATACATTCCGCTTTAGCTTCTTTTGCCCTTTAATCAATTAGTCATTTGTGGCTTACTGATTTAAAATCACGCCTTCATTTTGTCTTGTCTGCATTATCCAAAGCACAAAACAGGTTGTTTTAAACAGGTAAATTAGGAACAGTGTTCAAAGGGTAAGAAAAGACCTTAGGGAATAAGTTATCGTTAATGATAATCAGATTTTTACCGGGATATCATAACACATTATAAAATTAGACAAAAGTTTACACTTTCACTTTATATTTTATAATCATGTGAATAGCCACTCTTCATCTCTTGGCAATCGGCAACTTTTATAAAATCCGCATTAATTCAAATGGTTCAATCCTTGAAAAATTAATAATATTGCTATCTCATTAATTTACGAATGCTGAGTATAGAGTTAAAACAATTGAAGTTTCATGCCAACCATGGACTATATAAAGAAGAAAAAGTTATTGGTGCCGATTTTGAAGTTGATGTAACTGTGCTTCACTTTCCTAATACCATCCCGGTTATTCATTTAAATGACACGATTGATTATACGATAGTTTACCGCATTGTTAAAAAGCACATGGAACAACCTGCAGAACTGCTTGAAACACTTGCTATGCGCATGGCGTATGAAATATTTTCAAAATTTTCACACGTAGAAGAAATAAATATTTATATAAGAAAACTCAACCCTCCTATTATTGCATTTCGCGGAGAGTTGGGGGTACGTTACCGACTTAATAAAGCAAACTATCCTGATACTATAAACAAATAAATTTACCTTATGATAAAGTGGTTCTTGTTAGCATGTTGTTGCACTACTTTTTTTATTTCCAAAGCGCAGGATGTAAATGTTCTTCTGAAAGAAGCAGATAACCTGGAAAAACAATTAAAAGAAAATGGTGCACTGGATAAATACAAGCAGGTTGCACTGATAGATCCAGCAAATGTGACCGCACTTGTAAAATGCGCCGAATTGAGTGCTTCTATAGGAATGAGGCAAACAGATAAAAACAGCCGCAATCTTAATTATCTTTCCTGCGCAGACTTTGCCAGGAAAGCTTTTGCAGCAGATAGCACAAGCGCCGATGCCAATTATGCAATGGCACTTGCATGTGGTAAAATGACTGAAGTAGAAACAGACAAAAGAAAATTAACTGATTATGTAAGACAAACAAAACTGTACGCCGATAAGGCCGTAAAATTAAATCCCAATCATGCCAAAGCGAACTATACTGAAGGGAAATGGCACCTGGAAATGCTTGATCAATCATGGTTTAAAAAGGTTGCAATAAAAGCGTTTTATGGAGGGTTACCCAAACCAGACATAGATACAGCAATCGCCTACATGGAAAAGTGCAGAAGCATTGATATGTACTTTGCCGCAAATTATCTTGATCTTGCTAAAGCCTATAAATTCAGTAATCAGCCGGCCAAAGCATTAGAGGTTTTAAACAAGCTTGTAAAACTTCCTACCCGCACAGAGAATGATGCTGCCATAAAAGAAGAAGGCAAAAAATTATTGGCAGAAGCACAATAGAACGCTGTTATTTTTTAATTACCAAAACATACCTACTTTATGATGGAACTTACCCAACAATTTCAAAAAGCTGTTACAGAAAGTAAGCAGCTAGATCAAAAACCAAGTAATGAAGTATTGCTGCAACTGTATTCGCTTTATAAGCAGGCAACAGAAGGCGATGTTACGAATGACAAAGCCCCCTCAAACCCATTTGATTTTATAGCAAAAGCTAAATACAGCGCCTGGGAAAATCAAAAAGGAAAAAGTAAGGAAGATGCAATGAAGGGTTATGTTAACCTTGTAGAGAAATTAAAATAGCTATCGGCTTTATTTTGCAAGACTTTGTATAACATCATATTTCGTTACAATATGATAATCGCCCTTTTCATCTTTTGCCAGCACGGCACCATTTTCTCTGTTGATTAAACTGCCCAGTCTTTCAACCGGTGTATCGAATGAAACAACAGGATAGGCCGGTTCCATTACAATTTCAATTTTTTCATTTTTTATATCCGGATTACTAAAGATCTTTTGGAATAAACCGCCCTCGCTTAGGGCGCCTACCGGGCCATTTCCATTTACTACGGGTATATGTTCAATATCAAATTTCTTCATTAATTCCACTGCATCTGCAACCGTATGTGAAGCTTCAATGGTTACCAGCTTTTTAAACCCTCTTGCACTTATGATGTCCTTGAAAGTTTTAACATCCAGGAACCCTCTTTCAATCATCCATTGGTCATTATAAATTTTCCCAACATACCGGCTGCCGTGGTCATGAAAAATGCACACCACCAGGTCATCTTTTTTCAGCTTATTTTTTAGCTGCATTAGTCCCTGCAAACAACTGCCCGCGCTGTAGCCACAAAACAATCCTTCTTCTTTTGCCAGTTTTCTTGCCATGGTTGCCCCATCTTTGTCTGTAACCTGCTCGAAATAATCAATCACACTCATGTCATAATTATCGGGCACAAAGTCTTCACCAAAGCCTTCTGAAACATAAGGGTGCACTTGTGCCATATCTACTTCCCCCGTACGAAAGAATTTAGTGAGCAATGAGCCATAAACGTCAATCGCCCAAATTTGAATAGCAGGATTCTTTTCTTTCAAAAACATCGCTGTACCGGTAACAGTGCCCCCAGTTCCTGCTGTGCATACAAGGTGAGTAATCTTACCATCTGTTTGTTTCCATATTTCAGGGCCAGTGGTTTCATAATGCGCAAGCCTGTTGGCAAGATTATCGTACTGATTACATAAATAAGCATTGGGTATTTCTTTGGCTAATCTCCTGGCGACAGAATAATAACTTCTTGGATCATCAGGCTCAACGTTGGTTGGGCATACAATAACCTCCGCACCAACGGCCTTAAGTATATCCATTTTTTCTTTGCTCTGCTTATCTGTAGTAGTGAAAATACATTTATAGCCCTTTACACATGCGGCCAGCGCCAGTCCCATGCCGGTATTTCCACTGGTACATTCAATAATTGTTCCGCCCGGTTTTAGCTTTCCTTCCTTCTCTGCCACTTCTACCATTTTTAAAGCCATGCGATCTTTAATGGAATTGCCCGGGTTGAAGTAATCAACCTTTGCTAAAACTGTACAGGGAAGGTCGCAGGTAATTTTATTGAGCCTGATAAGAGGTGTATTACCTATTGTTTCAAGTATATTGTTTTTTATATCCATCGCAGCACAGTTTTAAGCAAAGTTATATTTAAGGTATGAAAGCCTTGTAAAATGATTGAAAGCAAGGACCGAAACAGGCTACTCATCAAACAAAAAAAAATAAAAAAATTTTTGAACCAATTAAACCCTTTACATTCTGCAGAGTCTACTATACATTCTTTTAAATAGCGAAATAACTATAAATTTTTGCAGCAGGGTTAAACGGGTGTCTCAGCCGGTGGCGGGGCACCCTTCTTATTTTTTAAACGCAAAATAAACTGCACCAAGAAGCAGTAAAAAGCTAACACCATATTTCCAATGAAATGGTTCTTTAAGATACAATACAGCAAAAAAACTAAACACGGTTAAGGTGACTACTTCCTGTATCATTTTTAATTGAAAACCGTTAAAGCCTTCTTTAAAGCCAATTCTATTGGCAGGAACCATAAAACAATATTCAAGCAAGGCAATACACCAGCTAACCAATATTGTTTTCCATAAAGGCACATCCACATGCTTAAGATGCCCGTACCAGGCGATCGTCATAAAAACATTTGAACAAAGCAGTAAAAAAACTGTACGCATGATTTTAAATTATAAGAGGAATAATACTCTTTGTTTACTTTAGTTTATCAGGAATATCTTCTTTTTCTCGGAGGTTTAGATTCAAGCTCTTCAATTAACGCTTCAGGCGTTGGGTTCTTTGTTATGCCTACAGCCACCTGGAACAACAGTATCACCAACACAATGGATGATATTAATTCTTTCCATCTTATCCAATATCCCCACCAGCTATACACAGCTGCTTTAGCCGGGTTTGACAATTCGTATATCACCGTCACTTTTTCATTTCCGGCGTAACTTCTAAAAAGATAATCAGCATTAACCGCGTATTCTTTTCTATTAAGTGTAAAAACTGCCTTGGGCACAATACCCGCTGCTGCACTATCCTGCATAAAACGTATAGATGCAGGAATCGTTTCGCCATTAAAAAAATCTGGCTCACGGGTAAATAAAATATATGTAGAGTACACAAATAAATATAATATAACAACCGTCTTATACAAATCAATTCATTTTAAACTGTAAAAATAAAACCGGCAGTGCCGCCGCTTTAATTAACAAAGTTCCACCAAAATCCATATCTAATCCAAAGTCCTCTTCCTCCGTAATGCGGCGCGGTAAAATTGTACTTTGAAAATCCGAAACTACCATTGTTCACATTCATGGTATTTAGGTTTTCTATACGAATAAACCCTTTAAAGCTTTTAATTCTGAAATGAAAGAAATAATCAATGTCTGGCCGGTTAGAAACTTTTATACTGTCCTGGTATACAAACTGTCCGTTAAAAGGTGAATAATTATATGGTTTAAACGGCGTGTAATACCTGATTTCCAGCCCTGTTGACAGAAATAAATTCTTAAAGAAATTTGCTTCAAACACAATACGGTTGCGTGTTATTACCGATGGAATATCTATAGGAGGCTTACCCGTTGACTGTTGTAGATTTACTTCTGAATACCAGTTAAAGAATTTAGTGAGTTTAAATTTCTTTTCAGCGCTTATCTGCAGCACATTAAACAAAGTTGATTCTTGCTGAGGGTTAAAGAAATTATCGAAATAGGT
>Ga0105239_10005423_pt1 | contig 14966 bp, 12 predicted proteins | sample KBSC44metaG_FD_92761 | JGI IMG/M metagenome (GOLD analysis project Ga0105239, IMG submission 92761) | Corn rhizosphere microbial communities from Kellogg Biological Station, Michigan, USA - KBS C4-4 metaG | ecosystem: Host-associated > Plants > Roots > Rhizosphere > Soil | place: Michigan, USA... | reverse complement strand
TGATACTCTTCATCCGGCTCCCCGATATAGCTGACCTGGAGGACGGAGCCTTTCGAGGAGTAGTTCTCCCGCTGGAGCGTCTGCTGGCGCAGATCTTCGGGGGAGGTCTCGTTCAACTGGCGCAGGCCGTTGGTCAATTTGACGTCGCGTACCAGATCGGTCATGCCTGTCAGGATCGCTTCCGCGCGCTCGATCTCGTTCACGACCGCGATCGAGATGTTCTGATGTCCGCGCACGGTCCGCGCAATGGTGTTGACATCGCCCGCGACGATCATCTCGCCGCGCTCGATGATTCCGACCTTGTTGCAGAACTCCTCCATCTCCGGCAGGATGTGGGAGCTGACGATGATCGTCTTGCCCATCGCCTGAAGCTCTTTCAGGAGTTCGCGGATCTCGATGCGCGCGCGCGGGTCGAGGCCCGACGCCGGTTCGTCCAGCAGCATCACTTTGGGATCGTGTACCAGGGTCTTCGCCAGGCAGAGGCGCTGCTTCATACCACGCGACAGGGCTTCGACGTAGGCGTCTTTCTTGACGGTCAGGTCGGTCAGCGCCAATACATCGTCGATGATCTGCGGGCGGCGATCTTTGGGGATGCGATAGGCGGCGGCAAAGAAGTCGAGGTACTCCCAGACTTTGATGTCGTCGTAGACGCCGAAGAAGTCGGGCATATAGCCGACGATCGAGCGAATCTGTTCCGGATGCTTGACCACGTCGATGCCGTTCACCATCGCCGAGCCCGCGGTCGGGATCAGAAGGGTCGCCAGCATCTTGATGGTCGTGGTTTTGCCCGCGCCGTTGGGGCCGATAAAGCCAAAGATATCGCCCTGCTCCAACTCCAGAGTCAGGTCTTTGACCGCCGGCTCCGGCTTGTCCTTATACTCTTTGCGCAGGTGTTTGATCTCGATCATCGCCATTGTCGGCCGCTCTCCTTCTAAAGGGGACCTTCCCCCAACCCCCTCCTTCTCAAGGAGGGGGCTTTTCAATGCCCAAACCTTCCCTTCGCACCTCACCGGGTTTACCTCCCCAACCCCTCCTTCGCAAGGAGGGGCTTCCGATGCTCCCCTCCCCTTCGTAAGGGGAGACTTCCACGTAACTCCCTCCCCTTTAGAAGGGGAGGGCCGGGGTGGGGTTTTCAGGACTCCATGGCGAAGCGTCGGAAGCCATAGATCATGCGCCACAACATCAACAGTGAGAGGACGACATAACTGAGCAGGCCGAAGATCAGATAGAGTTTGCCGTTCGGAAAACTGTTGGGATTCATCGCCTGTCCCATCAGCATCACGGGGTTGATCCACATCAGCGGGCAGTACTCGAACACATGTTCGTTCGTAAACAGCGTCGCCAGAATGAAGGTGACCAGCGTGGTGCCGATGATCAGCCCACCGACGACAAAGGTGTAGGCGCCCATGATCGAATAGAGCGTGCGTTTCAGATAGAACGACAGAAACATCCCGGCGGTCGAAAAGAAGAGCATCGAGAACAGCAGGACCAGATAGGTCAGCGCGAACTGCCCGGTGGTGATCGTATCGGAGCCGTTGGCTCCCAGCATGACGGAGTGCATCCAGGCGAAGAGGCTGAGCGGCAGAAACAGCACCAGCAGCAGGCAGAGCAGCACCTGCCGCGCGATCAGTTTGCCGAAGATGATCTCTCCCGGCGTCAGGTTGGTGTAGAGCAACATGTCCCAGGTCTGCTGCTCTTTCTCCAGCGTGATGGCGTTGGCGGTGACGGCGGGCGTGATTAGAATGATCAGCGCATACTGGAGGCCGATGATCCAGCGCCAGGTGTTTGCGCCGGAGTCCGAACTGGTATCGCCCATCAGGAATCGGATGACGAAGTAGTAGAACGTTCCTAAGGAGAACAGGATCGCCAGGAGAATGCCTGCACGCACCTGTGTCGTCTGCCGCAGCCGCAGCCGCATAAACAGTTCCTTGCGAAGCACCGGGTTGTTTATCATCGATAGATGCCCATCCTGTTGCCGTTCGGGCGTGCAGCGCCGGGCACGTCTTCCAGTATATTATAGATCGGTTCCTGCAGGAAAGGGTTCATCACCTTACGGATTTCGGGGGCGGCGTTGGCGGGAACGGGCAGATGGACCATCAGCAGATTGGTTTCCAGGCCGCCTGCCTCTTTGCCGTCTACCTGCACTTTCAGCAGAGGATCGTTGAACCAGCCGATCACGGCATTGGTAGTGCGTCCATACGCCTGCTCCGTCTCGCCGTTGTAGTAGTTGTAACCGTTGTTGTTCTGGGGGACGAGCGCGGCGGTCAGGCCGTTGCGCAGACGGAGTAGGGTGCGCTCCGGCGTCTCCTTCGTCACATCCTGGCTGTCGGGGGACGGCATCTGGTTCTGGCCGGCGTTGGGGAGGGTCAGACCGGAGCTGAAATCTTTGTAGAACCACTTCAGGGTCTGCGTCTTCGTGGCGCCGGGCGCGAGATCGCCGATCGTGTTGGCCTGCCCGCCATTGAGGACCACGCAGTCCTGAAGGGTGTACCGGGTCTTGTTGGTGACGATCACCTCGACGTTCTGGTGGTCGATCATCCGCGTCTTCGCCTCGACCACACCGCCCAGATTGGCGGCGACCGGGGTCTCGAAACTGCGTTTATCCCAGAGCCTCACCTCCGCGCCTCGCAGCATCGCGGTGTTGTCCATATCCACGGTGAGATCGCCTGAGACCACGCCCCCTGAGAGGACCTCCGAGGGGACCAGAGTACGGTAGGGGCTGTTCGCATCGCCGGTCGGCGCCATCGAGATATCGTACGCGGCGCGGCGCGGGGAGTAGAGCGTGAGCTGCCCATAGCCCGACACCTGGTCGGAGCCTGCGGTCGTCTCCAGCACCACCGCGCGGTTGACCGTCAGCGCGCCGCCTTTGATGGAGAGGGCGATCAGATAGGAGATGACGGTGAAGCCGAAAATGAGTGCGGGCGAGGTGAACCAGGCGAGTTCGCGTTTGTCGATCTTTTTCAGGATGAAGTAGCTGACCGGAACGAGCAGGATCAGATAGGCGGCCAGAAAGATCGTGACGACCGGCACGGGCGGGGCGTTGGTGGCCTGTTTGCCTGCCATCGCGTCGGCGAGCGTCTGCATGCCGGATTCCCCGTTGCGGGCGTTGGAGGCCAGGGTGCGGCGCGGTGAGATCCGGGTGGGATTGCATCGCAGCAGGTCGCGCCAGAGGGAGGGCGCCTCTTTCCAGGAGCGTATGTTCGGATCGAGGAAGTCGAATGTGGTGAGCAGGACGACGCCGTTGCCGTAAGGGCGGCTATAGACCAGGTCCCCGAACAACGCCTGCGCGCCGGGCTTCATCGTGCCGGTCACCAGGCCGATGGGATTCGGCAGGGGCAGCGGCTCTTTGTAGCGCTGCGCCAGCAGGTTAAGGTCCCGCACGGTGCGCACGGAGATCTGATCCAGCGGCAGCATCTCGTTATAGAAACCGGATTTGAGCCGCGAGAGGTCCGTGCCTCCCGAGAGAATGAGCGTGCCGCCGTTGCGCACATAGCCCTTGAGCGCTTCGATCTGGTCTTCCGTCAGGTTGTCGAGCGGCATATCCGCCAGGGCGACCACATCGACCATGTCGTAGCCCTGTGCCGCGGCGGGCATCGCGGGCGCCAGCGTATACATCAGCGTGGAGTTGGCCAGCGTATTGACTTTATCGTACTCGCTGGTCTCGGCGGCGTTGATGTTGTTGCGGCTGATCAGGTTGATGGGGTTGAAGTAGCCGTGGAACAGGCCCAGGCGCTTCTTGATGAGGAAGTTCATGCCGCTGCCGTCTTTGGTCAGCGCGAGAATGTTGAAGCTCTCCTCCTGCACGCCCAGCGGCAGGGGGGCGCGCTTCTCGGCGACCTTACGCCCATCGACCAGCAACTGGGCCTGAATGTTGAGGCCGGTGCTGCCGCCGTTCCGCAGCGGGGAGTCGAGTTGGACGGTGAAGTTGACGACTTCGTTCAGCGGGCCGTCGTGCAGCGAGACGCGTCTGGTATAGTTCGTGGTGCGCGCCCCCTGATGCACCAGCAACTGGAGCTGGCCGGTCCCGCGCATCCCCTGCCCGTTGACATAGACGGTGATAGGGGTCCAGGTGTCGGGGCGGTAGCGGGAGCCGGAGACGGCGTTCTGCCCGAATCCGACGAGGGTATCCAGGGTGATGTCGGCGTGTGCGGCGCGAACCGTTCCACAGAGACAGAGCAGCGCGAATAGGCTTGTCAATAGGCCAAAAGGGGCGGCGTTATGCCGGGGCGCGGAAGCGTCCTGTCTCATAGGTGGATTGAACCTCCGGGGCGGGCGGATCAGACAAAAGAGTAGCGTCAATACGCACTACGGAGCGTGAGGCGGACGGTTTCACCCTTACACGCTCCGTGATCGATTAATTTCGGCGCGCAGACCTATCCGGCGGCGGCTTCCATCGTCTCTTCGCTCATCTCGAAGTTGGCATGGACGTTCTGCACGTCGTCGTCCTCTTCGAGGCGCTCGATCAGGCGCAGCAACTGTTCGGCGTCTTTGCCCTCGACATGGACGGTATCGGTCGGCTCCATCGTGAATTCGGCGTTCACAAACGGGATTTTCGCCTCCTCCAGCGCTTGCCGCACCGCCGCGAAATCTTCGGGCTGCGCCACGACCTCATAGTTCTCTTCGTCGGAGCGAACATCCTCCGCCCCGGCCTCCAGTGCGATGCCGAACAGGGTGTCCTCATCGGTAGCGCTCTTCGCGATGGTGATCAGGCCGATGGGCCGAAACCGGTAGCCGACCGAGCCGGTCTCTCCCAGTCGCCCGCCGTTGCGTGCGAACAGGTTGCGGATGACGCCCACGGTGCGGTTCTTGTTATCGGTCGCGACCTCCACGATGACTGCGACACCGGCAGGGCCATAGCCCTCATACGTCAACTCTTCAAAAGCCGCGCCCTCGATCTCACCCGTTCCTCGCTGCACGCTGCGCTTGATGTTGTCCGCAGGCATCGAGTTCTCACGCGCCTTCTGGATGGCGAGGCGCAGACGCAGATTGTTATCGGGATTGCCGCCGCCGTTCTTGGCCGCCACAATGATCTCTTTGGCCAGTTTGGTGAACAGGTTGCCGCGCTTGGCGTCTTGCGCGCCCTTGCGGAGACGGATATTATGCCATTTTGAATGTCCGGACATCGGTGATCCTCACTATTTTAGGAATGCACAAATTATAACACACCCCCGCCCGCCCGTCAAACCCTTTCGGATGTACCGTCGCCGTCACCATATTGAAGCGACATCGCGTCATAGGACCGTTTCCGCACGGAATATCTCATGGGTCCTGGCCTACGTTACGTTGTTTGCAGACAGGTATCATCTGATCCTGGTTATGTCAAACCTGGATAAGGTGATACCTGTCTGCAATGCCGTTAGTTTAAACGTCAATAACCACCGTCATCTTGTTTTTCTTTTCCATTCCACCATTGCTCTCAACTTTCCCTGTTGCTTTATGGCGTGGTCATGCTTCATCGAGGTGTTCCAGTAATTGGGATCAGCAAGTATAGCCCTGACGACTCGCTCATCCATCAGATCTCGATGCCACCAATGGTTGCAGAATTCCTCTCTTTCCTGGGTGAAGACTCGACCTTCTGCATAGCCGAAGAGATAGACAAACAGCGAAAGTAAACGCAACCGCTCTGGGGCTTCGAGTTGAGACAACCACTCCTCCTCATCCCCTAATTCGCGTGAGTAACTATTGCGAAATGAGGCAGCGTGTCGGACAATCAAATCTTCCTCGGTTTGACCTGCTTGATTGACCGCACGCTGCCAGATCTGTTGGTCGTAACCCGATTGCTGGGCAAAGAGATGGAGGTGCATCAGAAGGGATGATTGCTCATCAACTGAAATGGCATGATACCAGGAGAGGAAACCCGCCATGTTGATGCCGCCACGCACCAGACGATTGATCTCAATTAATTCAGACAACTCCAATTCGAGGTGACCTTCGCCGTGTTGTTTCATTATTCCCCTCCGCAGCGTTCTGAGCGCGTTGCTCAATATTCCACGTCGCTATGCGCGTTTGACAAGAATCTTCTTGAACTTCTCGTGGGAATCCTCTTCCAGGGTAGAATAGTCGGGAGTTGTTCTCATAATGCAAGCGATCACATTGTGACTGCTGGGCGTATAATGAGATCAGCCATGGACCATATTCGCCCTTATGACCTTTGACAACCTAATCCGATAAGTCCAACAGGCGACTCCGCAATGCGGCGATCGGCGGGTCTGCTTGCCGAGGCTGCAAAAGTTAACGGAATAGGCTGTCAAAGATCATATATAGTTAGGAAGTTACAAGAAAGGCTGTAGATTTCTGACGCTTCTCGTTTCATGGGTTTCAACAAGAAGCATCGTCGAGTAGACGCTGGTACCCCCCTTCTATACTTTCTTTAGATGACCAGTGGTTCATCCGGCTAACTCAAACTAATTTCCTGGTCGCTCGTAACGGCCCAGTAAGGAATAATCCAATCTCGAAACGCAACACTCTGCGTTTGAAACGGTTCCGTAAAAGTAGCTTCTCTTTTCCGAATGAACCACTTAGGGCTCCTGATCTTACTTTGGTTTGAACTCGATCTGATTGGGTTGTGCTGGCGGCAGGTACGTCAGAACGCCATGGCTGTCAATGTCATCCCCGAATCTTCCCCGAATTGCCCCCTCCATAGGACCCCCCTTCTTGTTACGTGGGATCGCGATATCCAAGTCACTGCGTGTGCCTGGTCCTTTGCCGAGTGGTAAGCCCGTTCCTATGCCTCTTCTTGCACCACGCCCTGCGCTACCCGAAATTATGATTGGCGCGTTATGTTCATCGGCGATCTGTTGCAGGGCTTCGATTTCCTCGGGGGTAAGATCACCGTATCCAGGAGTGCGGATGTTTTGTACTGGGGGACCATCCATCTCAACTGGCAAAAGAGAAACGGCAGTCATCAGGCCCGTATCGAGAGCATCGCCACCTGGACTTGCTCCATCACCCGGATCAGGATGGTCATGAGACGTTTGCAAGTACGCGTAAAGTGCGGCTACTGCGACACCAGCTACGATGGCAATTCCCAGCGTTCCACCAGATGCGAGTATTGCCACTCCGACTACAATACCCGTTCCCAATGCCGTGCTGTTGACCGCATAACCAGTGGGATCCATGCCTTTGAGCGGGTTATTGTTACAATAGGCATACCAGTTATCGCCTGCCTTTGCCGGATCGGAGGAGATGAAGCGGCCGACACTGGCATCGTAGTAACGGTGACCGAGCAGCATCAGTCCACTGTCATTGTCTGTTTGATATTGCCCTTTTCCCACGAAACCGAACGGCGTCGGCGTTGTGCCGGTTCGACTGACGGTCATTCCGAATGCGTCGTAGAGGACGCTGTCGGTGACTGTCTGACTGCTGTTGGTGATGCCTCTGATGCTTCCCAGTGCATCGCCATGGTAGAACTTGCTGGTGCTGCCGCGCCTCTCACTCAACCCTGGCGTGTAGACGGCGCTTCCATCCTTGAGCACGGCGCTTGCCGGTGTCGTGCCATCGCAGAGATAGCTCGCGGTTCCGGCGCTGTCTACCTTCTGCATCCGCATGTCTTCGCCGTTGTAGCTGAAGGAGTTGGTGGCGCTGCTCGGGTAAGTGATGCCAACCACCCTGTTTTCGTAGTCATACGTGATGTAAGTGACGCTTGATCCCACGGTGACGGAGGTGCAGTTGCCGTTGTAGTCGTATCCGTAACTTTTGCTGCCCGAGGTGAGCAGTTGATCGTGCGTTCCGTAGGTGTTGGTCGTGGTGACCGCGCCGCCTCCGGTTCCCACCACTTTGGTGAGGCGGTTACCGTTGTGGTCATAGGTGTATGCCAGATCGTATCCGGTGCTGTGAGAGTTGTCCCGGCTCTCGCTCGTCAATTGATCGGCGGCATCGTAGCCAAAACTCGTCACGGTGCCGTCACTGTCAGTTCGGGTGCTGACATTGCCGACGCCGTCATAAGAGTAATGATAGTCCGCCAGAACGTTGTTGCTGCTGTCCTTGTGCAGGATCTCGGTCGGTCGGTTGGCGCTGTCGAAGGTGGTGGTGACGGTGCTGCTGTTGCCATTGGTCTGACCCGTCTGGCGATTGGCGGCATCGTAGGAGAAATAGGAGTTCTCGCTGTTGGGGTTGGTCACCTGGGTCAATCGGTCGCCTGCATCGTAGGTGTAATACCACGTTCCTGTGCCCGTGACGCTCATGCTCGTTCGGCGGTTGGCGGTATCGAAGGCATACCCGACCGTGCCGTTGGGAGTGGTGACGCTGGTGATCCGTCCTGCTCCATCGGGCGTATAGCTCGTTGAACCGGTGGCATCGGTCATCGCCGATGGCGAAGGGCCGTTGCCAGGCAGGACGATTGCGCAAACGGGAACGGTTGGAGAGTTTCAAGGTGTCTGTACCTTCCTTGCCTGTTTCAAGACAGGCGGAGGAGGAGGGTTCTCGCCAGCAGGAAGAACCCTCTCCGGTTGACAGAGCCGCAAGGAAGCCGCCATAATAGAGGCGACAGTCCTTCCGGACTCTGGACCGCTCGTTTCCTTCTCGGCCAAGAGATATGGGGAAACGGGCGGCTTTTTTGCGACTGCTGGTACGCAAAAAGCGGTGGAATGAAAAGGGTTGTCGAACAGATCCGCGGCAGGGCGGAGGGGAACGGCGGAAAGCGTGTGCAGATTAGCGATGCGCGAGAAGCAGAAAGCCTCCACAGCGTTGGAGCAGGTTCTCTTGGGAGATCGTTTCCTCGGCAGGCTTGTTGGGGTCGTGAATAGTCGCGATTGCATTATCGCCGTTGCCGGAGAGTTTGAGCACGACGATAAAGTGATTGCGCCGATCCCAGGCAAGGGCAGGAGTGGCAATGTCGGGCAGGGCTTCGCGGCTGACCTGCACGCCTTCGGCCTGCAATCCGAGTTTCTGGGCCGCCTGTTGCAGTCCTTCCATCGTGGTGCCCTGGGCGGTGGTGCCAGCGGACTGGCGCAATGTTTCCAGGCTGGTCTTGACGCCGAGGTGTTGGCAGAGGAGCAGGAGGGCACGAGGACCGCAATCGGCGTCGGCGGGAGCAGACGTAAGCGGAGCGGCGGAAGTCGGAGCGGCGATAAGCAGCCCGGCATCCTGGAGGCAGATGTCTCGTTGGCGCTGCACAAAGGCAACGGCATCCGGAGCGAGGCCGGGAGTTTTCGAGAGAGTGAGCAGAGCGTCTGCGGCGTGGCGGTAGTCGTAGTGTTGACAATCCTGGCGAGCTTGCCGATAGAGCGGTGTGGACTGCACTTGCCCGATGGCGAAAGACGGGTGAGTCAGAGCACGCGCCGGCGTCAGAGACGTGGCAGGCTGTGTATGGCAACCGCTCAGACCAAGCGCAACGCCAAGAAGAAGTGAGAGAGGATGCAAGATCGGGCGACGATCTTGAGAATGTGGAGCAAGGGACTTGCTTGCTGCGATGCGTGATAGCAAAGAAAACATCTACGATCTCTCCTCCGGCGAATAGAAGTAGAAAACGGGAGATGTAGCCCCGATAAGGGACCTCTTGACAGATAATAAGGCGTCCTTTGGACGGCGTATGCACAGGCAGCATTTTGAGGCGGCATTCGGCATTGTCGTCAGGAGGCTTGTTTTTCCTTTTGATAGCGCGAAGAGAGGCGGAAATCGTTGCTGTCTATAATAGAAGCGCCGAAAATGGCTAAATCGGAGGGGGTAAGGCGAAAAAAGGTGAAATTAGTTTTGCGGAGGGCTGTTTCATCCTGTTTTCGAGGAAGAGAAGGCCACATTACTGCGGAAACCGGATGATGCGCGGAACAGACGCCGGTTGTTTCGTCGGTTTCCAGGGCAGTATTGCCCTGGAAACCGGCATGGCAGCAAGGATTGCTGTCACTTGAGTACGCGCAGGAAGACGCTGCTGCGCCGTTCTCAGAAGGATTCTCCACGATCCAGTCGGCTCAACTCGTCCGTGATCTCTTCCAGGCTGATGCCGTTCTTCTCGTGCATGATCCGTAGACGCCGAATCATGTTGGCGAGCGACTTGGAAAGCGCATCCGCCGACCGACCGGTCTCCTTCTCTATGTCCACCAGACGTTGGGAATGCAGGATGCGGCCGATAAACAGGTGTTGCTGCGCCGGAGTGAACTCCCCTAATGGTGCGAGCAGGCGTCGCAGAAAATCCGCTCTTTGCATCACTGCCTCCGGTCCCGGTTCATGAGAGGCAGGTTCCGGGATCGCGTGCGCCGTTCCGTCTTGCGTTGTCGCCTCAAGCGATTTCACACGCCGGTTATGGCGCCTCAGGCGAAATGCCATGCTGCGGGCAAAGCGGGCGGCTTTCTCCTGGACCACCGCCTCCGACCAGTTCTCGAAACCCTCCGATCTGTAGGTCATATCGACTACGAAATCCATAGCGCAGTCGGTGCGATAGTCCCCCTTCAGTCCGGCATTTGCCGCAGCCATCTGGCCTATCGCACGTAGTAGAACCCACCGGCCTCCTGCCGAACCATAGAAATCCTCAATATGTCTTTCCATACTGTTGCTCCTCATTAAAACAACCGCGAGAAATCTAATGTGATACAGAACCGCATCGCAGATAAACAAAAACAAGGAACGTCCGTGAAGCGGACGACCTTACAGCAGCATTCCGTGCTCACGTTCCTGAGACATAGGTGTCAAATTGGTGGTAATAATTACGTATTTTGGATGCCTCGATGGATAACATATCCGGGCGTTGGAGTCAAGGAGTTTTGAAGACGATTTTTGTCAATGGAGCTTGCGGGACGTTATAGGAGTATGGGGCGGTGATTGACATAGGCTAAAGTCGCTGCCTTCAAATGGGGCGATATGGGCGCCCCATTTTTCATGGTTTTTCCGAGGCTTGTCTAACTGTTCCTTGGAATGTTCAGCGTATCTGGATTGCCTGACGGATCTGAAAAGCGTTCGAAAAGTTCAGCTAAGCGTTCCTTACCGCCTACACCTTCCGTGCTTACAAATCTCTCTACGTCTACATCTCCGTCATCATTGAACTCGATTTCCCACCGCTCACCTGGGACGGCAATGCTGACCATAGTCTTCCTATAAGTGTATTTGTGAAGTTCATAAAAGATTTTGTTCTCTTCAAGGATGTGTATAAAATCGAGGAGAGTTGTGAGATCGTTAGTCATGGTCATGGTTCCTTATGCTTGAGTACGGCACTGCTCAACTTATCATCCACCCTCTCGAAGCTCTCCTGTGGCGGTATAACGGATAAAGCGCATTCATGTGCAGCCTGTCAGCCTCGTGGAGCGCCCAAAACTTTTCGAGTTTCATTGGCCCGTGGTAGCGTCGTCTGGGACCAAATTGATAGTCACTGGTAAACAATACCCGCCCTACAGGAGATGCTTCAAGCAATGTCTCCAATAGCGCATGTATGGATGGGGCATATTCAGGCAGAAAACGTAGATTGCTGATGAGCGAATCGTGGTCCGGCTCCGGAGCACGCCTCATACACTCAAGACTTGTGTCCAGTAACCGGTAAGCATTCCAGCTTTCCGTGGGATTCAGAAGATGATAGATGCATCCCTGGAGAGCGTCGAACTCTTCCTGAAAGAGGGGCCGAGGCTTCCTGTGGGAGACAAGACGGGCTTCTGCTTCGACACGAACCGGAAGATTATCGAAATTACTGACCTCGGTTTGACCTATGCAGACGATTTCGATGGAAGGCATACTCTCTCCTTTTCTCTATACCGACCAGATCCTTACAGACGATAAATAGAGGCAATAAATATGCGTCCGTTACGCAATGCGGATCGGTCACCGAGCCTGGGGGCGCATGCGATTCAATCGGATGGTATAATGACGCATGATGAGGTGCTGGAGGGGCAATACGAATGCCGCAGACATCTTACATTTCGATGCCGAAGTCTACGTTTTGCGGATCGATCACGATGTCGTCTATGGTTTTCACGGCCTGCCGTCATAGCGAATAGAGCAGTGATTGCCAGTGGGGAGGTTGAACTATGGGACGCACACACTATAGTACAGAAGAGATTGCCTCTCTGGGCAGAGAGATCTATGCAAAGCGCTTAAAACCGCTCTTAGAGCCGGAAAATATCGGCAAGTTTCTGGTTATCGACATCGAAACCGGAGACTACGAAATGGATGAGAACGGCGAAGCGGCTTCTCTGCGTGCTCGCAATAAGAAGCCCGATGGCGTCCGGTTCGCAATGCGGATCGGGCATCGCGCATGGGGCCGTATTGGTTTCGGGAACTCTGAGGCCCGAACGTGATTCGAGGCAGCGTCGATTCCGACAGACAGGCTATCCTGTCGCGCGAGCTTTTCGGTTTGAATGGACAACCTCTGGTCGTTTCGGCGGCGATTGATACCGGGTATGACGGCATTCTAACCATTACCCCGGACATCGCTGCCGCTCTACAATCTCCGTTTCGCGAGACTCGCACCTACGAACTTGGTAACGGCGAACTCGTCGATTTTCCCATCCACGATGTCACGCTGATGTGGGATGAGCAGACGCGGAATGTCGCCGCTATCGTTACCAGCGGTGGTGTTCTGGTGGGAATGTCTCTACTGCACGGCTTTACCCTCTTTATCGATGTGATCGATGGCGGCGAAATCCGCATCGAACCACGCCCTTAATCAGCCCTACTCTTCGACTGCCCCAAAAGACTTCTGTACAGGACTTGAACGCTGCCTGTGGTTGACGTATTTCGGTCGGTTCTGCTATGATTACTTGGGTTTGAGAGGGGATGCTTCTCACTGCGCGACAACCACGCGTAGCCCTGAAATACAAATTAAACTGCTGCGATTTCGCACATTCAAGAGGAGAACTCTATTTATGCCACGTGCTCTCGTGACGGGTGGAGCGGGCTTTCTGGGGTCGCATCTGTGCGATCGACTGCTGGCCGAAGGGTTTGAGGTCGTCGTGTTCGACAACCTTATCACCGGCAGCACCGATAATATCGCCCATCTGATCGATAATCCCAGGTTTCGGTTCGTGCACTACGATGTGACCGAGTATCTCTATCTGGACGGGCCGGTGGATTTTGTCTTCCATCTGGCGTCTCCCGCCAGCCCTGCCGACTTCACCACCAAAGCTATTCAGATCTCGAAGGTCAATGCGGTCGGGACGCACAAGGCGCTCGGGCTGGCGCGCGCGAAAAATGCCCGGTTCTTCCTGGCCTCGACGTCGGAAGTCTATGGCGATCCGCTGGTGCATCCGCAGACCGAAGACTACCTGGGCAACGTCAACCCGATCGGGGTGCGCGGCGTCTACGACGAGGCCAAGCGCTTCGCCGAGAGCATCACGATGGCCTATCACCGCAGCCACGGCCTGGACATCAAGATCGTCCGGATCTTCAACACCTACGGGCCGCGCATGCGCCTCAGCGATGGGCGTGTCGTGCCGAACTTCATCGGGCAGGCCCTGCGCGGGGAGCCGATCACGGTCTATGGCGATGGCAGCCAGACCCGCTCCTTCTGCTTCTGCACCGACCTGATCGACGGCTTCTATCGGCTGGTGACCTCCGACCAGACCGGCCCCATCAATATCGGCAACCCGACCGAGCGCACGATGCTAGAGTTCGCGCAGCAGATCAAAGCTCTGACCAACAGCCCGAGCGAGATCATCTTCCAGCCGCTGCTCACCCCGGACGACCCGAAACAGCGCCGACCCGACATCACCCGCGCCCAAACCCTCCTGGGTTGGGAGCCGAAAGTCAGCCTCGAAGAGGGCCTTCAGAAGACGATTGCCTATTTCCAGAGCCGTGTTTGAGTTGCGGCGTGGAGAGGAAGTCGCGGCAAGTGTGTACCCTATACGATGGCATGGTGGCAATCAGCCGCTGTGCCCGCTTTAGCGGGTCATCGGGCGAAGCCCTCTAGCGCAGGGCTTTAGCCCCGCGACTAATGTTCGGCGGTCAGGGAGTTCCCTGACCGCTTCTTGCCCGGAGTTGAGTGAATAACCTATGAACGTTTACGATATTATTGCCCGGAAACGGGACGGCGGTGAACTGAGCAGCGAGGAGATCCAGTTCTTCATCCAGGGCGTCACCGAAGGTTCGATCCCCGACTATCAGGCCAGCGCCTGGCTGATGGCCGTCTATCTACGCGGCATGAGCGGGCGTGAAATGCTCGACCTGACCCTCGCCATGCGCGACTCCGGCGACCAGGTCGATCTCTCCGATCTGCCGGGCCGACCCACGGTGGACAAACACAGTACGGGCGGGGTGGGCGACAAAACGACGCTGCTCGTGGTGCCCATTCTTGCGGCGGCAGGCGTGCCGATGTTGAAGATGAGCGGGCGCGGCCTGGGCTTCTCCGGCGGCACCGTCGATAAGCTGGAAGCGATTCCCGGCCTGCGCGTCGATCTGACGATCGATCAGGCGAAGGACCAGGTGCGGAAGGTCGGCGCGGCGCTGCTGGCGCAGACCGGCAATCTGGCCCCCGCCGACAAGATCCTCTACAGCCTGCGGGATGTGACCGCGACCATCGAATCTATTCCCCTGATCGCCGGCAGCATCATGAGCAAGAAACTGGCGGCGGGCGCGGAGCGGATCGTGCTGGATGTCAAGGTCGGGCGAGGCGCGTTTATGAAGACGCGGGAGCAGGCGGAGCTGTTGGCAAAGATCCTGGTCGGCGTCGGCGTCGGCGCAGGCGTGCCCACCGTGGCGGTGCTCTCTCGTATGGACGAGCCGATCGGACTCGCGGTCGGCAACGCCCTGGAGGTGGCGGAGGTCGTCTCCTTCCTCCAGTTCGGACGCCCCGGCAAACGGGACAGCCTGCTGCCGGACGAGATTCCGTTCGTCGATCTCTGCCTGGAGTTAGCCGCTGTCGGGCTGATGGCCGCGGGCAAGGCGCGCACCAATGTCGAGGCCAAGAAGCAGGCCGTCAAACTGCTCTCCTCCGGAGCGGCAGGAGCAAAGTTCGCCGAGATCATCGCGGCGCAGGGCGGGCCGAAGACGCTGGACGAGATCGAAGCCGCGCTTCCTGTCGCGCCCATCCGGCATGTCGTCACCGCGTCCGA
>Ga0105239_10005419_pt1 | contig 14968 bp, 15 predicted proteins | sample KBSC44metaG_FD_92761 | JGI IMG/M metagenome (GOLD analysis project Ga0105239, IMG submission 92761) | Corn rhizosphere microbial communities from Kellogg Biological Station, Michigan, USA - KBS C4-4 metaG | ecosystem: Host-associated > Plants > Roots > Rhizosphere > Soil | place: Michigan, USA... | reverse complement strand
CTCGGTTACGGGAGGCTTTGTAACCGGTGGCTCGGTCACAGGTGGCTTCGTCACTGGCGGTTCGGTGACGGGAGGTTTGGTAACTGGAGGTTCGTTTCCGGGCGTCTTGGTGACGGGAAGGACGCCGGCTTGGCCGCTGCCTTGTTCGACGCTGGGTCCGCCTCCGCCATCGCCGGTTGCGGGTCCGCCCGCGACGACCTTCGGGGCCGGGGGGCCATTGCTCGCCACTTTGCCTTTCAGCCCCGGCGCCTTCTTTGTCGGTTCGGCTTTCTTCGGCTTGGCCTTCTCGGCCGGCTTTTCCTTGTTCTCGATCGGCGGAGTCGTGAACATCACCACTTGGCTATCGCCGAACGACTTCTTGATCTTCTCGAACGCGCCGTAGTGCGCCGCGATGGGCAACGCGATCGCATGGGCGACCACGGAGATCACCAAGATCCGCATGAGTAGCGGATTCTTCTTGCGTCGTCGTCGGCGGTTCTCGGCCATAGGATCTACTTCCGGTTTGTCGCGAAGGCGAAGTTCAGCACGCCGGCCCGGCGCGCCTCATCCATAACCGAAACGACCGACCCATAGGGCACATGGTCGTCCGAGTTGATCGTGATGAGATTCTTATTGGTTACGCCAAGCGAGGTCAGCTTGTCGTAAAGCTGCTCGATCTTGATCGGCACCATGTTGAGATAGATCTTGCCGTCGGGAAGCAGGGTGATCGTGAGAGTCTGCGAACGCTCGTCCTTGCCGGTGCTCGCCTTCGGCAGATTGACGGGAAGCCCGTTCTGAACCGCCATCGCGAGGCTGGCGACCATGAAGAAGAACAGGAGGAACATCATCACGTCGATCATCGGGATGACGATGATCTCCGGCTCTTCGAGCTGCTTTCGCCGCCCGATCTTGACGCGCTGTCTCACGGGGTCAGTCCACCCGGCCGGTCATGTAGTTGACCAGCTCCGCACCGTAGTACTCCACGTCCTCGATCGTCTTCCGGACCAGGTTCGCGAAGTAGTTGTAGGCAAGAAATCCGATGACCGCGAGCGTGATTCCCGTGGCGGTCGAAATCAAAGCTTCGGAGATGCCGCCGAGGATTGCCGTCGGATTACTCAAACCCGCCGCGCTCGCCACGCGGAAGCTTGAGATCATTCCCGCGATCGTGCCCAGCAGACCGAGCAGGGGCGCAATGTTCACGATCGTCTTGATGACCTGAAGGTTGGCTTCCAGCGAGGGCGTCTCGTTGGCCGCCTCGTGCTCCATGGCCATCTCGATCGCATCCGCGTTGCGTTTCGAGTTCTTCAGGCCGCGCGCAAAGATTCGCCCGATGACGCCTCGTGTTTTTGCCATCTCGATGGCCGCGGACGGATCTCCCCCCGGCTTGAACAACTCCTGGATATCGTCCAGAAGCTCCTCGGGGTCGGTGGTGGACTTACGCAGCACCACCATGCGCTCGATGATCAGCGCGATCATGAGCACCGAAGAAATGACGAGGGGATACATCATCACCCCGCCTTTCTGAATGAAATCTAGTATGCCGCCGTTCATAAACGAGTCGCGAGCATACCATACCCAAGGGGGGTATGCAAGACGCCTTAATGAAGCCAGGCCATTCCGGCGGATAGGATGAACCCGAGGACCGCTCCGGCCCCCTGGGCGGACTTCTGAGCCTGCGATGCCGACCGCCAAACTTCGGGCGCGAGACACACGATCGCCAGATAAAGGAACCCGCCCGCCGCGACCGGTTCCGCGATTTGAGTGAGCGATCCCACGTATTGATTGAGGCAGAGGATGAGCAACGCTCCCCCGAGCGCAGCGCTCGCGGAGATCAAATTGATCGCCACCGCTCGCTTCGGCGCGTAGCCGGCGTGGAGCAAAACCGCGACGTTGCCTAGCTCGTGGGGAATCTCGTGGAGCACGACGGCCAGGGTCGCCGCGAGCCCCGCGTGCATATCCGCCATGTAAGCGGTAGCGATAAAGGCGCCATCGATCGCGTTATGAAATCCTTCAGCGACGGCCGATACCAAGCCGTACTGGGCGACGTCGGTCGCCTTCTTCTTCCACCTTCGCAAGCTGAGATCGAGGGTGGCGAAGATCGCGACGCCCAGGCCCACCCAACCCACCAGCAAGGGAACCGACTTCAGCTTCTCCATCGACTCTGGGATCAGGTGAAGCGCGGCCTCGCCAACGAGAACTCCGATCGCCAAGGCGACCGTGGGGCGCAGTGCTCTCTTCACGATCTTGGGATCGATGACGAGTGCAAGGGCGCCCACAAGAGCCAACAAGCTCACCCCGCCGACGCTGAGCATGGTAGCCCACCCCGCCTCCAACATCGAAACTCTCCCGTGCACGTTTTCTATACTACCCTGGAGTATGACCTCCTATTCTCTAACGTGCGAATTTGGGCAGCGTTTCAACGCCGTTTGGATACGGGACCGTCGTTCAAGACAGGCGGGTCAGTTGCCGCTGGAGCATGCACTCAGGTTATTGGGGTCGATGCAGAACCACTTATCTGGCGGCGATTGGTTGACGTAAAACTTCTCGAGGTGCAGGGACCGGGCATGCCCGTCGAAGAAGGCGAGATTGCACTGGTTGAAGTGCCGGGCGGCTGGTCGAGCGTCGAACTGGTCGTTTAGGTCGTCGTCGGGAACCGTCATCTTATACGCGTTGAGTCTCGGTGTGATAAAGTCGTCGCCTACTCCCAAGTCGCCCATCATCACGGTGTCCGCGGGGGTTGAGAACGTGGTCATCGTCGGAGACGGCGGCGGTGGATTTGGCAAGAAATCGGTGTCATCGACGAACACCATTTCGTTCAGTCCATAGGAATTGACGGCTCCCGCGCCGGTTTCCGACGGGCAGACCCGAATCTTGGCGTTCTTGACGTAAGGATTCACGAGGTCCGGCCAAAGCACAAAGTTGCCGGTCTGCGTCGGCGGAATCTGGTCGTCATTGTCGTTCGCGTACATCAGCACGCCGAGCGAAAGCTGCCGGGTATTCGAAATGCAAGCCGCCTTCTTTCCCGCCGCCTTGGCCTGGGAAAAGACGGGGAACAAGATTGCCGCCAGGATTGCGATAATCGCGATCACGACCAGCAATTCGATAAGGGTAAAGGCGCGCCGGAGCATGATCGCTGACAGTTATTATAGGGTCCCTTGTCGCCGGATCGAATTTATATTGTGCCGGGCAGGATGATCTCCGGAGTTTGCAGCCGAGGTCGGGTCGCCACGAGATCTCGTACTTGCTGAACCAAGTCCTCGGTGAGCACCCGATTCTTCTTGTGCCGCTCCGCCTGTCCGAAAATCGTGCCCTCCTGCGAGTCCCGCGCAAGGACCGCCTCGATGGTCGGCCAATCGACCTGCGGGAATTCACAAAAGTCAAAGATCGCCTTCAGGACGGGAATCGGATTGGCCGTGAGATCCTCGAACCGAGCGGCCACGACCGGCACGCTCATTTCGCGGAGGTCCAGATATCCCTCCATACAAGTTATCCAGGCCAGCATTCTTACCGCCACCGGGTTCATAGGTTTTTCTTCATTTCTGAGTGCGCCGATCAGGGGTAGCATTCGCCCCCAAGCCTCCTCCATCTGCCGGTTCGCCACCATGTCGTCCATTGTCCGGTCCTCCGAGAACCCGCGAAACAGCGTCCGCATCCACGCGATTCCGTCCCGGTACAGGAACAAGTGCCTCTCCCGAGGGAACGCCGCGCCAAGTAGGTCGCCAAGGACAAGCGCCTCCGCCCTCGTCTTTATCGCGAGCCGGTCGAATGGTCGTCCGGGTCGGGGTTTGCCATGCCACCGTGTCCCGCTCTCGATAAGGGCGCGCAACTCCGCATCGGAGTAGGTTCCCGCGACTCGGAGTGTCACCAACTGCGTGAGATCGTCCGGCTCCGAAAGGCTCAAAACCCCCGGAACGGCCGCGAGCGCCTTGCTAAGCAAAGTCGACCCACAACGCCCCACGGAGTGCACAAAAATCAAGCCACTACCCGGCTCCGGAATCTCCCTCGCGAGGCGATGGAACGTCTCCAAGGGCATGGAAACCAGTGCCGTCGCGTGCTCCGCTTGGGCGCTATAGTAAAACACCGCGTCATCGATGAGGCGAGGATCGTCGCATTCAACGAAGTGGGCGGCGCCGTTCGCGGGGTCATAGCAATAGAGGCTAAACCTCGGGTCGCGAAGGATTTCTTCTGGCTCGATCTCACCGGTTGGCTCGACGACAAAGTCCCCTGGCCCCGCGTTCGCCACCGCGTGTCGCCGCCTGACCTCGCAAATCTTGTGCCTAAGAGTGATCGCCATCGGAGGGCGAAAGTCTATCAGAGCGGTACGGTAGGGAAGGACATGGCCCTCAAACTTTCCCGATTCGGTTGAGCGGCACCGCTTCCCTTAGCATCTCCCGGCGGTCGAGAAAGTTAGCTTAAACCACCTGCTCCTTGCGCTTATCGCGGAAGGCATTACGCGGCACGAACTAGAAGGCAAAGCGGATCCGCCTAGTTAACGGTAGCGCGTCTCCTTGATTCAATTGCAGGTTGCTTTGCTGATGCTGGCCCACGCTTTATTGCTCGCCCCTCTTCTCGGCCGACAGCTCGGACCGGACCCGATTTTTAACCCGTTCACGGCGTGGTCGCCTTCCCATCAGTTCGCGGTCCATGTCACGCCTTCGGATAGAAACGCTCACGGTGGGGCGGAGCTTGTTTTCAGTCGTGGCGAGAAGACGATTTGGAGGAAGAAGCTTGCCTACACACCGTTGAAGGCTTTTATTGACGACCAGGGGTATTTCTGTGCGTACGCTTACGATCCCAACGCGCGATTTAGTTCCAAGGAAAGCAATCTACGCATCCTCTTCTTCGACCCCAGGGGATCGATTCGGAAAGAGCAAGTCTATGCGCGTAGATTCAAAGGACCCCTTGATGCGCCATCTTTTCCCATCGTCAGCTCATTTTTTGCCGACCCTGGGAGGGAAAGTCTTTACGTAATAACCCAGGACAAGGGGGAGCATTTTCGCGATCCCTACTTCGTCCGCGAGTGGCTCCGATTTGACATGCGGTCCGGCTTGCAGACCTATTCGCGAAGACTCGGCGAGGAAGATGGATATTTTGAAGTCAAAGCTTCCGTTGCCATTCCGGGCACTTCATTGCTGGCATGCGTGGAAAGCTGGTACTCGAATGACACAAATCGGATCTGCTTGCGGGATGGCGAAGGACGAGATCGGGGGCAGGCCGTTTTGCCGGCGCCATTCGGGGAGGCTCGCCGGGACGAAGAGTTGGACGCGCGGTTAACTCGGACCGCCACACCGATTGAACTACAACTGGTTCGACCTCAGACAGGTGACACCCTGCGCGTGCAAATCACGGGCCTTACATCGGGCAAGATCTCGGTCAAGACGTTGGGAAATGCGCGACCGTCGCCTGAAGCGGCGACCAAAGTTGTCAAGCTAGTTCCAAAAGCGACGATACTTCTCGGATTGCCAACCCCGAAGACGGCGTTGCGAGACATTTCTCAGTTCTGTGTGCTCGAAGGTGGACGGTTCGCGGTGTTGCGGAATCGAGGCGCCGAGCCGTCGATTGCAATCGTGGATAGGGAAGGGAAGCCGATCGGTCCTGCTGTACCACTCGAAAACGCCAGGAGTGGCAGGCTTTATGTTTCCGTCCTCGAGAGGGATCGGCTTCTCATCGCTGAAACGCCCTCTTACGAGGACCACGTTTCCAAGGCATGGGTCGTTAACCTAAAGGCGCGGACGCTTGCCAAATACCCACTTCCCGCTTCCGCTCATGAATTTAGGCCGGAGTTCAAACAGTTTATCGTTGGGGACGGAGCAGGCGGCATCGCGATTTCCGGCACGCTCCTCGTTAACATAGACCCCCATGCCAAGAATCGGTTCGTCGGTGGCGATCACGCGCTTCAGGAAATGCGGTGCTATAGCCGCGATGGGCGGCTCCTATGGACCAGCGACTTGGGTGATTTCGACGTTTTAGCTATGGGCGCTCGGACCAAAGACTTTGTAATCGTCGGTCTTTTTGGTGAAGTTCGCATCATTGATTGGAGCGGGAAGACAGTTAAGAAGGTCCAGTGCGGCGATCACTTGTATCCTTGGACCGTCGCCGTGTCTCCTTCGTCCGCCATTGCGGTGACCAGCGAAAGCGATATCTATCAATACTCTGCCAATGGGAAGCTGCTAAACCATGCCGCGGCCATCCATCCCAACGGGGTGCGTTCCGAATTTGTGACGAACGTCGCCTACGACACAAATGGTGCTTTATGGTTTGGCGATGCGTTTGGCATGGCCCAGATCTCACCCAAGGGCGTGATTAGCCATCGAATCGGGACCGAGCCAAACCGTAACCAGATCTTTGATATTGGATCGCTTAGCGTGAGTCCGGCCGGAAAGATTTACGCCAAAGACTCAAGAACCGAGATGATCCATGCCTTCTCCGAAGCGGGCAAATGGATCTATTCCACTAAACCTTCGTCCACGGCCGGCGCGGAGTTCGCGTTCTTCGATCGCCTCTCTCCCCTCCAAAATGGGGGCGTCCTGTTCGGTCGCAGCTCTTTGCCGCCGAGACTAGACCGCATTGACCGAAGCGGAAAACTCATAAAGGACGGGGCGCCTTTGAGCGGCGAAACCCGAGGGACGTGGACCGCCGTCGGCTTCGTAGATCTTCGTGGAAATGTCACGCACAAACTGGAGCGGGACGCCAACGATCACTGGTACCGAATGATTCAAGATGTTTCCGCCGCACCGGATGGCAGCGCGGCCGTCCTTGACATCGACCCAAGCCCCGACATCAAGACCTGCCGCGTTACGATCGTTACACGGGAAGGCAAACCGCTTCGGACCTTTCAAGTCCCGCGGTGCTATAGCGTCGCCTACGATGGGAAACAGGTTTTGGTGGACCCCGGGAAATCCATCTGCGCTTATTCAGCCCAAGGACAGCCTATTTGGAAGGCCGATTTATCTGCGCACGCTTCCCCATACATCGCCGGTAAGACTCTCTATCTGTGGTTCGGGGAGCCCAGCGTTAAGCGGTACGAACTTCCCAACTAACGTTTCAAGGGCCGCGCAAAGCTAAGAGCTTAGCTTTGCGCGGCAGAAGATGGGCTAGTTGTGCGGCGGAGGCGTGGTGCCGGCCTTCTTCTCTTGTCGCTCCGCCTTCCGAATTTCCTTCAGCTTGACCTGCTGTGCGGGGGTGAGGACGTCCATGAGGCTCTTGAGGTAGGCCTTGTTGACTTCCTTCATCTTCTCCTTCATCGCCGGAAGATCCGCTGGTTTCATATATTGCTTGCGGATGGCCTTGGCCTCTTCTTTGTGCTGAATCTCGAGCTGCTTGATCTTGGCGGTCTGCTCCGCGTTAAGCCCGACCTTGTCGAGCGCCTCCAAAAGAAGGTTGCGGTGGGCTGCTTGCGGCGCGCCGGTTTGGGGAGGCGGAGTCTGAGCTCCGGCAAGGCCGGCAACGGCGAGCGATGCGACGAGTATCGAAAGGGTCAAGATTTTCATGGTTACTTCCAGGCTGGAGAGGGCTTAGACGCCGGCGGTTGGGGAAGGTTTAGAAGTAGGTCTTTTGGCCCGACCGGCTAGAGCGTCGGCCAGCCCTCTTTCTCCGGTTCGTAGAGCCAGATGTTAGGCGGTAAGAGCTTCCAATGCTAAGGAGAGAGGAACCGGCAGGTACAACGGAAAGGGGCGGATGACTTATCGGAAGTGGTTTAAGGGCCCGATGCGGAGGTTCGAGACGAACGGCTCTCTGCGCACTTGGGTTGACGAATCGCAGAAGCCTTTTTTTGGCGCTTGCACCATTTGCGTCGCCGCTTTTCTGATAGGGGACGGAATCTCCATGCTGATCAACATGGCAAAGGCGCCATGGACGTCGATTCCGCTAGGCCTGCTGCTACTTGTTGTAGGAGTCCTCTTCTGTCTGGTAAGCGTCTTCCTCTTAAACCTTCGCCAAATTCTCACCGTCGACATAGAGAAGCGAACTTTCGTGTGGCGGCAGGAGGCTCTGATCACCCTCCGCAAGTTCGAGGGCAGCTTAGACGGCAATTGCCGATTTACCCTGGAAGAAGCAACGGGAGAGATTTCCTCAAGCCAGTTCATCGGCCACTTCGACTACCCGTCAGTCACGTTTCACGCCCGGGGTGGCCGGCTATCCGTGCCGGTCTATCGGGGAGTTCAGGCCCCCGCATTGTCACTGGCGCGAACGTTGCGCGAAGATTTCCGAGTCCCGGTAGAAATTACGAGCCGCTCCCTCGCCGAAGATCCGAATTTCGCCCGTTCCTTTCCGACCGTTTCGACGCGACGGCCCTTTCTCATTGAGCAGGTGTCCGCGACGAAGCTTCGTATCCCACCCACTGGCCGGGGACGCCTTGCCACGAAGGTGACGTTACTCGCACTCAGCCAAACCATATTCTTACTTGGACTGAATGCCCTGCACCTTAACGGGTTTGCCGACCTCCGGGAAGCCATTCAAGAAGCCCCCTACGTTGCACTGGCCGCGCTTGTCAGCATCTTCCTTAGCCTTGCGTTGACTCTGAATGACATGATCGTCGGTCAATGCGATACGGTTCTTGAAGTTGAAGACGGGATCCTGCGAATCTACGCTGAGTCGCCGATAGGGCAACGGATAAATAGGGGGCGCCACCCGCTAGCTCATGCGCAGAAATTCCTCTTTTCCCCCGGAAATCTTCTTCAAGGCCCCGCCTTGGTCATCCGTTACGTATCCGGTTCTCCTCACCGCACTCTCCTGCGGGGGCACAACGAAGAGACGATTCGTTGGGTTTCCAACTGGCTCGCCGATCTGCCTCCTGAGTCCGGGCTGATCCTCCCTCCGCCAGTCGTTGTTCACAATGCGAACGAGGTACACGCCACGGTGCACGGCTAGTCATGACGAGCCAAAATGCTCTCATGGTCGAACCTGCCGTCCGTGAAGAAATCCTCCGCCAACTCCAGACCTTGGAGCAGGCCCATTCGATGCGCGTCCTCTACGCGGTCGAGTCGGGAAGCCGCGCGTGGGGGTTTGCCTCGCCGGACAGCGACTACGACGTGCGGTTCATCTACATCCGACCCCTCGATTGGTACCTATCGGTTCAAAACCGGCGGGATGTCATCGAGCAGATGGGGCCGGCCGACCTCGACTTTGCCGGCTGGGACCTGCAGAAGACGCTTCCCCTTCTCGCCAAATCCAACCCCTCGCTGCTAGAGTGGCTCGGTTCGCCCATCGTTTACTCGCAAGACGAGGGCTTCATGTCGCAACTGCGGGAGGTCGCGGCACAGTGCCTCTCGCTGGATGCATGTACGAAGCACTACACGAACATGGCGAACAACAATTGGCTTTCCTATTTTGCCGAGGGCGAGGTCCGGTTGAAGAAGTACCTGTACGTGCTTCGTCCCATTTTCGCCTGCCGATGGATCGAGCGGTACGCGAGTCTGCCTCCCGTCCTGTTCAATGAATTGCTGGCGGGCGCGAACGAGTCCGGCGCCGTTCAGGAGGCGTTGGATGCGCTTCTGGAAGAGAAGTCCCGCACCTCGGAACTCGGTTCGGGCCGCCGTATCCCGACTCTCGACGCTTTCATCGAAGGGGAGCTGGCTCGCTTCCGGGCCTTCAAGGCAGGAACCCCCAAACGCATTGACTACGAAGAGCTGGATCGCTTCTTTAGAAGCTCGGTATACCAAATGCAGCTTGTTTAAAAGATTCTCGCGTGAACTGAAAAAATAACCAAAGTTTATATAGTCCCCCACCTATAATGAGCCATGCGCAAACCAATCGGCATTGCATGCCTGGCAGGGATGGCTTTTCTCGGGGCCGGCTGCGGTGGGGGAGGTTCGTCTTCCTCATCGGGGTCGACTTCTCAAGGTTTCCTCGTCGGGAGCCTTCCGGACGGCTCGGCAATGGCCCTAACCGTAGATCCCGGAGCGCCGGGTGAGTTTGGAGGCGATATCGCCGCGAGCACGGACGTGTCCTCCGAAGGCGTCTTCGCCGGCACGATCGAAGGCAAAACCGTTCACGCCGATGGACGAACCGTAACCGGAACCATTTTTACCCTTGATGGCACGTTGGAATCGGACGGAAGTTACGACCTCACTCGCTCAGATCTTCCCGGGACCACCATTCACTTTGTAAAACCGGCCGTCATTGCGATTTCGCGCGGTCAATTCGAAACCAAGGTCGTCACCTCAAACGCGATAAACGACTACACCGCTACCTTCGCAACCCCCGGAACCCGCTTTGGGTCCGCGACGCGCTACCAGGGAACCTGGAGAGGCCATAACGCCGAGATTTCCGACTACGGCAGCTCGGTTGCTGTCAATGTCTCGTTTAGCGACTACGATCACCTTACGCTGTTGTTCTCAAATTACTCCCTTGCAGACTTAACCAGTAAGAAGTGCACTCCTTCCGAACAGGTGATGAATATCTGGCACGGTGGCCAAGGATATATGACCCTTCCTGGACAGGGAATATACGCTGCACCGAAGTAGGCCGCAAATCATGATCAAACCTACATTGAAACCGGCCGTTGTCAGCCTCATTCTCATTGCCGCCTGGGGCTGCGGCGGAGGCAGTACCTCCACCGCGACCCAAGTCTCGAACGAAGCTTCGGACTATGTCGCCATGCTCCCGGACGGCTCCGCCCTCCAACTGTCCATCGACTACCCGGAGAAAGGCCAAGTACATGGCTCCTTTTTCTTATCCACCACCGGCACGACCGGTGTGTTCGGGGGCGCCGTCTCCGGCAAGACCCTTCGCATCGTATGCGACGACGATAATGCGGACGGTACCTTCAACCTTGACGGCGAGATCCTGTCGAACGGGCATTTCTCCCTTACCAAGTCTGATCTCGCCGGCGCGAAGCTCGACTTCTCACCTTACGACGTACGGAGAGCCTCCGGTCCTTTCAAGACGTTTACGCTGAAGACCGGTACGTCCAACGCCGTCCAAACCTTTTCAATCGACCAAGGCACGACGAGAATCGTGGGGACGGGAGACAAGCAGTATCAGACGAATCTGGCGACTTGGGCAGGCTATCGCGCGGCAGTCCTGTCGTACACAACTATCCCTCGAACGTACATCTATATCTCCATCAACGGTCTTGAACACATTGGGATAACGCTGCCGCTCAAGGCCGGCGACTCGGTGGGTGCATCGATGGATGCGACCGATTCCCGGTACGACTTCTACGGCGACGGTAAGACTAGCAATGTCTGGGTAACTCTCGTCCCCGCCCACGCATCTCAGTGAAGAAGTTGGTCGTCCTTCGAGGAGAACCCTCAAGGGCAATCAACCGACAACTAGCCCGGCGGAAGGGGTGTGCCGTCTTGTTCTCCTTCCGTTCGGCTGTCACGCGCCACGCAACCAGAAACATCATTCCTACGAGCTTGCTCTGATACTATCCAGGGGTATAGTAGCTGAACGCGAGAATCGAACGATGGCGAACCTCATTCACTTCTTTAAGGCGGGCGGCTTTGTCATGTGGCCGCTGCTTCTCCTCTCCATTGCGGCGGTGACGGTCATCGTCGAGCGCGCGATCGCATTTCGAACCTTGGGCTTCCGGTCGCCGGGACTCCTCGGCGACACGCTTGCCCATGTACGAGCCGGCCAGTTCGAACTTGCGCGCCAAGAAGTCGGATCGGTGAGAGGCACGTTGGCGGCTTGCCTGCTAACGGTGCTCGACAACCGAGCCCTTGCCCCATCGCACATCGAGCGCGCCGTGCAGGAAGTTGGGGAGGAGCAGTTCACCCAGTTGGAGAAATACCTTCCGATCCTCGATACGACGACGACGATCTCTCCGCTCCTGGGCCTGCTCGGCACCCTCGTGGGCATGATCGGAACGTTCCAAGCCATCGCCGCCGCCAAGAACTCTGGCGCCAACGACCAAATCCTCTCCGGCGTGGGAGAGGCGCTCTACGCCACCGCGACCGGCCTTACCATCGCCGTTGTTTGCTTCGTCGCCTACAACTGGTTCGCCGCCCGGCAACGGTCGATCGTCGCCGAGACCGAACTGGCCGCAACCAAGCTATTGAATGCCCTCATCGCGGCCGGAGCCGTTGGCTCGGAGACGGTCCATGCAGTTTAGGAAGCGGCGAGAGCTAAAGCGAACCCGCATCGAGATCATCCCGATGATCGACACGATGTTCTTCCTCCTTGTCTTCTTCATGCTTTCAAGCTTGGCGCTCACAAAAATGAACGGTTTCCCCGTCAACCTTCCGCAAGCGAGCTCGGCTCCGAAGCAGGCGCCGGTCGACCTGACTGTCACGATCGACAAGGACCGCCAAGTCTTCGTCAACCAGCACCGGGTAGACCTCCCTGAACTTGGCTCCGAGCTGGTTCGCGAGTCCAATGGCGCCGACCTTACCCAGACCTCGATCGTCATCAATGCCGACAAAACAGTCCCCCACGGTATGGTCGTCAAGTCGATCGACGAAGCGCGCGGGATCGGCATCATCAAGTTCGCGATTGCCACCGAACCGGAATCAGGAGGTTACTAAGTGACTTCGGCCACGGAGAAGCGGTTTGGAATTGGCCTTGGCGTGTCCATGGCCATTAACGTGCTTGTATGGTCCATGGCCGGGGCCGCGCTCAGTTACCGGCCCCGCCTGGCCGAAGCTCCGATCGAGATCAAGCGGGTCATCATCGACAAGGCGGGTCATAAGGTCGAGAAGGTGGTGAAGCCGAAGGACGTCGAGAAGAAGGTCCGCAAGCTCGTGGAACAACACCATTTGCCTACCCCGCGCGCGCCCGCCCCTCCACCCAAGGAGAAGCCCGCGCCACCACCCGAGGGAGCTCACAACCGAGTTCTGACGGCGTCGGCAAAAGCCGATACACCAAAGCAATTTGAGGCCCCCGCCGACGGAAACGCGAAAGTTGGCGTGCCGACAGAAAAGCAAGCGGAGGGGAATGCCGTCGTGAATCCCCCCGTGCCGCCAGCCCTTCCCGTTAAACCTGAGCCAGCAAAGCCGGAACCGCCCAAGCCGGAGCCGCCTAAACCGGAACCTCCAAAACCTGAGCCGCCAAAGGCCGATCCCAAACCAGAACCTCCAAAACCTCCGGATCCGCCCAAACCAAAGGGAGTCACCCGCGACGCCGAGCCCAGCGGAACCGTCCAACCGGAAATCCCCGAATCCCTCAAGACGGACGAACTAAAAACCTTCGTCCGTGTCCGGGTTCACGTCGCTCCCGACGGCAGCTTCGAGGTCGTCCTTCGAACCTCCAGCCATAGCCCCGAAGTCGACAAGATCGTCTTGGACGCGCTCAAGAAATGGAAGTGGAAACCGGCCCTCAAGGACGGCGAGCCCGTGGAATCCACGTCCCTTTTCAAGTTCGAATTCGAGATTAAGTAGCCGTTTCGAAGGAGCGTTAGCCGGAGTTCCCGCTCCGGCTGAAAGCCTAATGCCATCCAGTTTTTCGGAGTTTTGAACGCGATGACGCCCTCCGTAACCCGGAACGGGTTCGAATGCCCAGCCCAGGGTTGACCCCGAAGCGTTAGCTTAGGCGGTCCACCTGAGGCAAGGGACTTATTGGCAATTCAGTCCTCAGATTCCGGCCCTTTAGGGCCAACTCTATAGGGCGAGAGGGTTGCGGATTGAACTACCGCGTCCTACAAGCCCGGTTCGTTCCTGCGCAGTTCGATTTACCCTGAAGGGTATGTATCTAAGGACTGATCTGTTCCGATCGCTTGCATACCAGGGTAGCGCCCCGCCTTCGCCGTTGGCTACGGCGGGCGCGACCCTTCGCTGAACATTCGAACTCCTTCAGAGTTCAGGATGCCGACATTTGGAGCAGACGAACGGGATTGATTCTGGCCAAGAAAAACTGGATGGCTTTAGGCAACCGGCCTGCGGCCTAGAACTTGCCCCCCAGCGAAAACACCACGCGCCGGCCCATTTGGCACCGGGTGCCGCTGAAGCCGGAGTTGAAGTTCATTAGGTCACGTTGGTCGAAGAGATTCTCGACCTCGAGTGTCGCCTGAACTCCCTTGCCGAGCAGATTCGGTGCGGAAGACGCCCGGAGATTGATTTCCCGGTGAACGGCCCGAGGTCCCCCGTCGACCACGGGGCTACTCGCGAACCCGCTGCCGAAGTTGAAAACCACACCGAACGACTCGCCCGTCTTCAGCAGGTAGTTCGCCCCCGTTGAGAGCGTATGAAGCTGGTCGTGGTCGTTGAATGCATCCGCGCCCGGCCCACCCGGCTTGGCGAGGGCGTACTGATAGGAAACATAGGCCGATGGCCCGAATGCCTTCACCGGCGTGATGTTGTACGAGACCAGCAAGCCGTGAACCTCGTCCCGAAGAATGTTGTCGGTCACAAACGCGCCGATTTGCGTGCCGGGGAGAAGAAGACCGACGTCCAATTGATTCTCGATGTGCTTATAGAAGCCGCGAACCATGACGCTCTGTCCCGGCCCGGTCTGGTGCTCGATACTCAGGTCGTATTGACTCAAGGTTTCGGGCTGAATGACCGACCCCACCGCCGCGCCTTGAGCGGTCGGCGGAGTGATCGTCAGCCGGTCCCAGTCCGTCCGAATGACCGTCCGCGGATCCAAAGCGTAGGCCAGGTTTATGCGGGGAGAAAACGTTTGCAGCCCCACGTGCGCCGTCGTCGTCGGCGTATTGGCGGAGTCCGTGGAGCTGGTGGTCTGGTCGGAGGTGAAGACATCCAACCGGCCGCCGTAGTTCGCGGTTAGTTTCTTGGTCAACCTCCACGTATCTTGCAGGTAGGCGGCGTTGTAGTAGCCGCTCCGGTTCACGCTCACCGTCGGAGTCGCGCCGGTGGCAACGAAGATCGGGTTGCCTTGCGCATCCATCTTCCCGGTCGTGTGACCGGAAGGAGCGAGTTGAGGCAGATTGGCCACCAGATAGTCGAGCGCCAACTGACTCTGCGCACCGAGGGAGTACGATTCCAATCCCGTCTGCCGGTCGATCAGGAAGCCTGCCTTGATCGTGTGGGCTCCCTCCGTATGGTTGATGCTCATCTGCGCTTGCGCGTCTCGAGCATTTCGGATGAGG
>Ga0105239_10005417_pt1 | contig 14970 bp, 12 predicted proteins | sample KBSC44metaG_FD_92761 | JGI IMG/M metagenome (GOLD analysis project Ga0105239, IMG submission 92761) | Corn rhizosphere microbial communities from Kellogg Biological Station, Michigan, USA - KBS C4-4 metaG | ecosystem: Host-associated > Plants > Roots > Rhizosphere > Soil | place: Michigan, USA... | reverse complement strand
CGACAGATGCACGTCCAGAACGGCGGCCTTCTTGGCGATCAGGCCTTCCAGATCCGCGTCAGACCGCTTGGTGCCGGTCCGTTCGCGCAGCAGCGAGATCACCGCGCTCATTGAAAGCGGAGTGATTTGGGAAAGCGGGGCGGTCTGGGTGCCCAGAATGGCGTCCACCGCACCGGCAACATCGGGAGTCTCCGTTGCTGCTCGCATGGTCGGTTCCTTTCTGTTCAGGTCGGCCTCGGTGCCCTCGGTCGGTGATCTGACGCCGCGATCGAAGACGACCGCCAGGCCATTCTTGACGGCGAGGGCGGCGACCATATCGTCGAGCTTGCGGTCGGAGAGAGCGGGGTCCGCGGGTTTCAGGATCCTGCGGATCACCCTGGCGGCCTGATCCGTCGACACAAAGTCATAACGCCGTTTTCTGGCCCCGACATATTGTTCGATGATCATGCTCAGGCGTCGCGCTGCAATATCCCTGGGTTCCTGCACCTAGGCCTCCTTGAGCTGAGTGCAAATTCGGCAGCCAAAAGGAAATAGGGCGGCTCGATCGAACATCAAACACTCCCGATCATTCGGCGCATCTTCCAAAGAGGCAGGAACGATCCTGCGACTGAAGCATTTCGCTTTTATCACCAGCTCATTGAGGGAAGGCCGGGCCATGAAGATCGCCCATGTCGCGCCACTGTACGAGTCCGTGCCGCCAAGGCTCTATGGCGGCACCGAGCGCATCATTGCCTATCTTACCGAGGCGCTCGTCGACCTTGGCCACGACGTGACGCTGTTCGCCAGCGGCGACACGAAAACCTCCGCCATGCTCGTGCCATGCCGCGAGCGGGCGCTTCGTCTCGATCCACGCCCGCTGAAATCCGAAATCGCGGCGCATCTGTCGATGCTCGACGAGGTGAGGAAACGCGCCGACGATTTCGACGTCATTCACTTCCACCTCAGTCATTTCCTGCATTTTCCGTTTTTCCGCGACATGCCGCAGCGCACGGTGACGACGCCGCATGGCAGGCTGGACTACGCGGACCTCGCGCAAGCCTATGAACGGTTCCCGCGCTTCCCGATGATTTCCATATCGCGCAGCCAGCGGGCACGGTTCGCTGCCGCCAACTGGCTGGCAACGATTCACCACGGCCTGCCCATCGATCTCTACGAACCCGATTTCGAGGCCGGTTCGGATGGCGGCTATCTTGCTTTTCTCGGCAGGATGTCGCGCGACAAGCGACCGGATCGGGCGATCGAAATCGCGCGACGTACCGGGCTTAAACTCAAGCTCGCGGCCAAGGTCGGCGACGGCGATCGCGCCTATTTCGAGGAAGTCGTTCAGCCGATGATCGATGGCGACCGGGTCGAATATGTTGGCGAGATCAGCGAGGACCAGAAGAGCGGGTTTCTCGGCAATGCAGCCGCCTTGCTGTTCCCGATCGATTGGCCCGAACCCTTCGGCCTTGCCGTGATCGAGGCCATGGCCTGCGGAACCCCGGTCATGGCCTGGAGTTGCGGCGCCATGCCGGAGATCATCGATCATGGCGCTACCGGCTTCGTCGTCGAAACCATCGAAGATGCCGTTGCCACCATGCCGGCGCTCCTGCAGCTCGACAGGCGGCGCGTAAGAGCGGTGTTCGAAAGGCGGTTTTCAGCCGACAGAATGGCCACGGACTATGTCGCGGCCTATTCCCGGCTGATCAGCAGTCATGAGCAAAGCAGAGCCTCTTAGGCCTTCACCCGTTCGAAAAACCAGCACGGGACAATTTTCTTGACCATCACCCAACTCGACGAGCGCAAGCTTGATCCTGCCATAGCCCTGGCTTCCCTGGACGAAACCGCGCCCAGGGAGCCGCACAGGCTGTTCGCTCTCAAGCATGGCGACTGCTTTGTCGTCGCCGACGCCTATGGCGATATACGCGGCGTCGGGGACGGGTTTTTTCGCGACGACACGCGCGTGCTTTCCGAATTTCGCCTCACCGTCGGCGGGCGGTCGACGTCGTTGCTCGGCGCGTCGCTCAGTCAGGACAATGTCCTGTTCACCACCAATCTGACCAATCTGCCGATCGAGAGCGCCGCGGGTCGTCAGATTCCGCAAGGTGCTGTCCATATCGAGCGCGTCAGGCTGCTGTGGGAGGAAAGGCTGTATGAGCGCATAACGCTGTCCAACTACAGCCAGGAGCATTCGACGATCCTGCTGTCGCTGCGTTTTGCCGCCGATTTCCGCGACATGTTCGAGGTCCGGGGCTCGACCCGCTCGAAGCGTGGAACCGCCCATACGGCGGAGATTGCAGGGAACGCGGTGGTGCTCCGCTACGAAGGCCTGGACAAGGTGGTGCGGACATCGGCGATTTCTTTTTCGCAGACGCCCGACCAACTGACCTCCGAGCGGGCCGATTTCGTCATCGCCGTCACCAAGCGCAGCAGCCAGACGCTTTACGTGGAAGTGGGCAACGAGACGGATGATCGTCCCGAAAGCGACCGGTTTCGCGCGGCCGCTGCCCGTGCCCGTTTCGGCATGCGCGCCAAACGCCGGCATGGTGCGACGCTGCACAGTTCGGGCCGCGTTTTCAACGACTGGATGGCGCGGGCTCGCGCCGATGTCGCGCTGCTCACGACGGAACTGCCGACCGGGCCCTATCCCTATGCCGGTATACCGTGGTTCTCCACCGCCTTCGGCCGGGATGGCGTGATCTCGGCCTTGCAGATGCTTTGGCTCAATCCTGGCTTGGCGCGCGGCGTCCTGGCGTTTCTCGCCCAGCACCAGGCGACCGAGACCTCGCCTTTCAGCGATTCCGAACCCGGCAAGATCATGCACGAGACCCGCAAGGGCGAGATGGTGGCGCTGAGCGAACTGCCGTTCGGGCGCTATTATGGCGGTGTCGACACGACGCCGCTCTATATTCATCTTGCCTGCGCCTATGCGGACCGCACGGGCGACACGGCCTTCATCGATACTCTGTGGCCATCGCTGTGCGCCGCGGCCGAGTGGATCGAAACGGCGAGCCGCTCGACGGGATTCCTCACTTACCAGCGCGCGGCAGAATCCGGCCTTGCCAACCAGGGATGGAAAGATAGTTTCGATTCCGTCTTTCACGCCGATGGCCGCATTCCGAAGGGACCGATCGCGCTGGTCGAGGTGCAGGGCTACGTCTTCGCGGCGTTCCAAGGGTTGGCGAAACTGGCACGGCTGCGTGGCGAAACGGAGCGGGCGGAGACTTGGGAAATACGCGCCGACACCATTCGCCAGCAAGTCGAACGTCATTTCTGGATCGAAGACCTCGGCTACTATGCGCTGGCGCTAGACGGTGAGGGCCAGCCCTGCAAGGTGCGCACGTCCAATGCCGGCCACCTGCTTTATGTCGGCCTGCCCAGCCCGGATCGCGCGCGCATGGTCGCCGACCAGCTGCTGTCGGCCTCGTTCCATTCCGGCTGGGGACTGCGGACGCTGGCGGACGACGCGATCTTCTTCAATCCGATGTCCTATCACAACGGGTCCATCTGGCCGCACGACACCGCCATCTGCGCGGCCGGACTGGCGCGATACGGCATCCGCGACAGCGTGGTGCGGCTGATGAGCGGGACCTTCGAATCCGCCGTTCATTTCAACATGCGGCTGCCCGAACTGTTTTGCGGCTTTACGCGCGCGGCCGGCGAGGCACCGATTGCCTATCCGGTGGCCTGCCTGCCGCAAGCCTGGTCCGCCGGCTCGGCCTTCATGCTCATGCAATCGTGCCTCGGCCTTCAGATCGATGGCTGGACAGGCGAGATCCATGTGACCCGGCCGCGCCTGCCGATCGGCATCGACAGCCTCGTCATTCGCCATCTTTCGGTTGGGCAGGCGGCGGTGGATCTGACATTCCAGCGTGTCGGAGATCGTGTCGGCGCCTTCCTTGCGGAACCGCAGGAGGGGCTGGTGCCTCTGGTGGTCAGGAGCTGAAAAATCGGAACCATCTCGCGCCACGGGCGTTGGATCACCACCATGGGCGCCGAAACTCCCAGCCAAAGGAAGTGGTTACGGTATCCCATTGAAAGGTAATCGGTTTCAATGCCCGACGACAGTTCGTATCTGGTTGTTCCTTCATTCGCATTATGGCTATTCACCCTTGCAGCCGTCGGCGTCCTGGTCATCGCGCTGGTGACGATGATGGTGCGGGCGCGCAGAGGCGCACGGATTGCCGTCGTGGGGGCCAGCCCTGCTCACAGCCCATTGCCGGAATTCGAGAAGAATGGGCAGTCGGCCGTTGCCGCGCTGGTGCAGTGGTCGCCTGAAACGCTGCGTCATATCCTGGCAACGGAATTGCCTGATGCCCAGGTGATCGTCGTTTCAAATCGTGAGCCGTATATCCACAACCGCGAGGGCGATGACATCCAGCTGGTCGTACCCGCCAGTGGGCTCGTCTCCGCCCTGGAGCCGATCACGCGCGCCTGTGCGGGCACGTGGATCGCCTATGGCGGTGGTTCGGCCGACAAGCTGGTGGTCGACAAGAACGACCGGATCGAGGTGCCGCCTGACAATCCTTCCTACACACTGCGCCGTGTCTGGCTGAGCGAGGAGGAACAGCAAGGCTATTACCTCGGCTTTGCCAATGAAGGTCTGTGGCCGCTTTGCCATATCGCCTTCACCCGGCCGATATTCCGCGCCTCCGATTGGGAAGCCTATGAGGCGGTCAACCGTAAATTCGCCGACACCGTCGTCGCGGAAGCCCGCAATAAGCGGCCGATCGTGCTGGTCCAGGATTACCATTTCGCGCTGTTGCCGCGGATGATCCGGGAGCGCCTGCCCGAGGCGATCATCATCACCTTCTGGCACATTCCCTGGCCGAATTCGGAAGTGTTCAGTATCTGCCCGTGGCGCGAGAAGATTCTCGACGGCCTGCTCGGCAGTTCAATAGTCGGCTTTCATACCCAGTTCCATTGCAACAACTTCATCGACAGCGTCGACCGTTTCCTGGAAAGCCGGATCGAGCGCGAGGATTCGGCCATTTCCTATGGCGGCGAGATCAGCTTGGTGCACGCCTATCCGATTTCAATCGAGTGGTCGCCGCCGCACCTGGACAAACTGCCAGATGTCGCCCAATGCCGTCGGCAGGTTCGCGAGAAATTCGGTCTGGCGGAACATGTCAAACTGTGCGTGGGCGTTGAGCGTCTCGACTACACCAAGGGCATCCTTGATCGCTTCAACGCACTCGATGAACTGCTGACGCTGCATCCGGAATGGATCGGCAAGGTGGCGTTCCTGCAGATCGCGGCGCCCAGCCGCGGCACTCTGCCTGCCTATCAACAATTGTACGAGGAGTGCCTGAGCCATGCCGAGGATATCAATCAGCGCTATGGTCGCGAAGGCTACACCCCCGTCCTGATGGTGACGGAGCATCACTCGCAGCAGCAGGTCTACGAAATCTACCGTGCCGCCGACGTTTGCATGGTCACCAGCCTGCATGACGGCATGAACCTGGTTGCCAAGGAATTTGTCGCGGCGCGCGAGGATGAACAGGGTGTGCTGCTGCTCAGCATGTTCGCCGGCGCCTCGAAGGAGCTGCTGGAAGCCCTGATCGTCAATCCCTATGACGCGGCGATGATGGGCGACGCCTTGCTGCAGGCCTTGACCATGTCCGAGGAGGAGCAACGCCAGCGCATGCGACGCATGCGCGAGATCGTGCGCGAAAACAATGTCTATCGGTGGGCGGGCAGCATGCTTCTCGATGCTGCGCGCTTGCGCAAGCGTGATGCAGTCGATCGTGCCGTGGGTGCTGCCCCAGCGGCCCCAGCCAATGTGATATCGCTGCTTGATCGCAGACGGGTGGCGGCGCTGTGATGTCGATATTGCCAAACCCGCCGGAACCCGTTGTCCCGCAAGGGCCATGGAGCCTGTTCATCGATATCGATGGCACGCTTCTCGAACATGCCGCACATCCCGATGCGGTGGTCGTCAGTGATGAGTTGCGCATGCTGTTGACACGGCTCGAAGCGCAATTGGATGGGGCGCTGGCGTTCATCACGGGACGGTCGATCGCCGCCGTCGACCATCTCTTCCAACCCCTCAGATTGCGCGCCGCGGGGCTCTATGGCCTCGAGCACAGGCTGGCACGCGATGGTCCGGTCGAAGCGGCCGTCGAACCGGCGGACATCGCCGCACTTGCCAACGAAATCGCGACGGAACTGGACAATGCGGATGTCTACATCGAACGCAAGGGACCGATCCTGGCCATTCATACACGCGCGGCCCCGCATTTGCTGCAGCGTGCGACGGAGCTGGTCGAACAGGCACTGGACAAATTACCCAGGGGATATCGGGTCTTGGCCGGAAATGCCGGTGTGGAGCTGATGCCACTGGAAGCGGCCAAGGGAGCAGCGATCCGACGCTTCATGCAAACTCCGGCTTTCAGGGGACGCCGCCCGGTGTTCCTTGGTGACGATACATCTGACGAGAACGGCTTCGAGACCGTCAACGAATTGGACGGCATCTCGGTCCGCATAAAGCCGCACGGGCCGACCGTGGCACCTTTTGCGCTGGCCGGCGTGGATGCGGCCCTGGCCTGGCTGGACGAGATGAGCAGACGGGAGACTGTGAAAGCGGCGACGCTGGCCGCAACGGCCAAATGAACCGGTTTTGCCTCTAAACCGCTCCCGGTTCACCTGCATGGAAGGAGTTTGCAATGACCCAACTGACCAGCCTCATCGGGGAAATCATGCCCGCCTGGCTTCGGCGGCGATCCGAGCCGCACAGCGGTGATGCCAGGACGGCAGTTGAGCCGTTGCGTCCCGAAGACGCCGATGCGGTCTGGCGCAAGGCTGTCGAGAAGGATTTGTTTGGAGCCAACACGCCGGACTACGCCGAGACCGGGGAGAAGGAACCCAAACGCCATTGACGGCTGCGGCTAGCCTTCCCCGAAAACCAGCGAAACATTGCCGCCGGCATGGCGCTCGAGCCGGCCGGCGAGGTCGAGTTCCAAAAGCACCATGAAGACCTGGGCCGGATGCAGGGCGGTGTGGCGGATTATCTCGTCGACCGGCACCGGCGTCGGACCGAGCGCCTCGATGACCTTGGCGCGGTCGCTCTCGCCCGGCGGCGGCGTGGCCGAGAAATCCGGCGGGTCGTCGAATGGCGGCACATCAGGCGCCCGCATGCCGGTCAGCGGCGCGATCGCCCTGGAAATGTCCGACGCCTCGGTGACCAGCGTGGCGCCGTCCTTGAGCAGGCCGTTGGTGCCGGCCGCGCGTGGGTCCAGCGGCGAGCCTGGCACGGCAAAGACCAGCCGGCCCATTTCGCCGGCAAGCCTGGCGCTGATCAGCGAGCCCGAACGCTGCGCTGCCTCGACCACCACCAGCCCAAGAGCAGCGCCCGCGACAAGACGGTTGCGGCGTGGAAAATCCTGGGCGCGCGGCTGCCAGCCGAATGGCATTTCCGAGATGACAGCGCCGCGCTCGGCGATCTCCGAGCACAGGCCGGCATTTTCAGGCGGGTAGGGCAGGTCGAGCCCTCCGGCCAGCACTCCGATCGTGCCGGTCGAGAGACTCCCTTGATGCGCCGCCGTGTCGATGCCGCGCGCCAGGCCGGAGACTATGCCATAGCCGTCGCCGCCAAGATCGGCCGCCAGCATGCGTGCCATCTTGATCCCGGCCAGCGATGCGTTGCGGGCGCCGACAATGGCGACGCCCGGCAACCGGAAGACAGCGGCATTGCCCTTGACCGCCAGCAGCGGCGGCGGATTGTCCATGCTTCTCAGCAACTGGGGATAGTCGGGCTCGCCGATGCCGACAAAACGTGCGCCAACCCGGCGGGCTGCCTCCAACTCTGCTTCGGCTTCGGCGATTGACGGAATGCGGGCGATCCGGCTGGCGCCACCGGAAATCATCAGTTCCGGCAGGATTTCCAACGCCACTTCGGCGGACCCGAAGCGATTGATCAGGTCGCGAAAGGAAGCGGGGCCGACATTCTGGGTGCGGATCAGCCGCAGCCAGCTCAGCCGCTGCCGGTCGCTGAGGCGCGGCCCGGCGGCCGGCTCGCTCACCGCGGTGGCGTGCTCGCTCACCCCTTGGCTCCGATCTTGCCCTCGGTGCCGGCAAGCAGCCGCGAAATGTTCGCCCTGTGCTTGATGAAGACGATAATGCTCATCACCACGAACAGGACGGCAATCTGTGGCGTGCTGATAAAATACAGGGCGATCGGCACGACGACTGCTGCGGTCAACGCCGCAAGCGATGAGAACCGAAACAGGAACGCCATCACCAGCCAGACGACGGCGAAGATCAGCGCCACCTGCCAGGCAAGGCCGATCAGCACGCCGAGATAGGTGGCGACACCCTTGCCGCCCTTGAAGCCAAGCCAGACCGGGAAGAGATGACCGAGAAAGGCGCCGAGACCGGCCCAGACGGCTGTTTCCGGCGCGAAATGGCCAGCGATCAGCACGGCGGCCGTGCCTTTCAGCGCATCGAGCAGCAAGGTCGCGGCGGCGAGGCCCTTGTTGCCGGTGCGCAGCACATTTGTGGCGCCGATATTGCCGGAACCGATCTTGCGCACATCGCCAAGCCCGGCGGCGCGGGTCAGCAGCAGCCCGAACGGTATCGAGCCGAGCAAATAGCCGAACACAAGTGCTGGAATGATGCCGTAATTCATTGTTCCCCCCGTATTTTCTTATGTCATTGCCTTGGCATGCGTTCAAGCCAAAGCGCAGACGAACGAGTCGCCGATCAGGGGCCCATCGCCTGGCGCTCTTTGGACGATTCGCCAGCCGCAGTCTTCCACCAGACGGGTAAGGAAGTCGGGGTTGTAAAAGCACCTGCCGCCGTTCTTGTCCGGGCTCCTGTCCTCGAACCCGGCGATCCCGGCATCCAGGAAGCAGGTGAAAAGCAGGCGGCCCTGGGCCGCCGTGTGGCGGCGCAGCAGGGTGAAGATGAACACGGCGTCATCGGGGCTCTGGTGGGTGATCACGGAAAATAGCGAGACGATGTCAAAGGCGTGCAAGGGCAGCGGGAGTTCCGTCTCGTTGGAGAGTGGGCGCCCCTTCGGGTTGTAGAGCGGGTGGTGCGCGTCCAGAAGCACATAGGAGAAACGGCGATCGCGCACGGTGGAGCGCAGGAAGTCGATCATCTCCGCGAAGCAGTCGACACCGGTGTAGGAGCGGATCGGAATCCTGTGGTCGAGGATGGCCTGGGTGAACCGGACGCCGCAGCCGAAATCGAGGAGCCGGCTGGCTGCCAGTGTCTTCAATCCTATCTGCTGCCGCATCCTCTCCAGCAGCCAGGCACCGCTATCCTCCGGCGGCATCAGGGAACTCACCTTCTGGGAATTCCGGTTGAACTTCTGCGGGACGATGAACTTCGGCGGGGGACGCAAGCGATGCCAGATCGACTGCAACCAGGAAGGGTGATGCGATCTCATGCACAGGCTCTTGGGTAAAGCAGTGGATGACAGTTCACAGTACTGCGAAACCAGAGTGTCGTAGAGCTGCTGGCCGGCAGGGTTAAGCTGAAAACACTGTGCGGCCCGCCACCAGCGTTTGCAAGACCTTGCCTTGCAGGCGGGCACCTTCGAAGCAGGTGTTTTTCGAGCGCGAGCGAATGCCGCTTTCACTGACGATCCAGGGTTCATCGAGATCGACAAGGGCAAGATCGGCGACAGCGCCTGGCTTCAGTGTGCCGCCGGGCAGGCCGAACAGCTTTGCCGGCGCGGTGGAGAGCGTTTCGACCAGGCGTAGCAAGGGCACATCGCCATTGTGGTAGAGCCGCAAGGCGGCGCCCAGAAGCGTTTCGAGGCCGATGGCACCGGCGGCGGCATCGGCGAAGGGCAGGCGCTTGGTGTCGACATCCTGCGGATCGTGCGAGGAGACGATGATGTCGACCGTGCCGTCCCTGACCGCCTCGATCATCGCCAGCCGATCTTCCTCGGCGCGCAGCGGCGGCGTCAGGCGGAAGAAGGTGCGGTACTCGCCGACATCGTTTTCATTGAGCGACAGATTGTGGATCGACACGCCCGAGGTGACGGCAGCGCCGTCAGCTTTGGCGCGCGTCACGGCGTTTGCCGCCATCGCCGTCGAGATTTTTGCCGCGTGGTAGGAACCGCGCGTTAGACGAGCCAAAGCCAGATCGCGCTCCAGCGGGATCGATTCGGCTTCACGCGGAATGCCGGAGAGGCCGAGCCAGCTGGCGTACAGGCCTTCGTTCATCACGCCGGATGAACCGAGGTCGGCATCCTGCGTTTCATGCACGATGGTGGCGCCGAAGTCGCGCGCATAGGTCAGCGCCCGGCGCATCACCAGCGCGCTTGCTATAGTGTGGCGGCCATCGGTGAAGGCGACGGCGCCGGCCTCGCGCAGCAGGCCGAACTCGGTCATCTCGCGACCATCGAGCCCCTTGGTGATCGCCGCCGCCGGGAAGACGTTGACGATCGCTGTGTCCTTGGCGGTCCGCAGCACGAACTCGACCAGCGCCACATTGTCGATCACCGGATCGGTGTCCGGCATCATGACGACGGAGGTGACGCCGCCGGCCGCCGCGGCGACACTTGCTGAAGCGATGGTTTCGCGATGCTCGCCGCCCGGCTCGCCGATAAAGACGCGGCCGTCGATCAGGCCGGGAATGATCGCCTTACCGGCACAGTCGATAACGGTGGCGCCCTCGGGCGCGCCCTGGTTCAGCGCCGCCTTGCCGGCGGCAACGATTTTCCTGCCATCGACGACAACAGTGCCGACTTCGTCGATGCCGCGCGAGGGGTCGACAATGCGGGCGCGTTCAAAGACTGTCGTGCTCATGCGCCGCGGCCCTCTTGATTACGACGCGGATCGAGCAGCGCTTCCATCACCGCCATACGCACGGCAACGCCCATCTCCACCTGTTCCTGGATGACGCTTTGCGGGCCGTCGGCGATTTCCGAGGCGATCTCGACGCCGCGGTTCATCGGGCCGGGATGCATCACCATTGCGTCGTCCTTGGCGGCCTTCAGCTTTTCGGCATCGAGGCCGAAATAGCGGAAATATTCGCGCACCGAAGGCACGAAGGCGCCTTCCATCCGCTCGCGCTGCAGGCGCAGCATCATCACCACGTCGGCGCCCTTGAGGCCCTCGGCCATCGACCGCGTGACGATGACGCCCATTTTCTCGATACCACTTGGCAACAGTGTCGACGGTGCGACGACCCGAACCTGCGCGCCAAGTGCGTTGAGCAGCATGATGTTGGAGCGCGCGACGCGTGAATGCAGGATGTCACCGCAGATCGCGACGATCAGCTTCGACAACGGCCCCTTGGCGCGGCGGATGGTCAGCGCGTCGAGCAGCGCCTGTGTCGGGTGTTCGTGCGCCCCGTCGCCGGCATTGACCACGGAGCAGCCGACCTTTTGGGCCAGAAGGGCGGCCGCGCCCGCCGATTGGTGGCGGATGATCAATATGTCGGGCCGCATGGCGTTCAGCGTCATCGCCGTGTCGATGAGCGTCTCGCCCTTCTTCACCGAGGAACTTGCCACCGACATGTTCATGACGTCGGCACCAAGCCGCTTTCCGGCCAGTTCGAACGAAGACTGAGTGCGGGTGGAAGCCTCGTAGAACAGGTTGATCTGGGTGCGGCCGCGCAGCGTCGAGGTTTTCTTCTCGGACTGCCGCGAAATCGCAACGGCGCGATCCGCCCTGTCGAGCAACAGCTCGATGGCGGCGGGCGAAAGGTCGCTGATGCCCAAAAGATGGCGGTGAGGGTAGAGTGGTAGGGACGAAGCGTCGGTCATCTCAAGGCGCTGCTATAGGGTGCGGATTTTGCGCCCGCAAGCGCCAGCTTTGGATTGGCGCCGTTCTCCCCGGTATTTTCGTCGCGCGCGCGGCAGCGCTTGGCTATATCTAGCCGATGGCCTTGGATTCGTGGCTTTGGCACGATAGGGACCTTTCTACCGATTGAAGGATTGGGCGTGACCGACGACGTAACGAACCAGCCGCCGCCGCTGACGGGCGGCAACGCCTGGCGAGGCGATCCGTTGCTGATTCAGCTTGCCGAGCGGTTTTCCGATCCGGTGCGCAAGGATCTCGACGGGCTCGGCCGTTTCGTGCTGACGCAGGAAGCGCAGGAACTGGCGCGTCTGGCCAATGTCGAAACGCCGAAACTCAGGACGCATGATCGTCAGGGACGGCGCATCGACCTGGTCGAGTTCCATCCCGCCTACCATGCCTTGATGCGGCGCTCGGTGGCCAACGGGCTGCATTCCTCGGTCTGGGAAAATGGCGATGCCGAGATCGGCCGCCGCCATCAGGTGCGCGCCGCCCGTTTCTATCTGACCGCCGAGCTCGAGACCGGGCACCTTTGCCCCATCACCATGACCAGCGCCTCGCTGGCGGCGCTGATGGCCAGCCCAAAGCTGTTTCGTGAATGGGCGCCGCGAGTCACGACCCGCAAATACGACCAGAGCCAGAAGCCGCCGGTCGAGAAGACCGGGCTGACACTCGGCATGGGCATGACCGAGAAACAGGGCGGCACGGATGTGCGCGCCAATGTGACCAGGGCCGAACGCGCCGGCAGCGGGTTTTATCGCCTGACCGGGCACAAATGGTTCATGTCGGCGCCGATGTCGGACGCTTTCCTGGTGCTGGCGCAGGCGCCGGAAGGACTGTCCTGCTTCCTCGTGCCGCGCGTTCTCGGCGACGGGTCGGGCAATGGCTTCCGCTTCCAGCGACTTAAGGACAAGCTCGGCAACCGTTCCAACGCGTCTTCCGAAGTCGAATTCGTCAACGCCATCGGCGAGATGGTCGGCGAACCCGGCGCCGGCGTGAAGACGATCATGGACATGGTCACTCTGACCCGGCTCGACTGCGCGGTGGCGTCCTCGGCAATCATGCGGGCGGGGCTGGCGGAAGCGGTTCATCATGCTCGCCATCGCCAGGTTTTCGGCTCGACGTTGATCGAACAGCCGCTGATGCAGCGCGTGCTGGCCGACATGGCGCTCGATGTTGCCGCCGCCACCGCGCTGTCGTTCCGGCTAGCGCGCTCCTTCGACGAGGCAGCGAGCGATCGCGGAGAGGCGGCGTTTGCCCGCGCCATGACGCCGGTCGTCAAATACTGGGTGTGCAAGATCGCGCCGCCGCTGCTCTACGAGGCGATGGAGTGTCTCGGCGGTAATGGCTATGTCGAGGAAGCGCCGCTCGCCCGTTATTATCGCGAGGCCCCTGTCAACGCGATCTGGGAAGGGTCGGGCAATGTCATGGCGCTCGATGTGCTGCGCGTGCTCGGCCGCGCGCCCGGACTGTTCGAAGAGGTGCTGGCCGGCATCGACCGTGACCTCGGCGCCGGCGGGCGCGGCACGATCGGTGTGCTGAAGGCCGCGATGCAGGTAGCTTCGACCGATGAGGGCTCGGCACGCCTGCTGACCGAACAGCTGGCGTTGTCGGCAGCCGCGGCGGAACTGCGGCGGCTCGGGGCAGGGCGGATTGCCGATGCCTTCGTCGAGACCCGCCTGGCCGGCCAGTGGCGCAACACCTATGGCATGATCGATTCGCGCCACGACGCGCGCATGATCATCGACACGCTCTATCCGCCGTTGAACTGAGCCGAGAACGGCGCACCGCTCGATTCTTTGATCAGTTGAACGCTTCCGAGGACATCGTGGGTGCGTCCTGTGGATCGTCGTTAACCTTAACAAATGGTTTCCATTGCGGCGGCGGGCTGCAAAGCCCACTGTCATTCCTGCCGAAGCAGGAACCACGATGCGACACGTACTGACCTCCTTTCTGTCCGTGCACTGGGCGATTGTCTTCGCCCTGCTGGCGCTGATCTGCATCGATGGAGACCGCGGTGTGACGGCAGCGCTCGGCGTGCTTGGGGTGACCGTCGAGAGCGCCCGGTTCGTCAATCTGGAGAATGTCGTCGTCGTCGCGCCGCTGGCGATCGCCTTGCTGGTCGTGTCGGTGCTGTTCTTCTGGGCCTTTGTCGATTCCTTGATCAACGATGCGGTCAGCCCTGGCGCCGACAGCGTTGTTCGTATCGCCTTCATTTCCGCTTCAGGTGTGCTGTCGATGATCCTGATCGGTGGCGCCGTGCAGGGCATCAACGGGCTCTTCATGGTCGTCGCGGTGCAACTGGCCGCGCTTCTGGCCTCCTATGTCGCGATGCTTGCCGAGCGGCGCTCGGCAGCGGTGTCGGAGGACGCTGCTTTCCACGCCACGGCGCATAACATGGCGAAGGCGGCGGCCCACAATTCGCTGCTCTCCATGATATCAGGCCGGACCGGCCCTAAAGCGAAGGGAGGCCGCTGATGCGCTACATCTTCGCATTTTGGGCGGCGCCGATGGCGCTGTTCTGGGGCTGGTTCTATCTGTCGGCCAATGACATGAACTTCGGTTATGTGATGCTCAGCCGGCAGATGCATGACTTCTTCTTCCAGCTCTATGGCCAGATGCTAGGCATCGATCCGACGATCATCCCCGGCATGGTGGCGAAGACGTGCATCTTCGATGGATTTCTGCTGATGGCGCTGTGGGCGTTCCGCCGTCGCCGCGAAATCGCCGGCTGGCTTAAACAGCGGTGGGAGGGTCCGGTTCCCTTCGAGCGGATCCAGCGAGCGACTGAAGCCGGTCCAAAACTCCCTGCAGAATAAAGGCCGCAGCCGCCGAATCGATCTTGGCGGCCCGTTTGGCGCGCGAGAAATCCATTTCGATTAACGTCCTTTCGGCCGCGACTGTCGACAGCCGCTCGTCCCAGAACACGAAGGGTAAGTCGCTGAGTTGCGCCATGTTGCGTACGAAGGCGCGTGATTTCTGCGCGCGCGGACCTTCCGACCCGTCCATGTTGATCGGAAGTCCGATCGCCACCGCGCCGACATTCTCCTTCTCCAGCAAGGCCAGGAGCACGGCGGCGTCGAGCGAGAATTTCCTGCGCATGATGACCGGACGCGGATGGGCGAAGGAGAATCCCCGGTCGGAAACCGCGACGCCGATCGTCTTGTCGCCAAGATCGAGCCCCGCCAGCGTCCTGCCACCAGTGAGCCGTGCCGGCAATTGCTCAATCGTGATG